>OMLO01005385.1_pt1 | contig 10745 bp, 8 predicted proteins | sample 1674811 | NCBI WGS metagenome assembly OMLO01 (sample SAMN06265003, study PRJEB25207) | coral metagenome | isolation source: Coral host | place: Mexico:La Bocana,Puerto Morelos, Mexico | collected 2008-11-13
AAATCAAATGTTGTTATAAAAAACAAAAACATTTGCGACACATATCAGTATGAAGACATACAATGCTTACCCCTTTTTCTTTTGCATTTGGCTCTTCAGGTAACTGTCAGCAACAAAAATAATGAAAACAAAAATGAATGTTATTATAATATTTCTTATGTTTGTGATGTATTGCAAGAGTAACAAGTTAGAAAACAGCCTAAAGGAAATAGGCCCACAGATGCTGCAATTTAACAATAATGTCCATGTTTATGTTCCTGCTGCATTTTTCATTCTTCCAAACTTTCACTCAATGTATTTCTATTAAACAATTAGATTATGAGCTCGAGATTTCTACCACATGTAAGTATAAATCTACTAAATGTTCTATCGTGAATGCCATACTCTGATTGGCTACGCTACTCACTTTCTATTCTGTGATAGATAGTTAGAAGCGTAGAAGTATGCACTTATTAACAAAATAACTGCCACTACTTGGTGTTTTCGAAATGTCTGTGAGGAGGATTTATATAAAGTTTTTAGCTTTAGTAGTTTTATACTAAAACAATTAGATTATTCGCTCTTGATTTCTATGCGTGATAGTTGACTCGGGTAGCACCCTCTTCAACTATCATGCAATAGAAATCTTGAGCTCATAATCTAATCGTTTAATAGTTGACGAGGGTGAAGGCCAAATCAACTATCATGCCTAGAAATCGAGAACAAATAATTTAATTGTTCGAGTATAAATTTAGTAGTCATTCAAAACTTTCACCTAAATCCTCCTCAAAGACACTTTGAAACCACAAAGAAGCCGCCTCCAGTACATGCGCCTACACTACTCACTATCTACAACAGAATAGAAACTTGGTAGCGTAGCCAATCAGAAAACCACATTCATGATAGAATGTCAGTAGATTTATACTAAAACTCAATAGAAACACAGTACATGTTTTCTCCTAATTAAGTAATGTCTTCTATTAAGCTCATAATGAATTCCTCATCCATGAAAAACTGCATGACGAGGATAAATAACATCCAAATAGGAAGCTGATTTCTTTGGGCAATTGAAAGTGCCGTGAATAATTAGGGATGTATTTTGGTGAGGAAGAGTCATACTAGAAGTTTACTGAGACAACCATCTACATGTACAATACATACATATATATTTTTTAAATGCAAAATTCCCTCTCTGATAATTTTAACACAGATAAATACAATAACTGCTTGAAGCATTGTAAAGAGTGACAGCTGCATTCTTACCACAGAACTCTGCTTCTTTGTTCTTTGTCGTAAGGATTCTGTAGCAATCTGTCCTTGTCTTGTTGTGCATTCAGCATCATATGCACATTCATTGTCCTCTATAGTTTCTTCATTACTGTGGCTCTTTTCAATGTCTGATCCTTCAACTGGACTAGCATCTTCATGCAACAAAAACTCTTGAGACAAAAGGTCAAGTTCAGTTTGGTCGGCTCCATCTTTCTTCAAAGAAAACAATGCAAACAAATGAGACTTTAAGCTACTAAAAAAAAACACATTTGCTCAGGCAGGGTCAGAGAAGTAAACAGCCAAGCAAAAAAAATTTCGATTAATATTAATAATAATAAAAGTAATAGTAATAATAATAATAGTAATAATAACCAATAAATTTATATAGCCCTATTTCCTAGTGGTTTAACAGCGCTTTTCAGATTTTTACTAAAATTACAAAGCTGGTGAGAGACTTGCTTGCCTTTTTAAACTGGTACAGAAAAGTTCTAGATAGTAATATGCATTAAATTAGAAGTCTGAAGAATGAATAAGGGTGTTTAAAAAGTCAACATTTTGCAAAAGGGAAATTGATGCAATTTTTCAACACATATAATACTGCTACAAAAATACTCAAAGACATGAAATTAAAGCTATGAATAACAGCTAGTTTCTACTGCATTACATGGAGTTGCTCAATCTGGTATAGAAAAAACTAAGTCACAAAATTTCATTACTAAACTAATAACCACAAAAAATGAATCATATACTCAGGTGTCTTACCCCTAATCGCTGGCCCCTTCCTCTCCAAGTGCTATTAAACTTGTAAAACTCAGCCTCTTGTTTTGCCTTCAACATTTCTTCCCTTGGCCCTAGAATGTTTTCTCTATAGACGTCGACCTGTAGCATTTCAAAATGTTTTATAATTAGCCTAGCAAATACACAATCATGTAAATGTCAGAAGCAGTTTCTACTAAGACTTGGCAGGGCCCTCCTTGTACATCTATATGGATACAGACAATAGTTTCTAGGAATCTGTTTGCCAAACAAATCTCCAAAACATAGCAGGCAGGTCATTACGAGAAAAACCCTGAAATGTGGCTGGTCAATATGTATTTATTCCTGACACCTGTATGGAAACATGATTTAAAATTTCACAAACACTGACGCAGGCATGTCTTTCTGGGTTCTCACAGCATATAAAAACAATTCTGAAATTATTAAAATGTTTGAATTACTATGTGTTTAAAGGAGTCCAAATGGTGCTTCGTGTAACTGTAGCTTAATTTGACACATTTCTTGATTTATTCATGAGACCATTTGTGAGTGACTTCTGATCACTTGTATGACGTCAGAAAAGAAAGTAGCCTCACCTTATTATCTAGCAGAAATTGTTTTAGCTCCAAAGCTCTTTGTCTCTTCTCTTTCAATTCAGCATCAGTAATATTTACTGAGGAAAATAAATGATAAGCATTATGTACATTTATCATTCTTCTTCATGATTTTAAACTACATACTTTTTTAATAAATCAAATTCACGTAAAATGCATACTATAAATCTTTTTGAACATTTCTGCTTCCTCATAAGATATATGCAACCCACATAATTTACAAATGTCAAAATCTGATAACTACATGATACTGGAAGGTTTCTTCAGTCTGTAAGCATGCTCATTTGGGATTTGGATTCCACACACGAACGAGAAACAAAGCCATATCACAATGCATGAGCAGAAATGAATTGAAAGCAGCAAGAAATGATAAGCGGCAGAGCCATACAGCATGTTTTTTTATTTGAGATTTGGAACACTAATTTCAATTAATTACAAGACATTTTTGGGGGGAGGGGGTGGCTTTTTAGGATACAAGTACCAAATTTCATTTTGAAAAGCAATCCAGTATTTTGTAAACAAAAAAATGTATATCACAGAATAATTAAAACCATGCCACCTCAGAGAGGCTTCTAGAAACAACGCAAATTAACTCATATTGATATTCAGAGAATATAAATCAGGATGATTTATTTCGCTTTATTCACCTTACTTACTGTGCCTCGAAGCACCCTTTTTTCTCGCAGCCAAGGGAAGAGATTGGCGATCTTTTGGTCAAGTTACAAGTAAAAAAAATCTATGCTTTTCAAGTAGGTTTGAATGAGAATCGATGCACACAATTTTGTTGTCAGATTTTCCGCAGAAGTAATGTTATCACACAAACAGACATTCAGCATTTTGCACGTAGCAGTATCATACCTTGTGGGGTAGGGTCAGCTGATTTGAAAAGCTTGTGCAGCACAACACTTATGGGCGAACCAAACAAATGCATTATCAACGTCAGAAACCCAAAGCTAATAAACATCCACAAAAGAGTCATCTTCAAAGTTATTGCGTTCATTCCATTCCAGAATGCGAGCGACAAAACCCCACAACCAGCAATCAGAACAATCCATGTTTTGTCGAACGCCATTTTGTTTACACTGTCCGAGTTGTCGACGAAGGCCTGGGAGAGTCTTCTCTCGTTGGCCCACGTGGAATTACCTCATCAGAACAAATTGCAGCATGGCGTATCTCCGAAGGGTTGTGAGAACAAGTCTGTTTAGGAATTCAATTTTACAAGCCTCTAGATTATTAGGTATCAGGAACTTATCCGTGGATGTAGACGACTATGTATCAGGAATAACAGATGAACAAAAACAGGTTGGTTTTCCGAGCACTCCTCAACATTAATATGGTGTATTTTCGGGTGACGCACTATTCTTTCTTATGTAATATTGTTTGTAAATTCATTTTTTGGTAGATTTGAAGAGCTGCACACTTCATTCAATATCTATCTACCATTATTAAAACAATCAAATTCGCGCTGGGCTTTTGAGTCAAGCGGTCCAGGCTCAATCTTTACCCTCACAGCAAGCTTACCTCTCCACGCCTAAGTGGACATATGGGGAACGGCAATTCTAATGCTGGGGGTAATCTTACGATGAACTAGAATCCCTTTCCGTGATGAAGTAGAAATACTCCCATTCGGTTAATGCTAAGGAAACTGGGATAACTTCTGTAGGCTTTGACAAATAGTTCACCTTTCCTTCACATGTACATCTACAGTCTGCAGACATTTAACACTACCACACTAATAATATTTTACTGTACTACAGTGTATCTGATAATGGAGATATGTGGTCAGTGAAAACTGATGTACATGTATCTTAATAAAGCTTTATAAATTCAATAGTTAAAGTGCAGTAATGGAGCGTGACGCTATTTTCGTTCAGTCACTAGCTCACTATCGTTAAAACATACATGTAACGCAATAGAACTGTCACGCATTAGAACACTGTACAAGTCTTTTTTGTCTAGATTACACAATATTCACAATAGCCTTTCACGCAGGCATGTCATAACAACATCCTCGCCAACTTGTCCAATCCAGTATTAACCACTGGGGAGATAAGTTTGGCATTTGGTCACGTAACAGAAGTCCATATGTCTTGCCGATTGCGGAGAGGTGTTCCCCCCTTTACGCCATAGAATGCGTGTTTGTTGCTTGTGTTTGTTGGGTACTTAAAGCATTACTCTCTAGCAATTGCAACATTAATTGCATAAAAATTTGTAATATCTAATTTTCTGATTCAACATGAATTGCGTTCACTTCACTGAAGCACAGGTCTAAAGAAAAGATGGTGTTTGTTGTAATTCCAATTAAGGGACTGATCGTTCATTATGTCGTAGGGGAGAGGGGGTGGTAGTTGTGGATGGAGGTTACAATTTTAAAACAAGCCCCTTTTAGAGAGGGCTAAATTTTTCCCTAGTAAGAAATGTAAGGGGTGTCAGAATTTACGACACAGCAACAGCAGTCTAACATGTTTTATAACAGAATCCAGTTAATAAAACCTGGTTTCTTAGCAATCCAGTAACTCAATATGGCATCCTGTTGAGCAAGAGAAGAAACAATCCTTGAAATATGGAGTGTTAATAAGAAAATTCTTTTTCTTGCAGTTACGTGAGACAGTAAATAATTTCTGTCAGAAAGAGCTTGCTCCATATGCAGATCAAATTGACAAAGAAAATAACTTTTCTCAATTAAGGGTGAGTGTAAAACAGAACTTGAAAAAATAACTTGAATTCCAGCCTGCCTTGGGACAACTAAATGCTTGTCTTGTTCAATTTTTTTATGATACTTGCCTGATCCCTTACCAATCGTGTGAGAGAGAGTGAAGAGTTACTTGCACAGAAGGAGAATGCATTGTGCCAGATGAGACATTTTTCAAGCCCTGTTATATCACAAATGGTTTGGTTTTTATTGAATCCTTTTTTTTTTTAGTTTCATACAGGTATTATTTTAATTGTTACTTTTACTCCACAGGATTTTTGGAAAAATCTCGGTAACTTAGGACTACTAGGAATAACAGCGCCAGGTGAGTGAATATATTTGTTTCTTAATTGCTTTCTCACATTTACATGGCATGTGGAACAATTTTATTTTTTGACATATCACATGTACTTACATGTACATGGGAGCACCTTTTCGCAGTAAATAAAGCGTTGTTTGTGGGAGGCACAGTGACCTAATGGTTAGTGTGCTTGTCCCTGGAGCAAGCGGTCGGGGTTCGAGCCCTGGCCGGGACACTGTGTCAAAATGTGTTCTTGGGCAAGACACTTTGCATAAGTGTATTTTGCATAAGTGAGACTGACATGGAATATACATTACATAATTTATTATGATCACTTTCCAAATTAACCATTGCATAAATGACAGTTCTTGCAGCCCCCATCTTCAATAGAGTGCATTAAGTCTCTTTTCCTTATCCAGTGTTTTTTCTCAGGGACCAGTTTTGAAAAATGGCATTTGGAAAATTTCCCTAGTTTTTTTATCATTTTTAAGTTGGGTACAGTACATGTTTCTGTCAGACAATTTTTTGCTGGAAATTATTTCAGTGATTACTCTGCATGTATATTGTATTATATTATATTGTATGTATTATTATGATTACCTCAGTGCACCATATGTATAATTAATGTCTTTCTTACAAACTTTACTCTTGTTGAACAGAAATTCATAATGCTCTGATTGTTTTGTGATATATAATAATATGCACTTTTTTTCTAAATAAAGGCTACCTAATTTCAATAAATACTGTCTAACATTTATTATTACTATTAATGATATTTAACTTTGTATCAGAACAATATGGAGGTTCTGGCCTTGGATATCTGGACCAGTGCATCGTTATCGAGGAAATGAGCCGATTCTCTGGATCCATTGCATTAAGTTATGGTGCACATTCCAATCTATGTGTCAATCAAATCGCCAGAAATGGCACTGATACTCAAAAAGAAAAATATCTACCAAAGGTTGGTTTGCGCCATGTAACTCCCGATTTACTATATAAACTTAAATGAAATACCAAACCATTTCACTTTCATTGCGAAAGGCACAATATTTTATGTAATCATAACAACAGCAATTTTTTTATGTATGAAGATAACATGTTGTTTTCATATGTGACGATATCATGCTTTTGCACAAAAAATCACCTGATATTTGATTGGTGTATATGTTGTAGTTAAAAATTAAATTCAGGTAAAAATATTTTTAACCTAGTTCGATTATCAATTTCCTTTGTCTTCTAACCCTGATTATCATAATCAATGAATAAGTAGGGTTAAGAGACAAAGGAATTTAATTTTTACCTGAATTTAATTATTAACTGCAACATATATATGATAAATTTTAATATTTTACAGTTGAACCTTATAAATCCATTACGACTGGCCCCAAAAATAATACTATATTAATGGTGTGGCTTTATTGAAGGAGTTCTTTAGATAAAAAAATGAATGGCTGAGCTTTTATTCAAGCCAGAATTTTATCATAATTTCAATCCCATGCTTATGCTAAAAATTATTGTTAGGGAATTTAGAACTTACAATTCAGGGAGCAATCACATTGCGTAATTTAAAATCAGACAAGCCCATAGCACAAGGCCAATTTGAAATTACAAGACTTTAATTTGCACGATTACTCTCTGAATTGTACAACACAAGGTCCAATTGCTTATTAATCTTATGATATTAAAAATGTCTTTTGAGAACTAGACTGTTCACAGTCCCCTATTTTAGATGTTGATCGTTGAGTTCAAGGGGCCATCATCTTCGTGTCTTGATGCAAGCAAAACTGGGGAGAACTCAAAATACCTGTGGGTAGGGGTAGTGGAGGGCATAGTGAGAGACTGTGTGTTTAAAACGTGTGGCAAATTTATGGCCCCTTCACTAATAAAATCAATTGACAATCCTCTTCCCTGGAGAAAAGAACCTGTCAAATCAGGGAAATATGATACTGATTACATGTTGCTATCCAGTTGTAAATGATGAAGACAACAATGTACGTTTTTGAAACATTTTCAAGTGAACAGTGCTAAACAAAAATGATTCAATGCAGTTACAGTACTAAAGTTTAATGAATGTGGGATGGAGCTTTCATCCATTTCCTTCACCAAAATGAAACTTTGACGGATTAAGCTTTTTCTAAACTGCCAAAACATCTTTACTTCAAGTGAATGAGAAACAACTTCTTTTTGCTCACACTTTAGTACCAACCCTCGAAGACTAGAATCAGAGACACAACCAAGAGGCGCAATCAAGATCAAAAATCATTCTCCAGAAAATTCCTCTGAAATCTATGCTTTTTTGGCCTGAGCAGTGAAGTGATAAATGTCACTTTTCTGTCGCACTCTGCTATAATTTGCTTTGATGAGTGCTATTGTCATTTCAACCAATCAGGTGTTGCCATTGCTGGAGCAACTAACGTCTCTAAAATGAGGGAAGCTGTTACAGTCTCCCTATTTTTTCGACCCCTCCACTCTGAGGCTATTTTCCCCACCACCCCTACCAACAGGCATTTTGTACTCTCCTCAGTTTCACTCGCATCAAGAGACCAAGATGGCAGCCCATCAAACTCAATGATCAACATCTACGATCTCACAGGAAAATAGGGGGACTCTGAACAGTCTATTTGAGAACTTCTTTTGAGCAAAAACGTCCGTACCCTTTTTCACAAATTTTGAAAACTGCAGGAAAAATTGTGAAGGAAGCCATTTAAGTCTTCGTAATTGACGTGTGAATCATGGGTATCCAAATACAAAAAGTTAAATTTGAATACCTGTTATTGGACATCCACGTAATTGTGAACTGAGTGCATTACAAATAGGCACATGGAAAACCAATTACTTTCAAGAATTTTGTTATATATAGGATTAATCATAAAATAATATTAATAATGATTCAGAGTTGTCTGCATGCACATTTTTTTCCTTAAACCTTGTTTGTTTAAATTCCATCAGTTGATAAGTGGTGAACATGTGGGAGCACTGGCAATGAGTGAAGCAGCTGCAGGGTCTGATGTTGTGGCCATGAAAATTAAGGCAGATAAGAAAGGTATTGATTTCCAGCAGTGATATGATTTTATAGATCTGTTATACAACAATGTGCTGAGTTTATTTAATATATTATATAATCCCTGGGGGATAAAAAGGATGGGGTCACTCATGAGAAATTTTGAAAAAAGAACTCTTAAGGCTCTAAGATCTTGCTCGAGGGTGTGGCTTGAAAGTTTTTCACCCCTAAAAGGTGTTTTTTGGCTCAATACCTTGATGGTACTGCAACAACTCCCACTGACCTTTTGAGGCTGAACAGTCTAAGAGCTTTTTTACCCCCTAAAGCAATAAGAAAGTCATGGCCTGATGGGTACATGTAACTTGACTGCATGTGCTTACAACTTCATAACCTAGCACAATTAGTATTCATTCAAAACTGAGTTTTATTCACAATGTAAAAGGCTTTACAATTTTGCTGGAAGTAGGCCGGTTTTTAGCCCAAGCATGTCAAGTTTGGTGTCCCAGAAGACATTATATTCAAATCATTATATTATTTCATTATAAACATTTTGGATTCTTGTTTTAAAAAAGTATTCTAATGCATCAACAAAATTATTAATAACAAAAAATAATTGTTTTGAATTACTCTCCTGCTTGCCACCCTCTTAGAACTCCCACTTCATATTCTTAGGGTTAGGGTTTAGGGTTAGGGTTTAGGGTTTAGGGTTAGGGGTTAGGGTTAGGTTCCAGCCTGTCATAGCCTTTCCACCCTTTATTCTCACAGGCCCATGTTGCACACACATACACACACACTGAGTACTACTTGGATAGCTTTTCAATCATATTCCAATGAAGCTAGAATCAAACATTCTCTAACACCAGAGAGGCCAACCATGCATTTAGTATTTTCAAGATATCACATATAGTATGCATCTGTCTGTGTTTATTTTTAATTTTAGATGATTATTATGTTCTGAATGGAACAAAGATGTGGATAACAAATGGACCTGATGCTGAAGTCCTGGTGGTTTATGCCAAAACAGATCCTAACAATCCCAAACCTCAGCATGGAATTACATGTTTTTTAATTGAAAAGGTACACATACTTTCGAAGTCTTGACAGCTTGGAATTATGAACCCAAATGAAGAAGCTCCCAGGTAGGGTGTGGGTGGTTTAGCCAGTGAACTAAAGCCAAAACCTTAACACAATCAATAAACAGAAGACCAGATCTTTATTGTCTCAAGGTCTGACATATTTTGTTGAATATTCAAATGTAGGGTATGGAAGGGTTCTCAACCAGTCCCAAACTGGATAAACTTGGAATGCGAGGATCCAATACATGTGAATTAGTGTTTGAAGATTGTAAAGTTCCAGGTAATCTGTTGTTACTTTGCTGTTGCATGTTTCTAAATCCGTTTAGTTCCTTTAAATATTTATTTCTTCATTTTTTTTTGCCTTTTCTTAGTATGAAATAACAGCAAGCTTAAAAATGTTGAGATGCACAAAGAGTCTTTGAACTTTCTAAGTTCAACATCACATAGTTTGCTGAAAAGTTGAATTTCATGAATTGTGAACTTTTAAGTTGTAATGTGCTTGTGGTTGTCATTCTTAGTGACCGTAAGGATAATTTGCAGGCTTTGGGGACAAAAATGAACTTTAAAAACAGTTATTTTCCTCTTTTCTGTTATGTGTAAATTTAGTTGCAAATGTGATGGGTGGTGAAGGAAAAGGTGTTTATGTTCTTATGAGTGGCTTGGACCTGGAGAGACTTGTGCTAGCCGCAGGGCCTGTTGGGTATGTTCTGTAACAAAGGAGTGAAATAGTGTACTTGATTTTAAGTCGTGAATTGCCTTCCTAGAAGGAGGTTTTTATGATTATGGTCTTGCAAGTGGCTCAGACCAACAGACTCTTACTAGCAGAAGGACTTTTCATGCATCTGCACTAAAAGAGCTGTATGTCATGGTATGAAACACTAGGGGTACTCTGCAAACAGTGAATATAAGAAAGATCATATTATTTAGACTGCAGAGAAGACATTGATCATTGCAGTTATATACACAACGTAAGGAGTTGTGAAATTAAAGCCTGAAAAACTTCAGGCCTGAATGGGATTTGAACCCATGACTTCTGTGCCCGGGAGGCAGGGGGGGG
>OMLO01005386.1_pt1 | contig 10745 bp, 7 predicted proteins | sample 1674811 | NCBI WGS metagenome assembly OMLO01 (sample SAMN06265003, study PRJEB25207) | coral metagenome | isolation source: Coral host | place: Mexico:La Bocana,Puerto Morelos, Mexico | collected 2008-11-13
TACATTCCAGAATTTGCATCTTTTAACAACCATTTTATTATTTTGAATGAATGGGGAAGTCCAAGTTGGCGGACTATGAAAATGACGTAAAGCTAGAAGATGTCATTAACCACTAGAAAAACACTCTATCTTGAAGAGCAAGCTGAGAGTTATGTATTAATTGTGGAATAATGTGGAAGTCTTACAGCAACGAAAGTTTAGGGAAGAATTTCGAAGTGTTTGATGCGGTACACTTAAGCCCAGGCCCCAAAAGCGGGTCGCTCAAGTCTAATGCGCTAACCATAAGGCCATTTCGGGGTTTCCATAACCCTTTGCGACATCAACAAAATCAAATTCATATTAAAAAGCACATGTTTTTATTGCACAATGATGAACACGAGTGCTCAAAGTACTTCGTTGAATTTCCACGAGTTATGAGCGCTGTACAATTTCTTTAAAAACATCGACCTGAATTATGTACACACTTACTTGCGCTATAAAGCACTATATACTATTCAGCATTCACAAGCTACTTGCTCACTGACGTAAAATTCAATCCAATTGCCTTCCATTTAATATTTTCCAAAAACTACCTTGATTGACTTGCTGTAAAAAATACTCACAGCATCATTCTGTCGGCTTCTCTAATCGAGTGGGGAAGGGGTACTTCCTTATATAGGCTATACAGGTATGTGCAGACCCAATATGGTTTTTTAGCCATTTTGGCCAGAAATAGTGTATGGATTTTAGCCAATTTTGAACTCAACTAAGGTATGGCTTTTGCACTCTAGTCTCGAATTGGGTATGTTCTGAAGAAAATATTCTTCCATCATAATCGAAAAGACCATTCACAATAACTTTAACATTTGTCTGAACTACGTAATCAATTAAGTGGCAGGTCTGAAACAATGCATCGATTTTAAGGCTCAGTTCTCAAATAGGGAAGAAAAAATCACTAATTTTGGTCATAAAAAGGCAAGGTTTGGGAAGCGCACCGCACATCCCCACCCAATATTTCTAGAAGTACCCCTCTCCCTCGGTTTCTCTAGAGCTCAATAAGTTTTCTCCTGTGAACCCTATACTGGCATGAAATGTCCGACAGCCCCACTATTTCTTACGAACGACACTGCGAAACATGGAACTTGTTCCACACCGGCACTATTTTCACCCGACAACAATCCAATCGGTCCAAGCATTAACCTATGCTAGCGAAGCACTACATTACATGTTTACAAATATATTAGAGGATTTCAATTTTCGTAATTTTGTGAGCTTTTAAAATCTGTAAAAGTTACGTAAGAATCGTGTTGGCACGATCAATGAATAAAATTAATTTTTATCTTCTTTACTCAAAGCTTTGATTCTTAACGCCATTACGCAATTGAAAATTCATTTTACTGTTAATGTTTTCGCACAGTTATTGCGAGAAATATAAACTCCACTCGAGGTAAATTACAATCCTCTTGAAAGTAACAAGTGAATAATAAAAAAAGCGATTGAAAATATATATATTTCAAAGGTATACGAAATTAATGCAATAATATCGTTGAAATGCTGAATTGCTTAGCTATACTGGTCACAATGTGTTCCTACTAACGAATACTTGGCACAGGGGTTGACCTTTCAGCTTAAAAACGGTACGCAACGATGACGTCAATGTCTCCGCCAATCAGAGCAAGTCCAAATACAATGCAGTTTGATGCACGAATCTTTTCCCGCGCTTACCAATGGCTCGAAGTTTTCACGCGCTTACCAACGGTCATACCTTGCCCGCGCTTTCCCGCGTTTGCAGGCAACGGCTAGTCGACTTTCTGCGGTAAATGGTTGCTGCACTATCAGCGGTTACAGTGACTTGCGCTGTGATAACTCTCTTCTAATTTTACTTACATCACTTATCCCACTTTTTTGTTCTGAATACTTAGGTCATGTTACGTAGCCTTGTCTGACAGAATCTACTAGTAGAACATTGATATGTAGCTTTCTATTTTTTTCCTTTACTTGACACAACTCCAACAAGGAAACAGGACACGTAAGAAAGTTTAGAAGCGTGTGAATATCGCGCTGATGTCAGTCCACAGACAAGCGATGTTATTTATGCATGTGATTTACTTACGATAAAAAATAGTTCTCAAAATGTCATATCCACTCCTTTTTCCACTTCTTGTTCTTTTTCTTCAATATTTCTTTGAAGGTAGATTTTGATGTCGCGATTCAACACGTCACCAACTGCCAATCCAATAAAGCCATCTTACGAAGAGTTACGAAAGCACTCCGAACATATTATCCCGCACCATCCACAGACGGTCTCAAACTCTGGAGTGAACCTTCCGCGAAATCAAAAATATTTAGATAACGTTCACTCTTCAAAGTCCCCACGCAACCTCATCACGCCTAACTGATAAGTGTCTCAGGTTTCTCATGTAAAGGAGGTGACGAGGTATTGCGGGAGTCTGGGTTGGAGGGTAGGCGTGTCGAATGTGCGCCTGCAGCATACGGCTCGTACAGGCGGATTTCTGTCCTCCGGACATAACAGGTCGGAGTAGTTTTTGGACTCGAACAGGCGCTTGTAGGCCCGACGGTATTCCTTGTCGAAGGCATCTGTAAAGTAAGTAATGCAATGCAATGCAAATAAAATCTACTGTCATATACCTCTTTCCTCTATACAGTTAATGCTTTGAGCCCACGAGTACAGCTGGCACACAAACTTGGAACAAACGCCTCTCAACAGATGCCAACAACTACCAGCAACTTAAACTATTTATTGACGAGTCCAACATATCGGACAAAGCATAGCTGGATCAAAACTGACCAATGACTGTTGACTGTCTCCACAGCCAAACCCAAAACGGCTAAATTGACCAATAATTTTCAACCCACCAGAAACCATTGACTCACAAACACTTTTTCCTTGATTCTGAAGATGACTACCACTTAGATTTTGAAAACGTTAATGATCAATAACAGGGACCATGTGCTCAAATGCCGGATAACGGCATCTATCAGTTAAATGGCAATCCGGTGGATTAATGTCAGTGCGCAGACCTCGTCATCCATTGGATAGTGATCTATCGGGCGGATAGCTTTGTTCAATCTTTAAAGAACTGGGGCTAGCTCTTTTCACCGACGTAACCTCACCCAGAACAATGCGAATTTTTTCTTTAATGTTTCTTCTGACAAAAAAAAATTCAAGAGAACGGTAGAAAGGCCGAAACGGAACGTCCATGGTAAACATGTCCCTGGACAAGTCGATATGAACAAAGAACTGAAAGAAAGGGGGCTGCTGTGTGATACCAAAGATAGGAATGGTGCTCTCCTGCTTCAACCATTTAGGTGCCAAAGACCCATTCATAGCTACATGTTAAAACACACATGTACATCACATCAATAACTTGATTTTTTGGCCTTATTCTCAACACCTCTCTGCTGTTAAGGGTATGAAAATTACCAGAGGAAGGTGAATATTGATCACTTACCAACGTCAATGTTTTCAGCTCCGCAAGCGGTCAGGGACAAGAATAACAATTCTCGATAAACACTCCTATAACAAAACAATAAACAAACACCTGTTCAGTGATGCCTTAAACACTTGCATTAAAAGGAAGAAAAAAAAACAAATTAAATTATTTCATTGCTATCATTAACCTCCCAATCAACTGATTCTTGCGTTATTCTCTAAATTGCCTCTCTCGGCCAAACAAAAAAAAACAAGAAATCCTCTCCAACTGTTTTTCCACCTTCATAGCGTTTTGCAAAAGCTTTTAAAATTTTCCCCCAAAAGAATACCCAGTCACAAAATTTGAAAGAAAAAAGAAAAGGAGTGAAAGGGTGGGAAAGAGGAGATAAGTTGAAAAGTTAGATCTTCTCAATACAACATAAATAAAAGTACTGATCAATAGCGTTCATTAGAATGGTCACTCCATGCAGCAAGCGTTCTCGAACGAATGAAGACTGTCGTGCATTTCGTCGGTCATACTGCTTCACTGGCATGGTGCCCGATTACAATTCTTGCTGGGCATTGATGCGGACAAAACCTCTTTTCCAAGTACTCGCACCAGAATTTGGGCAAAGTGCCCGTACTCAGGTGCAAGGTCTCAACCTTTTTCTCGGGAACTAAATGGTACTTGGGTCTTTGGAAAACACCGCAAACAACGCAACACTATTTTGTACCGGTGTGAAAACAGCCTTTGTTACATCACACACACGAAGGTTTATCCAAACAAATCAAAATAACCGTATAATTGACCAAGGTTTGACTTTCGAAGGGAAGGAAATAAGTGCTGTTCAGACAGGAGTTGAGTACACATACCATTTTGCGTTTGGGTTGACGTTTTTCTGTCGGTTCCTTTCCTCCAGTAGGATTACAGTTGGGCTGTACACGTCATTCTCTTGTATATGAGCCACAACAGACTGCATCACGCTACAAAACAGTAGTAAGGGAGGTAGGTATGTAAGCTACTACGAACTGTATCAAAAACAGATATACGAGCCCGGCGTGGTGCTCTATAAATCTTTGGTTGGGTTGTGCCGCTGGGCCACTGAACTCCTTACCCTATACTAGACCATGATAGGCTTGATTATACCTTATTCTAAACCAAAACTCTGATTTCTATATCCTATGTCAGACTAAAACTGTCTGAAAACCATGCCCTTCACAGTCGCACGTACCCATATAGCTTATATATGGGAGTAACCCCCCCCCCCTTTCCGGACACGAGTCCCGACAGAGTGCATAACGCTACAAGACAGATTACGGACTGTGTTACACTAAAAGACAGTAATCAAAGACAGATATCAGACAGCATTACAGTAGCAAAAGACAGACACATCTGTCATTGCGAACCATAACGGAGTCACGACTGTAATACACCTGGATCATGGATAAAAACAAATACTTTCAAATGCCAATACTTTCAAACTTCACGCAGACATATTTAGAAAGAAGAAGCCATATTGCGATAGAAATCAGTATCAGATGAAGCAATTCATTATTGCAATGATCTTTATGGTTTTTCTACTTATCGTTTTTATACTTACTTTCTAGTTGTTAATCCTTTGTCCACCAGAGAACCTTGCTGGTCCGCTACAAGGCAAAAAAGAGTGGACAAAACGTAACGTTAAACATTACTACATAACGTGACCAAAATCTAAATACTCCGTAATGTTTCAATACATTGACAAGTACACACATGATGAGAATGTAAGAAATCGTGAATTGGGCGATATTGTCTTGGTGTGAAACGGTTTTCAATGGAATGTCTTCAAACCAAAACCAAAGTCACCACTCTAGCCAATCACAAAGGACACAATCCAATGAACCAATCAAAACTCGAACAAAATGCATGCAGCTGATGCATGGCGCGGGAAAACGTGTGAAAGTGAGACCAATTTTTTTAGGTCTTGCTGATGATGGGATGAAGAAGTGGCGCGAGTTTTCTTAGGGCAATAGTGGCGTAGTAACGAAAAAACAACTACTTTTCTGCACTCATGGGAAAATCGCCGACACCAAATTCTCAGAGTTACTAAACGTTATAATAAATGTCTAAAAGTGACAGTCAGTGAGAAGTATTTCCACTCACCTGGCGCATTCCACAAGACGTACAGTGGAACCATGTGGTATTCTTCCCTTTCGCCGTCCCATGATGTGGACACCAACACCTGGGTACCAAGCCCCGAATTGCTGCGCCGTTCCTGTCACGTGATCAATCACTCCGTCAGCATTTCTTGTGCATCAATATGCACATATTTTCAGTGCGTAAAGAAAACCAATTACTGGGATTGTTCGTCGGCCAAGCTAGAACTAGCCCCAAAAATGTCACCTCTTACAGTACTTCTATAATTTGAATTCCATCAAAAAACCTTTTTTCCCAATAAACGTCACGTGCATGCCCGTCTGGATAGCCTGTGTTAATCCGTCCCTCTCCTGGATTTCTTTGTGGGGATGTACACAGGCTACGGCCCGACCTTGGAAAATCCCTTAGGCCCGGGCTACCGGCACAACGTATTTTGCTCGCTTATTCTACTAAGGTCGTGTGGAATTGACCCGAGGGAATTGATTACAGTAATTTGCTTTCACTGTATACTTGTTCATAAGTTTCATACCTCAAACCGGTCGGCTCTTTCGTTGCTGGGGTATGTTGACAATACGAGATCTGCTAAATGGGACGGTAGTTCAAGCCGCTTAAAATACCACACCTGCAAAAATGATTATTAAGCGAGCAGTTCGTTCAAGGTTTTGCTTTGAATGATTGCTTTTTTTTCATACTACAATCCATTCAGTTGAATGTTACAGACACTTTCTCCTGTGGAGAATTACGTTGGTTGGCAAATCGGTGAAAAATAAGCATGGACAAATAGACAAATTTGGTGTCGATCAAAGTACATGCAAGTCATAACAAGTCAAGACAATTGCATGCTGTCCTGGTCAAAGAAATCCGCACTTTGATGCAGCATTCCTTGCAACAACATTTTGCCAGATCTTTTGCACAACTGTAATCACTACTAGTAGTGGTGATGTCGTTGCGGCATATTTCACGTTCCATTCACTCACCAGGTTCCAGAATATAATACTCTTCTCTTGAACGACTTCTGGAAATTGAAGTGTGGTAATGCCGTCGTTCTCAAACATGTTCTCGAGTTCCTTTCTCAAAACTAGCGGATTGAGATATGGAACTGTGATTATTTCTCTTTCTTCCGGGGCTCTGGACACTAAAAATACAGGAATAAAAAGGCAATGTTGAGTTCACCATCATGTACCATAAATATAGCCGAAATATGGCCTGGTTAGCAGGCGTAAAACGGTTAAGAGGGGAAGTGAGAGCGAGGATATAGGGTGGTGACGTTTTTACCTTCCCTACCCCTCACCCGTTTACGCCGCATGCGGTAACCCCAAGGCTTGAACAATGTCGTAGAATTATCAAAACTTGTTCCACTCACCATACCAACTACTCCCGTAGCTGCCGCAAGTGCTGTTGCTACTACGCGCGCGTTGCATCCACGAGCCAGGCCTTGGACTGCCGTGAAGACTCCCCGAGGGACTGCCAGTAGCACTTGACGGCGCACTGATGCTATGACGCATGCGATGATGACTAGCCCGGATGGGGACTGGGTTCGACGCTGGCGGCGACATCGCGGCGCTGAGTGGACGCGTAGGACTTGTCATTTTCTGCATCAAAAGACTGGATTCAATTGTGCTCGGTACAGAGTTACTAAGCGTTTCGGAGCTCGGTTCCACTTCGGAATTTCCCGGCAAGAGTTCGGAGCTTCCGAAGCTGTTGATACTGGATGACAACTCAGAACTTGGGTGAGACGAAAAACAGTTTCGATAATCCTAAAAGGGAGACAAAAATCGGGTACATGGTTGGCGCAACGTTGCGTTCTTTGTTTGAAAATTTGATCGTCCAATTTACGAATTCAATCGAATATTAAGCAGAGTTGATTCGTTAAATTCTGTTGTTGTTGTTGAGATCTATAAACAGCTCTTAATAACTTTCCAGTTTTCAATCAAAAAGTGTCAGAAACGTCAGTCATCATCTGTAGAGGCAGCCTAAATTCCTCTTCCATCAAATTGAACCTATAAACACTGTAACACGCTCAACTTAAGGGCTACGTACCTTGATTTTAATTGTGAGGTTTGCTACTTGCTGTGTTTGGCAGTAAGGGCATCTGCAAGACAACAGAAGAAACGGGATTCGTATGCGATTCACACAACCTACAAAAGTGCATTTGCAAAACAGCCTGAAATCTCTAGGCCTGGTAACACTTTCGTTGCAGCAAACGTTGCACAGACTAGAACCAAGGATAGCACAAACCCATATCCGGTTATAGGCCGATCTACATGTAAACAAAATAGTTATTCCGATTCTAATCCATCCCGGATATAAGCCCCTTCTAGTTTAAAATAAAATAAATTTGATTTAATATGATATTAATGACAAATTAAAAATAGGCATATGAAAAACCCCGTAATTTCGATCGACACTGCTGCGTGCGAAACGGCTTATTTAATCCGTCCGCTTAAACGCCTCCCGGGTATAAGCCCCCCCGTTAATTAGCCGATCCAAACCCCTTAGGAAGCTGCATACGCCCAGCGCATGCAAGCGGCAGTTTGCGGCATCGCCACCCGTTTCAATTTTCTTTTATTTATGTCCATCCGTAACGTCTCAATTTAATTAATTTTTTTTTTAATTTTTACGCTGTAAAGGACATTTACACACATTTTATGTGGTGAAGTGTATTTTGTTGTGATATCGAGATGTTTCTTCACTGTTTTAAGTGGTTATTCTTTTATTTCATTCATTTTGGTGGCAAGGTGTAAATTAGGATGGAATTCGTAACATAGTTCCATTAAGAAGACATGATTGATCGTCGCAGTTATACACAACTTAAGTAGTCAGTTGTGAAATTGAAGCCTGACAAAAATACAGGCCTGAATTTTTCTCAGGCTTCAGTTAATTTCACAACTGCTTAAGTTGTATATAACTGCGATGATCAAATCATTTGTTCATATCTTTCTATGCAGTTCAAATATATGATCTTTCATATTTTCAATTGCATGGTTCCGTTAGCTCCTACCCTGTGTTCAAATTCGAGTCGTCCGCAGTCCATCCCGCCAAGATCTCCTCATCATACAAATATCTCCCACATTTTACACACTGATGACAGGTGCAAAGGACGGCTTCCAGTGCGGTGTCGGGCTGTAAACCAGGGGGAAGGCCGAAAATTATATCATCTAACATCTTGGTCGTGTACTCGTATGGATCAGAATCTTCACTGTTCGCGTTGATATACAGTTGAGAATGCCGCGAGCCGTCACTGAACGCAGAAAGAACCGAGGTTTCGCTGATAGTTCTCCCGTATGTTAATCGCTTCCTGTGCGAGAAAGCCCCGTCAATGGACGTTGTAGAAAGGTCTAGCATATCTGCTGCTTCGGAAGCGGTAGACATTTCGCTTATTGTTCTTTCGCGACGTGATTTTAATTCCTTCTCCGGTGTCCGTCTGCCTTCGTTGTCATCCCCCAAGTCAAGCAGGCGCTCGCGTGACAGAGCTTTTTCGCGTTCGCGTGAAGGCGTGCGTGACCGATCTGGCTTTTTCAGGGTCAGTCTCCTGGGCGAGTCTGTGACGTCCAAGTCACTGCTGGATCCTGATGGGGACAAGGAATCTGGAAACAAGTGACAACTTCACATCACACAACGAATGTTTTCTTCTTCTTTCAATGGGAAATGGTCCCATGAAAGGAAGCGTATACCTTCTCTTTCGAGAGGAAAAAGAAACAAAAGGCTGATTTAAAGAGGAAGAGTGAAAGAGTTTGCCTTGTTTCATAGGATCGTTCTGTCTTTTTAACAGCTACACACCATGTTCACCAAGTTAGTTTTGCTAACGATGATGTGGACTTATTTCAAATATGGACATCAGAATTAATCCCGCGTTCACAAAAATGAACGCAAAATAACAGTTTTAAATGTAATGTAAATATAATTAGATCTTTGACAACACTAGAATGTTAAACAGACACATTAAAACTCCGTTGTTTTGGCAAAATGACTTTACCTTCTTTGTTACTGTGCGCTAGTTTTGCGAGTCTCTGAAGCTCGTACACGGCAGCAAAGAAATTCCGCAGCTTATTCCACATATGCGAGCTGGTCGTGTTGGATGGCCACTTTCCTTCCACTACAGCCTACGGAATACAACAGAGAGAAACTGGAATCAAGTAACTTAATGGCAGGACTAGAACTAGCTCCACACAGACCCGTGTGACTTCTGATTGGTTGCTTTGCTATGATATTTCACACGCTATTATCAATCGATCAATCAGGTGAAAACTTGCAGATCTCAATGGATTCAGACGTTTCTCTTTAATGCTTTTCGTTCTTTAACTGATTTCATCTGTTCCTTAGCTTGTTTGCGTGAAATTTGACGTACGTAATCTGTCATGCTGAAAAGTGGCTTCTACTGCATGACACTGCAAGGGCAGATCAAAATCAAGCAAACAACGACACTGGTGACCCAAGCGTAATGTAAGACTTTGTACAGAGAATTGATCAAGTCTGCCGGTCAAGAGAACTTTTGTCGCGGCTATTGTATTTTTTACGCCAATCTCGCCAACATACGACCTGACCCAGCAGACGTGTGCGTGTGTGCTGACCACGTTCCCAGTCTTGGCCGAGCGGTGACGAGAGCACTGAAAATTTCAACTTGGCGGCGTCACGCTTAATTATCCTCTGTTTTGGCCGTCATATTTCAACTTTTTGTCCAGCTAACACGGTGAAGAGTACTGATATAGCCTGAGTAGCAGGCTTTTCCAAAGTAAAGGCGGGAGAGAATAGGAAAAATGAAGATGAAGGAGAGGAAAGGAGAGTACCTCCCTCCTCCCTCTTATCCCCCGCCCTAAAAAGGCCTGATGGTCACGTTGAAAGTGGTAAGAACCTTCTTACCCGATTGTAGTACCCGTACGTGACAGCATTCGGTGTGATTCCCTGGTTTTTCATCTCAAACCAAACCTGCATGATAAAGAGCAGAAATCAGCTGAAAGACTTCACACCTTGTCCAAAGGTCTGCACACAAGTTTCCATGTGTACGCCAATTCACAGTGAACATTTATAGTCAAAAAGGTAAACTTACCTGATCTGTTTAATCTAACTTTGTTAGATTAAACGGGCGGGGGAGGGGGGGTGGGTTACATCACCTAGACTAACTTTTCGCCATACATACTGGAGGGAATGCTTAAGCAACTATACCTTTTCCGCTCAAAGTCGTGTTTAAACCCAAGT
>OMLO01005387.1_pt1 | contig 10744 bp, 10 predicted proteins | sample 1674811 | NCBI WGS metagenome assembly OMLO01 (sample SAMN06265003, study PRJEB25207) | coral metagenome | isolation source: Coral host | place: Mexico:La Bocana,Puerto Morelos, Mexico | collected 2008-11-13
TTTGTCCACCAAACGTCCAGGTGCCGATTTCCGGCCAGAACGACCAAAGACAGAATTTTATGAACATGAACTCGTTTACCAACTGTCAGGTCACCTTTAACATGGGACTGAACGGCAATTCAACTCCTGAAATCAACCCCGCCGAAAAACCTGCTGACGTGCAGTGACGGCAACCGATTGAATATTGAAAGAGTAAACATTGAACGCAGAAAGTAATTTTCGCATCTAATTTGAATTTAAGGATTTTGAAAACGTCTTTCGTTTATTATGAATGTTTTGTACATTCTTTTCTCTGAACAGAAGTTGTTTTAAACATGAAACTTTGCAGACCAAAATAATATGCAAATTTGTTAATCACATGTCAGACGTTTTATCCAATGATGAAGAAGTGAGTAACCACGTGTAATGTCACGAAATTGAATAAAGAGCGTGACGAAAATTATTGTATGTAAATTATTAACTAGTAATCACATGATTTTTCTCGTGCAATTTTGGAACAAATGAGCACTCGTAACTTTTTCAAAGACTACAAACTGCACTCGCCCTACGGGCTCAGGCAATTTTGTTAGCCTTTGAAAAATTTACTCGTGCTCATTCATTCCAAATTGCACTCGAAATCATGTGATTACTGGTACTAACTGTTTGAGACTGTCTGGCACAAAGTTCCGATTTCTATTCCTAGATGCCCTGAATCATGCAACTTTAAAATGGGATAACCTGTCACACTCTATGACTGGAACTTTAATGGCACAAAAAAACAAAAAACAACAATGCTGATCACAGAAGTGTTCTGGTTTCAATACTCAATGACTTTGCATTAATTTACAGTCAAGGATTTCATTTTAGGTTTCAGCAGGTTCCAGTATAGATCTGACTGGTACATTTTCTGGCGAGCCAATTTCAATCGACTTGGCGACTTCATCACCTAAAAACAAAACTACGAGGTACTGTATGTACTGGAGCACAATTTTTCAACGGCGTAAAATTGCGCATAAGAAATGCCATGGTTAATCTCTAAATTCTCAGAAGAATGCATACTAATAGAATAAGACATAATTGGCATGCTCATAGAATTTTGACCATGTTTCCAAAGACAGAGAAGATGGGTGAAAAAAATGGAAGAGTTTACATATTGGTAGTCGCATCCAGAACGAAAATATTGTCTTAATGATGAGAGTAATTTTGGTGCTTATATGAGACCAGGGTAGAGATTTTGACTATTTTGGCATGGAATAGGGCAAGGTTTCCAAGATGTGCAACGCATAACCTGGCCCAAATGTTTAGAGCACTTCAACCTGCAAAGCAGGTGTACAGACATGGCTGGTGCCAACATGAACAGTTTGCAAAAGGTGTTTGGAGACGACGTCCTTACATGCATCAAAACTTGCAAATTTCATTTTAAGGGAAGCAGGAACAAAATGGCAAGGAAACTCAAAGATCACGACAGAAAGGTTTTCAAGGAGCATTGCGACCAAGCGCTAGCTTCTAGCTTAGAGACAACCTACCTACATGTAAATACTAACAAAAACCTTGAAGCATTAATTGAAGCAAACTCCGAGCATCAATTTCTAAATTTGTGGATTAAGTTGTGGGACAGTCTCAGAGAATTAATTTTTAGTGCATTTGCACCAAATGCACCCAAAATGAACTTGGCCGATATTATCGATGCTGGATGGAGCAATAGTGACTCTCCCAACCTTTCTCTATTAAATGCTGCCCAGATCAATGTAAAAGTCAGTATTTTGCTCGCTGCTGAGTTAAGGGCCATTGAAAAGGGAAGCTCCATAGCATTTGAGCAAGGCCCCTCTTTCCAGCAAAAGAAAGCCAGAAGTCACCATCAGGAAATAGTGAGGGCAGTGCAATTTTGAAAAGACATTGATTTCCAAATCGACCCTAATTTTGGCGGCAAGAGATCTATAGGGGGCTGGTAGGATTCTGCACCGAGCCAGGTAGAGTCTCACTTGGATGTCTTGAGCATTCAATCTTCCCTGGATTCCCACTCCATTCATAAAAATTACAGGGTTGTTTGGATATATAATACAATGGTCACTTGTCCAGCAGGTACTAATTACCTACTGATTTCGAAGACCTCCAAGAGGGGCTTAATGTGGAGAGTATATGTGACCTCTCGCGCAAAAAGGTTCCTTACGATTTGCCGTTTTCACACGGATAGCCATGTGTAAGTTGTGCATGATCCGTGCAAAAAAAATTGCCTGCCATGCGCACGGGTCAAATCATCCGTTTGAAAAAAATTATCATCCGTGCAAAAACAGTTCGCCAGCCATTCACTTCGAAGGACTTGTCAAAAGAGTATTCTTTGCTTTCATGATTATAAATATCGGACTTAACGCAAATTGCTAGCGGTGTTTACAACCATCTTTGTGAATGGTCACGGTTTATCTGCCACTTCTCAGCCATTTTCATAACACTCGATTACAATACCTTGTTTTCATTCAATACTAACTTTAATTTAGTTTCCCGAAATGTTCTCACAAAATATTGAGTGCTTTTAGCCTTTAGATAAAATCGTATTCCCTGAGTGAATACTCTGTCGTTACTTTCAACATTTTTGCTTTGACCTTTAAAAATGTCATGCGCTTTTATTCCCCAAAAGGCGCACTACATCGTTGGCTCAAGAACAGCCTCTAAGGAGGGTCAATTGTACTCTAGTGGTTTAAGTCGTCTTTTTTTATGAGAAAAGCTAAAACAGATCTACGGTAAAAAGTTCATTTGGATATCACACCAACATCTTAACATAATTACAGTGATTAGAAATAGGTAAAATATAATATTTACATATATATAAGGATGAGAGTCATTAAACAAGAAACACCAAGGCACAAAGCTAAACTGAAACATGACGCCGACATTGTTGACACGCATGCAATGTAAACCTAGTAGCATTGTCTGTGATTAAAACATAATGTAAGAATACTGAACGCATCAGCGAAATATTCCTAGCTAGCGCTGCCCTAAGTTAGAGAGTATTTTCCTGTTTCAGCGATTTTTTAGACCTAGTAGAACCTGAGATAAATAAATATCTCAGTGATCTGTTTAATTCATGGCGTGGCATAATTAGTGGAAGGCGATAAAAAATAAAATTGGCAAGCGTGACAAAACACTGACAAGGATAGAAATAATAATACTTGACGCATCAGTGAAAAAGTTACAGTTTGCACTGGCGTCGTTTCAAGCTATTTCTATGAATCGGTAGACCCTGAGATATTGATTTTTTTATAGAAAATCGGGAACCGAATTTTAGTTTAATACTCAATGAAACTCCAAAACAATGGTTGTGAAAACTTACTAATTGCATGCTGAAAAGTATTTTGTTAACAAAAACAATGAATAAAGTTTTGTTCGATTCTAATGATTATACAAGATAACTGACTCAATAAGTTTTAAAACATCGATCATTTACGATAAGTGAATTCACGAGTTGGTAACGAGTTTTTAAATACAAGTTCAATTCAAAAAAGCCTGAAAGGCAGTGAGCAATTCTCAAATAGCTCTATCACTTCAAATTTGTGAGTTTCTTTTGTTTTGGCATGCTGGTTATCCGCTAGTGTGAGTAATCTGCAGACTCTTTTTTATCCTTTCAGCAAAAATCAACCGGTGCAGGTAATCTTCCGAAGTAAAATAAGCTAAATTTGGCAGAATATTGTAAGTACTTTCATGGAAAACACTTTTTCTTTAACCAATCTTTAAAAAGGGTTTTACGTAATGTTCTTCTTTAACGGGTAACAGAAGTAACAATAATAACTGCAACCTCGAACACTTATCCACATTGCCACCAATAACTCAATATGGTAATAATAATACTTCAAATTGCCAAGTAGAGACAACATACATGCCATCAAAGCTGAACTTTGGCGAACAGACTTCTATTATTGCAGTGACGAAACCCATGCAGTTTGCCAACAAATGATGGTAAACCTGTTTACGTCAGTTCCTCTTTGAAGTCTGCAACTCCAACATTGTATAAATTGCAACTTGCTTTTAGTATAAGTATTTCTTGGTAATCCCTTTTTTTTCTTCATATGAAGGCTTCTTGCCAATGGTAAACAACATTCAAATCACGCGAAGGACTGTGCACAAAAGGCAATTGAGGCGAAGTACTGTGGACAATTGAAATGTGGACACCTACTAATTTGCCCTTTTATAGAATTAGGATTTGACATTTGGCGAGGCCACATTCTATCCATTTCATCCATTTCGATTTCATAGCCCGGTTTCATAGCAGAGTTAGTAGAGAAAGAAATTTAAGGTAAGTTTTCCTTTCGAACTTCCATTCCAAAGCATTAATTGTTAGGCAGATAGCTTAATTTAACAATGAATTTAACAGAAAATAACTAAATTCATGGAGAAAGGAAACGCCAACTCGCTGAATGCGCTTAACTACGCCAACATGTGACAAAGAAAACCCATGTGCTTTTACAGTCTGTTCGCCGAAAATGACCGTAAAAATAAATTATACGTGAAAGAAATACTTGCGTATTACATAAAAAATGCACATATTGTTTTATTAAATGAATAGGAAAAAAAGGTTGATTAGCTGAACTCAAAAATATTGAAACAGCTCATTCCAAATTTTCGCTGACAAAGCAGAAGTTTCAAACTGCAAATAAAACGCTAATCATAAGTATATATTGACTAGCACAGATAGAACAAGAGCATTAACTGACGATAAAATGCATTAATTTCTTTTGAAAATAATATTTGCTAAGTATATTATACTCCATATTTCCACTTGTTTTATTTTTTTAATTGACAATTAAAATGAAATGCCTATGTGTTATATCTTTTTCAGATGGCTTTCTTCCTAGCAGCTTGTCTGCTAGGGAGCATCCCTTGCAAAATGAAATTCTAGCTTTTTGAGAAGGTCTCAAATTTCTAGAAAATGACAGTTTTTATTTCAGAAACAATTCTAGCTTTCTTCCAGGTTTTGTTTTTCCAGTTTATGACAACTTTGATTTCTGTCAGAAGCTGGAAATATCTGGAATGTGATCTTAGTCTTCCAGGCATTGTCAGAAAATGAAAGCTTTTTCCAGCTTTCATTTCTTGCATGACTTACTGAAAAGTGCAGATGTAACTCCAAGCTCATTTACATTATGATAAGTGAAAGAAATTTCCAGCTTTTTCCAGATTTTGTGGACTGTCTTCTCTGAAAGCTAAATTTATATCAAAAGTGCTAAGTACATGTATGCAAAAAAATTTAAGTCAAGAACAGATTTTTTTTGATATCTTGGGACAGATATTTCCGATACCTTGTTACTTGTTTTGTCTGAGGGTTGACAAATTTGGGCAGCATCCCCCCTAATTATATACATGTAACTACTCAAGCTTTTTACATGATAAGTCCTCATAACCAAAATTTCTTTTTTCCCAATAACTTTTAATGCTATAGTAATATACTATGACAAATTCTTTCATAGAAGACAAATGGTTCAATTGGCTTATTGCGGGCTATGAATTCACAAAAGAAAAAAAAATATAACAGTAGTTCTTAACGGCAGTGGCCACAAAAATTTGGTGCCCTTGCCACACAAATGTGATTTGAATTCCCAGAAAGATAAATAATTAATTCAAGTATGCAATCCACTGGCACAACAGCGTACTTATTGTCTTCTCCAGTGATCCTCAACAGATGCCTTGGTTTTTCATGCATCAGAAATGGTTTATCAAAATCCAAAAGAAGGCGCTTAATAACGGCAAAAACAGTTTTAACATCTTTTTCACACAAGAAGTACTCTACAAAGGCCATGTAGTTCCCCCACTGGCATATACTAGAACTGCAAATCCGCAATGTTTTTTCATCCGCTCATAACGTCTGGAATAAATGACATGGCCATTCACAATAATGCGCTTGGCTTGAAGAAAAACTGGCCTGAAATTATTGCTGTAGCAAATTTGCAGCGAGTGCAGAATTTGCTTGAGTGGAGGCAAAATAAAGATGCTGATTATGTCCGCCCCAATGAGGTAGTTGATGCGGATGAAGTGAGTGAAGCAAAGGAAACTGACCAGTTGCAAGATGCTGGTACTGCAAGTGCACCAACCTTAACACCAACCTCAAGATCAACATTCTCATCGCCATTTACAACTTCAACTCCTTCACACTCTTATGGAGGACCTTACAAATCTCCTGTCTCAAGAGGCCATTTGTCAGTGCCCACTCCTACCCAATTCATGCCCGCTGACAAAGCAAGTGCACTGGTATTGTCATGACCTGATGCTCCACAGCAGAAACCACAGCAGGAATTTTCTATTTCAGAAAGTTTAAGTCACTCTTCTGACTATAATGTGTCAGATTTAGACTTGGCCATGGATTGCTCATTCAGCAGCACAAATCTGCACCAGTTGCAAACAGCTCATGCTCACATGGTCCCAAGAGATAGCAGCTGGCATAGAATGTCACCACTCCAAGGTGTAAGCAACCTTTGCACCAATTGCCAGCCTGTACTGGAATCACTTAGCAGGAGACTTAGCGTTTTGGAAGCAGACGTTGAAAAATTAAGAAGAAAGCAAAGAAAGGTAAGTAACTTCTCACTCTGTAATGGCTAAAGTCGCAGTTGGGCTTTTTTCACTGTAAAATATTAAAAGGTATATAGATCACTGAGGCAGCTAAAAGAACATATCACCATTGAGGGATGATTGTATTTGGGTAATGCTAAACTAAGTCTATCAATTTGTAGAAGATCTTTTCAGGGTCTTGTGTTGAGCAGGTATTCTATATGCAGGGCTGAAAATAACAGTTGGTCATCCGACACTGGCCGACTAAAATTTGCTCATGTCCGACAAAATCCCAAGTGTGGTCGGACATAATGTCCGGACAATTTTTGATCATAAATCATTTCTCAGCAACAATGCATAAAAATCTGTCCGACCACAATTTTGTTTTGTCCGACCAAGATGTCTTAGTAGGACATTATGTCCTTTCAAGTGAAAAAAATTATTTGGAGCCCTGCATATGATTCATTTTGTTCATTATTCACAATAATGTAAATCTTGTGGGACTCTACCTTACTATGTTCCATTTTTATATATATTGTCTCCCTGCTTGTACATGTAGGTTACAGTGGTTCTTAAGAACAGCATCATACATATTTAATGAATAACTGAAATTTACATTGTACATCTGTCATAATTTAAACAATATTTACTTTATTGCAGCACGGAAAGGATACATCTGGAAATTGTAAGATTCAAACGTGCATGACCTCTCACATACGTGCGTTACTTTTGATTTAAATTTTAACTCTTAATCTTAATGTACTCATTTGATTACACTTTTAAGTTCTTGTCTTTCAATCTAAAGTACATTCAGTGTTGGCCTTTGTCGCGGCTAGTTCTTGTTTCAAATCATCACGTGTTTTGCTCAACCCATTCAACTTAAATAGGAGGAAATATCTGTAAGTGCTTAGTCCTTTCTTTGTTCTCATTTTGTTTGTCAATTTCCGTAGATCTATTATAATTGTAGTCATAAATTTTCCTTTTAGTCGAACCATCGTTCATCATTTCGTCAATCACATCATTTTTGGTCATCAGATGAGTTCAGTTTACTCATATGAAAGGGAATGAGGAATAAATATTCACATTATAATCATCTCTTGGCTGGAGTCTATAGAAATGAAGTTGTACAAAAAGAAGTTGAAAATGAAGAAAAATTCAATGGTCATAGCAAGGTATGTAGCAAACTATAATTCGTTAAACATTTCAGGTCCAGGTTTGACACCTGGCCAAGACCAACACATTGTGATTTAAGGCAACACACTTCACTCTCAAAGTTGTCTCTTAAACTTGGTTTATAAATGGTTACTGGCAAAGGTGCTGCTCGAGGTAACTGTGCAGTGGACTTAAAAGTATCCTATAAGGTTCCACAACAATTATGTGGTTAAACGGGAATAAACAAGGAACAATTCTAAGGCAAAAAAAAAACTACCAAGTATGATACATTTTATTTTTGTTGTTTCAGGAGGCATCAGTCAGCACAACAGAAGACCAATCTGATGCCAAATCAGCCACAGAGAAACTGGCTACTCAGCTGTTTACAGTTGAAGAACTATGCAAGTCATCAGTCACTGGCTTCCAGTGCAACAAAGATTACAATGCAAGGCCGGGACTAAGCCCAAGAAGGAGAGACCTGTTAGAAAGTAAGTTATTTGCCATTACCTGAATCTTTTGTTTTTAATAAATGATTCATTTTCTAATCTACATGTATTAAAGGACTTGTGGACGCTTATAGCACACCTTAATTTTGTGAAAAAACAAATTTCGGTAATCTTTTTTAAACTCCTTTTGGTGTTGAATACTATGGTTTTTTCACTACTTATTTATACAACTGTATCTTATACTTGCAATACCTATACATTGTAACAAGCCTTAACATGAAGTTTTGTTTTCTGTTTCTCTTTAACAGGCATCGTGAAGAAGAAATTTGAAAACTCAACAAAATCCTCTATAAGGAAGGACCTCAGTGTTTTCTTAAAGAAAACAAGGCAAAATAAAGAAAATAACAAGTTGAAACTCACAGTTAAAGAAAACATGCAAAAGTAAAATTGACTGTATGAAATAATTTTACCATTTATCTTCATTTTCTTCCAATTCAGTAAGGTTAATGTTTTTGTCAACAAGAACAGTCAGTCTTTTTTGTGAATTGCTGTGTAAATATCAAGCTACAAGTACAGCTGTAGGCATGGTTGAGTTAGATGTAAGTGGAGTAAGTTCACATGATAATTATTGTACCAGAATACCATTTTAAAGATTGCTCACCAAGAAAATAATATTTTAATAAAATGCATTTAGCACTGGTAATTTGTTCACCTCAGTCACTTTATTTTAAAGCTGGACTCAAATTTTTCTGACCAACTCAAAGAAATTCTGGAAAATTCTGGAACAGTCTGGAATAAAGGTAAGAGATTACCTCAAAAGCATTACCTGACAAACTAGAAAATTCTAGAAAAACCTAGAATTATGCTAAATAGGCTTTTTTGAGTTCTTGAATATTCTAGAAAAATCTAGAATCCAACATTTTGTAAAAAGCTAGAAAAAACTGGAAGAAACTGGAATATCCTGCCAATTAAACATTTCTGGAACAATTCTGGAATTTTCTATTCTAATTAGCATGTTTCATTAACATTCTAGAATTTTCTAGAAATTTCTAGAATGGAAAACTGGAAAATTCTAGAAAAATTCTAGAAATTTCAAGAATATTACAGATTTGTTTTGCAAGGGATTCTCCAAGCCTTAGGGCTTCGAGAAAAATTAAAAATACCAGTACAAGAGACTGGAGAAGGGTGAGTTTTAGTGCTGTTACTTCCAATATTTTCTTTTTGAATAACAACAATAATTTAAACCAAAAAAATGTTCTTGCTTGTTTTTGAGTTAATGATTGAAAATATAGAGATTCTTCATGTTATTTCTATCACTTATTCCTTCTTTAAAATTATTAATTTGAAATTATTTTATTTTTTCATTTCTTTGTCTACTAGGGATCAACACCCAGAAAACAGTGCTGAACAGCATGGGGAGTAATTCCCCGTGCTGTTCAATTGTAAATATACGTTGTTTTCAAGTGAGTATACTGCATTTTTACAAAAAAAAAGGTCCAAAAATATACTGCCAAAATCATGAAAAGAAAATAAAGCACAACTAGAATGCTAGAAGCTCCAAAAAAGTTTGCCTTGCAGAAGTACACTGCCCATGCAGTAACAGTGCAATAAATATTTATAAACTTATATTTATTACTAAGAAATTGCAACGAAATGCTAGTAAATATTATTTTCAAACTTACAACCACAGTTTCTAATGGTTGTATAAAAAAATATGTTGTCTTCAAAAATTTCCCAATATTTCTATACACTCCATGCCAGTAATTGCAGAAGAAAAAAAAAGGAACTCCATATTTCTCTCTCTTTATCTCAAAATTAGCAAAGCCAGTTAACGAGAACCTATAAGACTACAAGAGCCACCATGCTGTTATTTTCCCATCCACGCAAGTGTTTCGAACAACACTAAGGATACAAGATAAACAAAAAACTCCTTCTTCTCTTAGCTTAACTTTATTAGAAGTTCAAAAAACAACTATCGAGTAGAAAATAAGTGCGCACACGTACTTACACGTAATTAAAGTAATAATTCTTAGCAATAATGTAATAGAGTTAATTACTAGGTGCTTTTCACACGCTGTACGTTGTCTATAAATAATAGGCAGCAACTCAAGGTAGAACTTGAACTTTGAGCTCTGGTTCTACACAGTAACGACACACGCTTAGTGATTAAAACTCCGATACAGCGGTTTCTTTAAATTTCAGTAACCTGTCACTGATATCTTTAAGGTGGGACTGGAGAATGATTTGGCCTTTTCTGGGCAGTGTTTTAGAATGCTAAGTCTCAAATAATATTAAAGGAAATGAAGTCATTTTAACAACGGCAAATCTTTGCTTTACGTGGATTCTGAAAAATATAAAGTTGTTTCTACTTAGTTAAAGGAGTGTCTGAAATTCAAGGAATTTTAGGGTGTGGTCAATTCCATGATATTTTACAAAATTGAAGAAATCTAAACAAGAATTTATTTTCTCACGTTAAGATCTGGAACTCAAAGCAAATGATGGAAAATACATCTTTCGACTGCAGTACACCTCCAGGTGTCAGGGCTGTCACTAAGGGCCGGGGGCCGGGGATTTCCCCCGGCTACTACGATTGTGAGCCCCGGCTACTTTGAAACCAAACCAAAACACTGGAAAGT
>OMLO01005388.1_pt1 | contig 10744 bp, 5 predicted proteins | sample 1674811 | NCBI WGS metagenome assembly OMLO01 (sample SAMN06265003, study PRJEB25207) | coral metagenome | isolation source: Coral host | place: Mexico:La Bocana,Puerto Morelos, Mexico | collected 2008-11-13
AGTGTTTGAAGGGGAGAAAACACAGGTCAAATAATTTCTTAGAAATAGCATTTTATTGATCAAATTTGACTTGTTACCTTTTAAAATGGAGGAAAAATGTAAAGCAGGCAGACTCATGCAGCCTTTATTTTAGCACAATGGAAAATGTAAATTCTGCAGCTCGAGGTTCGCTTGAGGGGTTGAGCAAAATTAAACTACAATTATATAAGCCTACATGAGGATGCAGGAAAGATGAACGTTCCCACTTTCAGTATTAGTTGTGTTATCCAAAAAGCCTGAATGACAGAAAATTGAATTTAGCTCGAAAGAAATCCATAGAATTTTTCATTGTGCTGCGTTATACAACTGATACATTCGATGGAGCGATCAAAAGACAATGTTGCTGCTGCATTCGCAAATTCTGGTCGTAACATCGTTGATATTGGCACCTGAACAGTGAAATAATTAAGCACTACAAGTAACTTCTAAGCTTATTTTTCAGGACAAGGAGCTTTCGTTTAGTAGTGGGCTACAAAAAATTTATGTGTTTGAATGTTATGGAAATTGTACAAACCATGAGTTCACGGCAACTGTTCTCTCATATCTGACTCCAATACTTTGGGCGAAAGGCCATCTACATCAGCTTCTTCGCTTGATCTTCTTTCTCTTTCTCATCTTCCTTGAGTGGCTCATCTTCATACGGCCTGAATTGGCTTTTCACAACTTCGATGTCTTCTTCTTCCTCCACCGAAACATCAATATCATCATCGTTGAATATTCAGTGAAAGCACACAATTCATAATCACTCGACATAAACAAATCCTGTCCACAACACTATGTCACAAGGATGAAATTGCGCAATAAACTCGCCCCAGTCTCCTGACCATTTTTTGATGAAAATTGAGCAGTTTTCAGTGCCAAAATCACGGCAAAATCTTTGTTTTGGAGAACTTAAATGTTTACAATCGTTTTATTTACATATTGGAGGGTAAAATTATGAAAAAAAAATTTCGCTTCATATGCACTTTAAGAAGAAAATGATGTGTAAACAATAGATATAAGAAGTAATTAGTACCAGAAGAAGCTTAAGTTATTAAATGTAGTTGTTCCTGCAATATTCTTGCTGTATGCACAGGCCGCGTGCAATGAATAAAACAAAATGGCAACATGACAATTCATAACAAAGTGTCTCAAGGTTTTAAGGCTGGATGTGTGATCCAACAAATTTTAAAGGCAGGATGGAGGATAAAAATACAAGGTCATGACCGGGATAACTTTCATTTTGTAAGCAAGATTTAAGATGGGAAGATCATATTTACATGTATTTGGAATGGTGAGGCCTGGTACATTTGTTTCCATTAAAGGTTAAAAGAGCATATTTTGGACATCTGTCTGGAGAGCATAAAACACAGGTCAGGTGGAATACAGGTTGCTGTGTCATTTAGGATTCAACAATCCCAACACTTAATTTTGATCTAAATGTATATTTAGACTTCCATCCACTCATGCCCAGAGATTATATAAGGCCATATTATCATTATAAATATTAGTTTTGTTGTTCCTCAGGTATGTACAGTACTATTGATAATGATCAGTTGGATGAGCTTGTTCAAATTCCTTAGAATCGGCATCCTGGCATTGGTATAAGAATGCCTAAAGGTTATGTGCAAAGCCAAGGGTTCTGCATTCAGCGTGAACAAATTAGATTATCCCTGTTGCGAACTGATCCAATTGGCCTTATGGAGAGATGGAGAACTACTACTAGGAGGCGACAATACAATGTAAGGCATCCACCCTCTCTATGGCACATAGATAGGAATCATAAACTCGTAAGGTAATTATACACATGTTTTCAATACTCCTGTTACAGAACTGCTAAGGGCAAATACCTGACTCTCACAGGTCAAGTTGTCCTGACCCAGTTCCTTGGACTACAATCCCAGTCAAAAGGGTTGAGACACTCCGAAAAACGATATTTTTATATCATACCTCTTCATAAATACAATTTTTGCAAAGCCCTTCCCCCCAAAACAATGTTGTGGGTTAGGATTTTTAATTTCTGGTCTGTCAGCATCTTGAATAAAGCAACTTTGCAATGGTGGGGTGCGGGGAGGGTCTAAAAAAAATTATAAAAACGCAACGTAGTAAAAACTACTAATTAGACGTTCAAAAAAATGCAATGTCTCAACGAGTTTTGACCGGGATTGTAGTTTTAAACATTGTATCGGGGTGGGGAGCAAGGCTGAGCAGGGAGCAAGGCTGGGCAGGTGACGTGTGTCTAAAAGCGCCAAAAGTGCCAATTTGTCCCAAGACTTTTGTCCATGATTGTAGTTACAGTACTGCCTGAAAGTATTTACCCTTTTACCGAGGTTTTTTTTCCAAATAAATAGTTTTCTCTCAAGTGCATGCTCAGAGCCCAAAAAAACTCAGGTCGAAACGTGCAAGTTAAGCCACTTTACAGACATGCGATGCAAGTTCGAACATTGCAATCAATTCACGTGTTCGACCTCGTGTAAGGTTTAGTTCCTCCATGAGATCTACGAGTATATTTCTTCCGCCTGTAGGCTTCCATGGAAGACCACGGAGTTTGTCAATTCTATTAAGCGTGATGTTCCAGTCGCCAGATATGATGACTTTTGATATGTCAGTTTTAGACATAATTTGTTGGCTTAGTATTTTTATAAAGTTGTTTAGGTCGTGACAGTTATTTTGACCGTAGATGTTTGGAATGAAAAAATATTTCTCCTCTATTTTAAGTTTTACAATTAACAATCTTCCCTTGGGATCCACTTGAACTCTACTTTATCAGATTGAAAGGTGAACTGGGATTTAGAAGAGTGGAAACTCCTTTTGAGTGTGTGGTTCCATGTGAATAGATTATTCTGCTGCCCCATTCTGCAGACCATAATTTTTTATCTTTGGGTGATGAGTAAGTTTCTTACAAGCAAAAGATTTGTAGCTTTTTGAATTTTTAAGTATTAGAAAATTGCTCTTCGTTTGTTAACATTACGTAATCCTTGCACATTTAGGGAAAGCACTTTTAACTTACGCGACACAGAATAATTAAGCGAGGTTTGTCAATGTAAATTTTACTAAATAGCAGATGGTAAATAAGACTAGCCTTATTACTTGAAAAAAAAAAAACGAACAGGCAATGATATGGGTAAAAACAAATGCTGTATACTTGGCCATTTCAAAAAAGCAAACTAGTTAATGAACATGTATTAAAATTGGTGCAAGGCCAAGTAACATCAAAGGCAAGTTTGGATAAAAATAACAATAGTAAAATTGATAATAATAACATCTACACACACATGCCTATACATAACAAACAAACCATAAAGATTTTGAGAGGTTTCCGTCCCCATTTTATGCACCGTTTATCATCCTTAGGAATTTTGTATTTCAGCACTCTGAACAAAAATGTCCACAACTTCTGTCAGGTCATTTTCTAGCTCTTCCCCCTGAAGATCTTTCCCATGTAGGAGCGAGTTGTGGGTGAAGCTACCTCGGAAGCGATTCAGACACAAGCAAGGAATCCGAAAGTGACATTGTTACCAGCTCGAGCTCAGAAAGCAAGTGTCCATGTTGAAGGTGACTTTGATAAAAAATGACAGTAAGACAAATGATGATGAAGTACCATTATATGAAGGTGCTAAAGTGTTGAAGCTCTGTGCACTGATGATAGAATGCTCTTTTGCCTGAGACATAAACTCTCTGGACAACCTTTGGTCGATTTGGTGAAAGTCCTACATGCTTTGATTTGATTTATTTTTTCAGACTGGTTTTCAGCCCGTCAACATTGTCCTTGTTTTTCTAATTAAAGGTAATTAACTACTTTGTTGCTCAGGATCCCTTTGTGTTTTGTCTGGAGTGAATATAGGCTGGTTGCCTTTGACCTCTTGGCATGGAAAATAGCTGACCACTTGTCTACATTATGCTGAACACTCTCTTTGATTTTCTTTATGGTTGAAGAGTCATCGTCCCCAACTAGAATAATTATCTGAGCCCCATGCTTTCCTGCATCGTTGGCTAATTCTACGACAGCATCTGCCTCCATTGCTTTTGATGACCCAGATCAATTGCAGGGACAGTCGTGTTTTCTTACCTCTCGCCCACTTTGTTTAGCAGACTGACAAACAGCACAGCGCTTGTCTCTTGTACTGTATGCCAACACTTTCCAGATCAAAGGCTAACCATGGTCCGAACACCTGTAGAAAATTAATAATTATTTAAATGTGTATGGAAAATCCCACTATTGTTACATAGTGCTGGGTACTGTAGATTACATGAAGACAGTGATGTTAGTTTTACAAATTCAACAATATTTCAAGATGAAATAATCAACGAAATATCTTAATGATAATAACTGGATAAATAAATAAATAATTAGAAGTTGCATACATGAAGATACATATAGATAAATAAAGAAAAATAATAAAAAATATACTTGATGTCTCTCTCTATATGTAATTTTAATTTTAATGTTGACTTTAATTTTTACAATTTATGATGTACAAAAACAGTCAAAAGAGTCAAAGGCCACATATCAAAGATTACCAATGGTACTAAAAGAAAATTATGATAGAAATTAAATTGTTGTAGTAATAAACATATAACAAGAAAAACAATCAAGAAATATGTTAATCCATAAAAAAAACGTTTTTGACTAAAGCTTTAAAAGAATATATATATATATATAGTATATAGATCTGTCAAACAATTAAGTAGCCTTTCAGATGGTTTACAGAAGAAAATAAAATATGAATAAAAAACCCAGAAATTTCTGGTTTCAGCAGTTTGATCAGAGGTTTTGATTAAATATTGGAATAGTAGTAAGAGCAATTCTCCAGGAAAGTGAAGCAAAGTTGGAAATGAAAATTTTAAACCCTCCTTCAATTTTTGTGTGGAGGTAGGTTACCTTGGGGGATAAACAAAAACAACCATAATTGGATCGGCAGATGTATCGTTGCCATGGTAACCGCACTAGATGACGTCGGCCTCAGGGCCATGTTTTTTGAGCTAAAGTTCCACCCTCAAAAAGTAAAAGCAACCGGGTCTGGTTCTCGGAATGGATGAATGTGAACAAATTCAAACGAAATTCTTAGATGGAGCCAATCTCCCAGTTTATAAAATTCGCCGTTAAAATATTTTTGGTTTCATAAACAAGAAGAAAATGCTCGTCTTACATTGTTGCCTGTCAGCCATTTTGACAAGCAGGAAAAACAAGCACAAGCCTATTCATAATTTCTCCGAAAGTACTCTTTTCACATAAACCAAATTAGCTGCAGAGATTGCACAGATATTGACATTTCCGAATATTATAAAATCAATTTGGGGAAAACTATATTCTGACTATGAGTGCTGAAGACACCTGGGGCAAATTGCAAAAAATGGTAATTTTGAGGTTCCTAGTATCTGGCTCAAACAGGCTTGAGAGAGAGAAAATCGGCATCAAAAGTATCTTTTATCATCTATTCTGTTACCTACATTTAGTTAATAAGGTCTTGGCCAAAGAATTTGATAAAATTTAAATTGATACAAAACCCACCTTGAAGGTTTTCGGAATTTCTTCAGGATGCTTTCATTGCGTGGTTCGTTCCAGTTTCTCTCCTTGCCTTTGCTGTTCAAATCTAGCCCTGACTCTATTCTAACGGTTATTGCCATCAAATATTCATTTTGCCGTGTTTCAGATCAAAGATGATGATACAAGTAGCCCGCGTACACTTGACAAAGAATAGCTGACAGGTCAAAACATGGTCGCCATACTTGCAATTTCTGCCGTCGAGCACCTGAATTCATCAATATTATCCAACCACAAAGTAAATGTGTCGAGATCAATGTACAAAGCAACTGCAAGCCTTTGAACAATCCAAAGTAAAGTCTTTGGCTAAAATCGAAGGTAGACATTGCAATAGTCTATGAACCACAAATGGTGAATAAACTGAACCTGTAGTCCAGAAGTCCGAGAAGCACAACTGCTGACCGGATGTAACACAATGTAATGGGATGTGACCAGAAGTGTATGTAACACCGGATGTAAGTGTAATACAATGGCAATGGTGAAGTAGCCAAAACAAAACTGAACGAACTGAACCGAATATAACATACCCTGGGAACAAGGTTGAAATGTTTAGGTTCAAAGTCTAACTCGAATTCATCCATACCACTGGACCCCACGTTGAATTTTACTTTTCATGGGTTGGGTATAAGTGCAATCTGCATTTTTGGCATGCACAGCATGAATTTCAATTTTTTTGCACACCTGTACAGTGCACAGACAGAGTTGAAACGTCCTTGTTCTCATTCAAGCCTGTACAGTAATTTGTTGTTAACGAAACCTGAACATTTTTTAACACCTGTCAATACTCCTAAATTTACTGTAGCTAAACCAAGAGATGATAAATGGTATCCCTCTTATATAGGCTACCCCTCATAACTAATTACAGCCATGCCAAGGTATTTACCTTCAAACTAAACAAATGAGCACCTTCTCGATAGGGAAAAATCGTTCAAACGAAATAGAAAGCACCACAAGTAAGAACCCTAGCATTATGGGAGGTCTTTGTGCACACTACATGGCCTCGCCTCTATGAAACTGAATAAGGCGTTCGCAAATGGCTCCTTCCGGTTTCCCGATATGCCCTGAATTCCATACTTGAGGCATATGCTTTTTAGGTTTTTCAGTGTTAGTTTGGCCCGAAGTTCATCTCTATTCATACGGCACAAATTTACTCTCCTGTACGAGTAGGAGCATTCTTCCTCTTGGCGGTCATACGGGAAAAGTGTGAAGTGATTTGCTGCGCAGTTAAGAAATCATCAGCTGCGAATTTTTCCATCTTGTCCATCATGAGCTTGTCTCATCTGCCTGGCCTCATCCTCGCCACTACTTTTCTTCCCAGTCTGTTCACCAAGGTTGTATTTAAGATCCAGAAAATTCTTTTGCTCCTGAGAAAACCGCACTCTTCTCGGACTGGATTTCAACGCCCAACCCATTTGGCTTGTGTCTGAAGCACGATGCGTCACTGGAGCGCCACAAACATGTAGGCTCTGTTGCTTCCTAGTTTGTCCTTCGTGGAGATTTTTAGCATAACTAATCTTGGCTCGATTTTGAAGGGTTATCCTCTAGAGGAATCTCGTGTGCGCCAAACTCACAGTGGCGCTCCAAAGCTGAATACCTGATGAAGGTTTTCGTAAAGCTCTGGTCTGGACAGGTAAACATTCTGGTCGTTTGACAGGTCTCTCCCTCTGCTGCTCGGGTTTGTACTGTCATCAGACAAATCAGAGTAGCTTGGTTCACAATCAGTTTCACAACTTCAACCATCATCAGCTGCGACGGCCACGCTCGTATGCAGAGGCTGATATGAATAAATCGAAATGATAATAATTTACAAAGAGCTTAATTAATAAAGTAAAAATTAATATTGAGATATTTACGTGATTTACACATTGTTATGCCCTTATATACCTTTTGTGCCCTTTGGAAAACTTCTACAAAGTCACCAGGACCAAAGATCTCAGATTCTTTCTCAAGCCATACAAAGTCAGCATTATCTGAAACTGTCCGAGAATATTATGTTAATTAACCTTTCCTGCCTGCGAGGTTTTTTTTCATTAGTGAGCCTTGGCAGGTCAGAAAGTGTCCCCTTCCCTTATGTATGTATCACCGAAAATAATCACTTTATAGAACTGAAACTTATATGATGTGCTTACATGTGTAACGAATTACAAATATACTCGAGTGGCTTACATATCTTGGCTACATCATGAATTGCAAAATTTTTCTGAGATTTTAGAAGATGTCGAAATTTATTTGACAAATCGAAAAAAAAAACATTTACACAATTAGGACACCTGTCGAGTCAAGTGATGCTAGCACCTCTAGCCGGGCATGATCTTGGTTTATGCTTCTAAGCTGGTGAGCCTTCCATGCTGTTATGGCCTCGCTGGCTTTCTGAATGAGGAAGACGGCCTCATCCTTATCATCTTCACTTTCAAAATTTCTTGCATCCACTTCAGAATCAACATCTTCTATAACCTAGTAAAATGACAGCACATACAAAAAATAATGCAAATAAATAACTGCGATACAGGCAAAAAACATAAGTGGGAGATTTTCTGGCTCTTGTGGCTGGGAAAATAGGTTTTCCTCATTACGATTTGTATTAGTATCCCTGAACATGCGTTGCGAAAAACACGGTAAAATGCCAATATTATTACTGCACAGTATAGGTAATGTTGTATAATAAATAATTTGAAGGAATAAAAAAAGTACATTCCGACAGGTCAAAATACCATCCCCTTATCATCCTTATGATACCACTTTCCGCTTAATTACCTCTTTTTATTGCCTTAAAACCCAACTGAAAAACAAAGAGGACTAACGACAATCATCTGAATTCCGCGCGCGCAACAAAAACTACTTATTTCAAAAAAGCCTGAGAAAAACACACCTTATTTAACTGTAAGCACCTGTCACACATTTGATTGTGTTTGTGGTTGCATCGGGCTTGGTAATAGCAATCGTTCCCATCACTCATTGCAAACTTAATGCAATGATCGGCAATTGAGCACTCTGTTGATACGTGCACTTAGAAAATCGAAAATGTTTGGCTTTTACCACATACAAAGAAACCTCCTGTCCAGAAACTATAAAAATGTAACAAATACAACCTATAAAACAATAATACAATAATAATACAACCGATAAAAAAAAACATAATGTAAGAATATTCAACGCATCAGTGAAATATTCCTAGCTTGCGCTCCCCCTTAGTTATAGAGTATTTTCCCGTTTCAAGCGATTTTTTAGACCTAGTAGAACCTGAGATAAATAAATTTCTCAGTGATCTCTTGAATTCATGGCGCCACACAATTAGTGGAAGGCGATGAAAGATCTAATCGGCACGCGGTAAACATAAACAGAGTCCGGTGGAAAGTTAAATCTAAAAAATGTTGGCCCAAAATTAATATAAAACCGACTTTTGTATTTCGTGTTTAATTTTTCTGGTGTAGGATTTTAGACCTTGTTTAAGAGCTCTTGCAGTCACGTGGTGTCTTGTTGACATTTGATGCCACATTTGGTTGAAAAAAGTGCTCTGTGAAATGCAATTCAGCTTTTCAGAAATAGCGAAAGGAAATTATGTTGCACACGTAACAAAAGCCTTACCATGGTTACAGAAGCTTTCTTGGTACCACTAAAGTGAAAGCCTACAGCCACAAAGAGTTGAAGCGATAAATTAGCCGGGAAAGAAGCCAAGACGTTTTCGAATCGAATTGAAGAAATGTGCGACATGTTAGTCACGCGCCAATTATACGCGGTGGTGGGACACTTCCATAGAAAGCATGCGAAGGATTAAAACATTACTTTAGCTCAAGTAAAATGAATTTTAAAAGAAGAATAATCAACTAACAATATTCCAAAAGACGCAAACGAACGACTCATTTAAAATGACTGCAAAATATATTTTGTTGAAAATGATTCACTCGATGATGAAGATGAAGTTTGGAAACAAGGCCAAAGATGAGCCGCCAGGTAGGTAAGTGAACACATTCGAACAGCGTGTCAGTCTAGCGTGCATTTCGAGACGGTTTGCATTTCACTCACTTAACGTGCTATTTCGCTCACTAAGCGTGTATATTTGCTCGCTGTTTTTGTTTTCCAAAACCTTGACACACTTCTTTGTTAGAATGAACAAGCTCCTTTGTTTCTTCCGTGCCATTTGAAACAAAAGAAAATTTTAATGAGCTGTGCATTGTGACACACTGCTAGCGTGTTCAGCATGTTAAAATAGCATGCCCGTGTCATCATGTCAAGTGAATGAAGAAGGGAATGTCAAGGGAATGAAGAAGGTCTGGAATGTGTACAAAGACGAGGTGGTAGAATAGTCTTGAATACTGCCCATTTGTCCACCGAACATATGGTTACAAGTCTTGGTTGGGACACCCTTACGAGAAGAAGAGAAAACCACATTGTCAAACTGGTTGAAAAGTGCATCAAGGGAATGGGCCCAAGTTATTTTTCCAATTATTTTCAACTTAAACGACGTGATATTCATGATTATGATATTAGGAATAAGAACAAACTAGTTATTGATAGGGTTAAATTAGAATCAACTAAAAGAGCGTTTTTTTACAAAGGGGCAGATATTTTTAATAATTGTATATGAATTCTAGTTTTAGTCTTTTTATCTCTTTCATATGGATAATTTCTCGATTTCTTATATAGCTTTTTTTAGATCTAGTTTTCTTTTGGGCTGGGACAACAGCAGACCATTACCGGCATGTATTTACAACAATATACGATCAAGATATGGCACTCATCATACAACCGGATATACAACTAATTGAGTTACCATGGTATGGTACAGATGTAATTGACCCAACAGAATATTATATTTTTCTTTATTTCTAATAAAATGTTACAAACAAATTCGCTGTTGTTTAACAATGATCTTCTCGTGAGAGTACATCTGGGTCGAAATAGAAGGAACATGCAAAAAAAAAATCCAATAAGTAAAATTCAAATCAATTTTCTGAATTCCCTGATTCTTCAGCAATGTGTAATGGACAATGATTGCATCTGTGTCCTGGCTTTTTACAATAGACCTTTTTAGCTTGGGCGGTTTGTTGCCCCATTACGGACCATGTGATGATTCTCTTGAGTATTCTTGCTTTCAAATTTTCATATAGTCGCGTGTGTATGAATGAATAAATTTTATGTGGATAAAAGAAAAGTCCTCTAGGGAATATCACGTGGTCTGTA
>OMLO01005389.1_pt1 | contig 10744 bp, 8 predicted proteins | sample 1674811 | NCBI WGS metagenome assembly OMLO01 (sample SAMN06265003, study PRJEB25207) | coral metagenome | isolation source: Coral host | place: Mexico:La Bocana,Puerto Morelos, Mexico | collected 2008-11-13
GCCGCAACACTAACGAGGCTCAGTTCTGTGACAACATGTTCCTTGCTCATGCATTGCACAAGTATTTCAAAGTTTTTGTAAACAAAGTCACTGTCAATACATGTGTCTTTTCAAAATTGTGGCCTCCAAGGGGGGGCGAGCAATGGAACATCGGTCCACGAGCGACCTGCAGCGGGATCTGCAGGCAATCACTGCTGAGCTTGTGAGGCGACCTGGAAGAGGATCATCCAGCGGGTTCGGTCCAGCCAGTGGAGGGGCAAACAATGGAGGAGAAACAACCTCAGGCTTCGGAGGATCAGCAGCCAGAGCAAACGTTGGAGGAGTCCATGGAGGTCCGGCCAGTACTTCCTGGACAGGAGGGCCCCCCACACTACGAGCTCCCTAGTTCCTGTGGATACGAGTCCTGGTGTGGAGAAGCATGCCAGAGAGCCTGAAGGTGAGGGAGTGGCTAGGGGTGGAACACCCGAAGTAGACTGGGAGGCTGACAGTGCACTGCTTCATGATGATGCTCCAACTGGTGTGACGGTGACTGAACAAGCTGCCAAAGCTTTGGCCAATCGCACATTTCTCTCGAATGTGAAGTGGTCGAGTTTCTCCTTGGTATGGGAGAACGGAGCCATGAAGAGCATCTTTGGAGACGATGTTTTGGGGCTGACTACAGATCTGCGCCGAGATGCATCATGGTTGGAGGCCGTCGCACAAGTACCAGCGTCCTCAAAAGCAGCAGCCAGTTCTCACCAAGTGCCGCCTGGACCTGAGTCTCAGCCCTCATTCACAAAATGTGTCAAAGCCATCCGTGAACAGTCATTTCAAGAGATGAGGGAAGCAGAAATGTCAGCTGCAGTGTCGAAGTGGTCGTTGTTCCTGAGGGCTTCGTTAGAGCATAGCACGGTAGGCCAACAGATCAATGCTTCGCCAGGTGAGATGTTAGACATAGTTAGGGCTGCCATGGGAGGGAAGTCTCCTCAACAGTTTTGTCGCGATCAAATTCCATGTTGGCATACATGAGGTGGCACACCATTGCCCTGCCAAATGATGATGTGATTCCCGTCAAGGAAAACGCAGCGTGGCAATACGTATCGTTCTTGAGGACCACAGGTGCTCCAGCATCCAAGGCCTCCAGCTTCGTCCAAGCCTGTCGCTTCAGTCATTTCGCGTTAGGTGTGGAAGGGGCCTTGAATGTGGTGTCCAGCCGTCGTGTGTGTGGGCTGGCAGACATTCAACTGTCAGGAAAACGTGAAGCCAAGCAAGCCAGGCCATTGAGTGTCAAAGAGATGCAGGATTTGCACAGGGCAGCAGCGTGTGTTACCAGTCACCTCATAGATCGTGTGGTAGCAAGTCACTTGTTGCTGATGGCTTACTGCAGGTGCAGGCACAGTGACACGCTTGCAGTGGAGGATGTCCTCCATGATCACTCCGAAGGTGCCGGGTACGTTCAGCTCAGGACCAAGTACCACAAAGGCAGCAAGTCCGCAGCTAAGAAGAGTCTCCTCTTGCCAATTGTTGGACCATCAGCTGGAGTTGGAACGCCCAGCTGGGTGCAGTGTTGGTGGGAGACCAGGAAGCTGGCTCGTTTGCCAACCGAAGGCAAGCTGAATGGTCCATTGATGCCGGCGCCGTCGCCACACCATATGATGACCAGTGGAGTGCAAGGCCTTTGACGTCAACAGAGATCACAGCCCCCTTGCGGTCTTTGCTGAAAGTGGAAGATGATCCCACATTGACATCCCATAGTTTGAAGACTACTTGCTTGAGCTGGTGTGCAAAGGCAGATGTCAGTCGAGAACACACAAGCTCGCTGGTGGATGCAGACAGCATCTACAGCCGTGATCTGATGTATGTTAATACTCTTTGAAAAAGATTGTAACCTTATTTGCAACAAAAGGGAAAAAGTTTTCTTTGGAGAAAACTTAACAGAAGTTGTCGTTTAATTTTTAACACCGGTTGTCTCTGTCATTGTTTGGTGTTCTTGGGATGTCACTTTGTCACTTGTTCGTTTGTACTTGCACATGTCATGTCAACTTGTGATGTTGATTCTTTAAATGTGCATTTTACATTTCAAGTGTGGTGGGAGGGCGGGAAAATCCCCTTTTGCGTTTCGGATGCTGGAAAGTCAGCAGGGGGGGTGATGGATGGTCCGGCTGCAGAGCTGGAAATCGAAGATTTGGATGCTGCGAGTGGTCCCGAACTTGGTAGTGAAGGTAGATTCTTGGACTCTGTTTCTGGAAATCCACCTTGGGATCTTGTGTCTGAAGTAATGGAACATTCTTTTGAGAACTTCGAAGTTGTAGATGATGCTTCCTCTCAGTCTGCACCTGATTACAATTGTGAACGTGAGTTGGATAGATCTTGGGTTCAGCTTTCAAACAAGCCTTTGCAACATTTTTGGGAAACTGGTTTTTGGGGACGATTGTTTGGGACAGAAGATGCCGACTCTTTAAGTGAAGCGCTTACACGTCCTGCCATTGTTCCGGAACCTCCTGAACTTGTTCAAGCCTCAGTGAGTTCAATGTCTTCACCAAGATTCTCTCTTAAACGTTCCAGAGCCATTTCATTTTTGGATGTTGTGACAAACACTTCTGAACAGTCATGGCAAGAGCAGAGGGATGCGACTTGGGAAACGGCTATCCGTCGATGGCATAGTTGCATCCTTACTTGGGAAGGTGAGGGCCCTATCATCAACATCATTCGAAGCAAGGAAGATTTCAGGTCGCAGTGTCAAATCATTGTGGATGTTCTTCATAACAAAGCACCATCAACACTGCTAAAGCGGTGCAATAGTATTTCGAGGTTGGTCAACGATTTGATGAGACATGATGCATCATTTCCTTGTACTGAAGATGAACTTTACCAGCACCTGTGCGCTCAGAGGGAATTGGGCGCGAAGCCATCAAGGATGAAGTCGTTGTTGGAAGCTGTGACTTTTGTCAGACATGTTTTCAATATGGCATCGTTGGACAATTGTACCAAGAGCAGACGTTGCATGGGTGTTGCATCAACAAAACAGCCTCTTATTGTCAAACAGGCGCCACCATTGCTTCTTGTTCATTTGCAGGCGATTCACAGGACCCTTGAGAACACCGAGGATCCATGGGAAGCGTGCTTCTGTGGAATGATTTTATTCTGCACTTATGGCAGAGCGAGGTGGGGCGATGCACAGCACAGTCAATATGTGACATGGGACACTGATGACAACAATGTCATTCGTTATGTGGAGTGTGCTACTGCTATACACAAGACTTGCCGTGCGCTTAGCATGAGACACATGTTTTTGCCGCTTACAGCGCCAGCAATTGGTGCAAGTGAATTGAACTGGGCAACATTGTGGAAGGATGCAAGGGACACTCTGGACATTGGCAACTTGAACAAGTACCCACTTATGCCTGCACCTAGGGAGGACCTTTCCCCAAGTGTCAGGCCTTTGACAACTGCTGAGGCTGCGAAGTGGCTTATTAGGCTGATTCTGGAGTCACATTGTTCTGATTCAGAGATACCTGCACCTTTGCCGTATACAAGTCATTCCTTCAAAGCTTCCTGCTTGTCGTATCTTGCGAAGATGGGCTGTGGGTTTTCAGACAGGCTTGCATTAGGCTACCATGTTGATCAGATTTCAATGGCTCTTCGTTATAGTCGTGATGGGGCCTCAAGGCCTCTTCGTGTGCTTGAGGGGTGCCTGCAACAGCTTCGAGATGGCACGTTCAAGCCTGATGAAACGAGGAGTGGTCGGTTTATTGATGCTACGCAGACTTCTGAAGCTCAGCCCTCAGTGAAGCTTGAAGCAGTTGATCTTTTGAGTGATGATGGCAAAGTTGAGGGTTCATCGAAAACTTTTCAGAGTGAAGCTGAATTGATTTCTGATTCGGATCATGTGACCACCAGCAGTAGTAGTAGCAGTAGTGATGAAGGGGACAGCAGTCATGTTGTCATGCCTCGTGTGCCATACAGGGTAACACTGATTCCTGAAGGAACCGTTGTTTGGAGGCACATTAAGCTGAGGACGGTTCACCTTGCTCTTGTTGATCATTCTAGGTTTCTGTCTTGTGGTAGGAAGATCACAGATAAGTATAAACGTGATTCCATTGATCTCCGCTTTGATTTCATTAAGTGTCGACAATGTTTTTCAAAGCATGCTGAAAAACAGCAGTGACCACGGACTCGCATGAGTGACGTCAGAAAACAACAAGGGCACTTGGAGTGACAGTGTGGAACCTGCGAAGGTAGGACACAGTTGCTGCCAGATGTCAGTTGTCATTTTTATTTTTCTTTTCATGCAACCGTCACTTCTGAAACTTCAGGTTTTCAGTCTTGAAGGTTTGAATGTTGCTGTGTCGTGAACTTTGCTCAGAGCTCAGGCATGGAACATCGAGTGTGCAAGTTTCGTAAAGCATTTGGCTTTCATGTTTTGCAGGAAAGAGTCATTTGCTAAACGTCCTTTTTGTTTTCCATGGAAATGATTGTTCATGTCATGTTTCCATGTCACGTTTGCATTCATCTCTTTAATCTCGGCGTTCAACATGGCCTTGGTAGATTCTAACGCGGCGTTTGTTGTACACTGCAACAAGATAGATGGATCAGGATGGCTCCGAAATTTGATGAGCCGGCAAAATCTGCGAAGCTTTTCAGATCTTGGTTTCGCAATAGGAACACCTCAGACACCCGCCACATCGGTGGAGTTTGAGGCTTTCTGTACTCAGATCAATAGCGGAGTTGACATGACTATCTCTGAGATATCCCGTGTTAGACGTTTGCACTTTGAGGCTTGTACAATGATTGTGGCTCACACCAAACAACAGGTGCTTGGAGACGCAGGGACAGATGGCGTCAAGAAGCTCCCACAGGCTGAGAAACAAGCCAGGTTAGTTCAACAACAGGGTCGGTTGACGGGGCTGTCCATCACAGGAGAACTACAGCCAAGCCATGCTTTAATAGACATCGTTGCGTCTATGTTAGAGACCAATTCGGTGGTTTGGGTGGCACCCTCAAAGTGCTCGAAGCGTGAAGCAGAGTTGCAGCTCCTGACTAAGGAGAAATCTCAGGTGATATCTCTTGAACAGCAAACGCTTAAAGTGACTGCAGCTGACGTGGCCCTCAAGGCAGACAACTCTACTGAGCTGCAACTACAATGGGCGTTGCAGAGGCGTGGAATAGCACTGGATCAGTGCAGGCTTGTCGAGTGGGCAGTGCATCAGCGATGGGTGCAATATCTCTTGGGGCTTACCTCTAAGGCTGCTCCTGAGGGTTACGCAAAGGTCCGAATGGATCAATTGGTGAAGGCAGACAAGGAACTTTTCATGATAATGGCGGATGACCTTCAGCAACGAGACGTTCGACTTAGTGACACTCCCTCGCCAATGAACGCGGCAATGGAGAATCTGATGACGGATCCTCGTGTTACTATGCATTTGCTGCCTCTTCCCAATCGATCGGCTCCCTCGAATTTGAACAAGGTCACCACAGATGATGCTGCTGCTTCACCAGTGAAGAAGGTGAAGAAACCCAAGGCGTCCAACAAGGCTAAATCTCTATGCCCTGATGAACTTAAGGATTATCAGCAGCGTGATGACAAGGGCCGCACCATTTGCTGGGCCTTCAATCTGCCGAAGGGTTGTCAAGAGCAAGTTTCGCAAGGTAGATGTCGCAAGGGAGCTCATATATGCATTAAATGCCACAAGGCCAATCACAGCTTGGTGGCATGCAGATCGAAAGCCTGAAATGAAAGTGTGGGTCACAAGGTTTCACATGATTTCAATTCAACAGTTGATGGAGCTGACGAGGTTGCGGTTACTGCAATGGGAAATGCTTCAGCTTCATCTACAGACAATGCAAGACAAAGCAACATTGTTCAAGACAAAGTTGACAACATTGTACAGACAAACCCGGTTGAACAAACCGATGTGCCTCAATCGAGTTTTGATTTGGGGGCAGCAAGGAAGCGCTTGAAACAATTGCGTGAACATGTTGTCCCTAATGTTTCACAACAGGATGATTATTCCAGCAACCTTCCAGATCAGGTGAACAAATCGAAGTTCGCGGGACGCTCTATCAACGACCTTCTGGTGGTGGAGATTTTTGCTGGGTCAGCCAGACTCACCAAAGCATGCAGAGGCCTTGGCATGAGAGCGGTCGCGGTAGACAAAACTCAAGATAGATCCGAGGGGAGCCACATCTTTCAGTGTGACGTGACGAACGAATCTGACCGTCAATCATTGGTTGCATTCTTAGAAGCTGAAAGGGACAATCTGGGATGGGTGCACTTCGCACCTGCTTGCGGGACTGCTTCAAAGGCTCGCGAACGAGAACAACCTGGTCTTGAGAGAAAAGGCTTCAGCTTACCCAAACCATTGAGGAGTGAGCTGCACCCGTTGGGGCTTCCAGGACTAACAGGTGTAGATAAACTTCGTACTGAAACTGCCAATTTGGTATACGAAGTTTGCGCACAGCTGGTCACAATGCTCGTACAATGGGGTGTGTGCTGCACCATAGAAAATCCAACCAACTCACTGTTTTGGTGTGTTCCGTGCATTAAAACGCTGGTTTCAAATATTGGTGGCTATGACTGCATCTTCGACAATTGCTGCCATGGCGGACAAAGGAAAAAGAGTTCAAAGTTTTGGTGCTCACAACCTTGGTTCCAGGCTCTTGTTGCCCAATGTCCTGGAGCAACAAAGCATTTTCATAAGCCGTGGAAGCCCGCAATCGTCGATGGTAAGCTGGTCTACCCCACTGCCGAGGAGGCAGCGTACCCACATCTGCTTTGTGCTCGTTTAGCAGAACTGTGCAGGCAACAGCTGTTGGTAGAAGGTGCAGTTGATCCACAAGACATGGAACAACAGCAACAAATCGAACAACCGTCTATGCATCGGCTTGTACTTTCTGCTTTGCCCAGAGGCAAGAAATTCAAACCGCTGGTTTCCGAATATGGCAGCTATGTGGTCGCAATGCACTCACTGCAAATCATTTTTCCTGAAAATCGCTTGCCTTCTGGTGCACATTTGGTTCATCAACGAATTGCTAAGTGGGGCGAGGAACGGGTTGATGATGGAACAATTATTCATGAATCGTTGCAACAGGTGGGCAATGGTGATCAGTTTTTGGTTTCGCAGTTTGGTATTCCAAGAGAACCAATGGACTTCCTTCAACGTGCAGTGGAATGTGGTCATCCCAGAGGCATGGCCATTCATCTTCCTGACAATGTCAAAGGGGTGCTGGAGGAGGCGCTTTTTATGGACCCTTCTGCTTTAGCACTCTTTAGGTGCAATGAGTTGAAGAAGTGGACTATTAGAGCATCCGAGTTGGCGGCCGAGGAGAAGCGTTTCAAGGATGCTATGCCAGAACACTTGAGGCGTCTTCTGCGTAAGAAGAGGCTCTTGGTCTTTGGAGAGATGTTGGAATCTGTGGGATATCCCGATAAGGATTTGATAAGAGACATTTCATCTGGCTTCAAGTTGACTGGGTGGCAGGCCAAGACCAAAGTTTTCCCTTCGTGTGTTAAGCGCCCACAGTTTGATGTTGCCACGTTGCATAAGATGTCGCAGGGCTTAAACAGGACCATTGTGAACCAGCTCGAACGTGAGGATGATGATGACTCCACGGTGTTGCATACTTGGAACAAAACTATGGAAGAGGTTGAACTTGGCTTCATTTGGAAGGATGAGAATCCGGACTGGCAGCGGGTTCTTCTAGCCAAGCGTTTTGGCTTGGTGCAGAAGGCTGGGAAACTGAGAGTCATCGACGACTGCTCTATTGGTGGCATCAATAGCACGCTGGGGACAACTGAAAAGTATCGTATTCACGCAATTGACGAGTGCGCTGCATATCTTGCTTTCATGCTTGATTTACAAGCGTCCAGAGGTAAGACAGTTTCCTTGAAAGGACGTACTTTCGACATGAAGGCTGCTTACAAGCAATACGGTGTGGATAGCCAAGACAGGCATCTCATTCGATTAGCAGTCAGAAATCCTGTGGACCATGCTGTATCATTGTTTGGGGTGAATAGTCTCCCATTCGGAGCCACAGGCTCTGTTGGGGGATTCCTTCGCATAAGCATGGCGGTTTGGTATTTGGGATTGGCTATTTTCAAATTGCCGTGGACGGCTTATTTCGACGACTATACGGTTTTCAGTCGTGATGAGCTTGTTTGTAACACCTCGCAGACTATTTGCAATCTTTTTGATCTTCTTGGTATTGATTTTGCCCGGGAGGGTGATAAGGCTGGTGATTTTTCGGATTGCTTCAGGAGTTTGGGTGTTGAGATTCGGCTTGATCAATTTTCACAAGGCGCCGTTTTGATTGGCCACACTCATGACAGGTGTGAAGAACTTAGGACGGTGTTGGGTGATATTTTGAATGCTGGGTCTGTGTCACCTAAACAGGCCATGTCTCTCAGGGGCCGTATGCACTGGTTTGAGTCTTTTGCCTTTGGTCGCGTGGCGAACAGTGCGGTGAAAGTCATAGGTGATGTATCGCTTCGAAGGGAAAAGTTGGTTAAGCTTAACCTGCAGGAGTTGAATGCCATCCGATTTCTTCATGAACGTGTGGTGGTAGCACCTCCCTTGAACATCACTCCCTCTTGTCTTAGGTGCTGGTTGGTTTTTACTGATGGGGCTTGTGAAGGCCCAGAAGGCTCCAAAGTGGGAAGCATTGGTGGGGTGTTGGTAAATCCTGATGGAAACATTGTCAGTTTCTTTGGCGGGATTGTTCCAGCAGACATCATGGATCTTTTTATGCAGGATTCAAAGAATCCTATTTATGAGTTGGAAGTTTTGCCAGTGCTGGTGGCCTCACGTGCTTGGGGCAAGAGATTGGCTTCTTTCCAGGTTTGTTGGTACTTGGATAATGAGGCAGCTCGTTCAGCTTGCATCAAGGCGTATGGAGCGACTTTGGTTGCTGATCGCATTGTGAATGCTTTCATTCGTGATGAGACGGACCACCAAATCAAATCGTGGTTTGGCAGGGTGCCTTCTCTCTCCAACATTGCCGATGCACCTAGTCGTTGTGAGGACTCATTGACGGCGTTCAGAAGGTGGATATAGATTGGCATGGCTTGGGCAGTGTAGTCCTAGCTGGATCTTGAATAGGGGAGGTCACGGCAGCTTGGACAACATCCCCAGTGCAAAAAGGTTGGAGCGAGTGAGATTCACGAAGTTTCCGTTTTGAATTCGTCGTTGCGTATTTGTGATATTTATGAATATCCTTTGCGCATATGATATATATATATATATACTTTGGGTATATATATATATATTTATGTATAATACACGATGGCGGAGCGTAGCGGTGACAACTAAACTTCTGTGGTTTCCCTGTGGGCAAATAAGTCTTGGCTCCGCAAGCAGTCTGGTGCAAGGCTGCGTAGCACCATTCGCGACTTGCCAAGAGCGGCTGCTTCGCGTTCAGGGCAGTCCCGGGCAGCCCGGGAAGCAGAGATCCTGCAGAAAGCGCGGGCAGAGCTGGCTGATCTTTTGATGGAAGCAAAGTTGCCAATCACCGCGCAAACTATGTCATGTCGGGAACCGGAGAAAGTCATTGCTGCTGCCCTGGGTGGCATGCGTGCTTCTACGATTAGAAAGCGCATTCGCGAATGGCGCAAAGTGCGTGCATTTGCTCTTGGGGTTGCCGGGGTTCCATGGCCCGCTCACATTGGGGTGGTTCTTGATTATATGCAAGAAAGACTTGATGAGCCGTGTGCTCGAACTGTCCCCAGCTCCATCTTGAGCGCGCTTGGATTCATGGAGAAAGCGGGTGGAGTGGCATTGCACGATCGCATGGCAAACCAACAGACTTTGAAGAACATGGTCAACCAAGGTGTTATGGACCTCGAGCTGAACGCGCCTCCAACCAAGAAAGCCCCACTAATGCCTTTGATGTTGGTTGGCGCGTTAGAATTGCTCGTGCTGGATGCGACGCAGCCTGTCTTTGCGCGAGGTCTGGCTTGGTACAAGTTGCTAAAAGTCTGGACGGCTTGCCGCTGTCATGACATGTCTGGATTAAGCCCAGGGTCTCTGCGGCAAACAAAACATGGACTGGTAGGTTGCCTGGAACGGACCAAGACCAGCGGGCCAGGCAAAAAGGTCCGACACTTGCCAATCTTCGTCAGCCGGTCTGCTTTCTTCATGGGTGCACAATGGTTATCGGTGGGTCTACAGCTGTGGCAAACAGCGCCTTTAGCTTTCGACCGCGACTACTTCTTGCCTCTGCCTTCGCGTGCGTGGGACTCAGTGCAAAATGCAATGGCTGATTATGGGGATGTGGTTGGCTTAAGCAAGCAGCTGTTTCGGCGCCTCCGGCAACCCGTGTGGCAGCAAGGTGTGTGGCGCCCTTCAAGCCAGCCCCTTTTCATTGCAGAAGCCGCCTTCTCCTTTTGGACAGAGCATTCAGAAAGGAACTGGCTAGTGAGCTTGCTAGCTGCCTTGGGGGTGCCCCATGATGATCGCAAATTCATCGGGAGATGGCTGGCCACGTCTGCAGCGGATGAATATCTACGAACAGCTCAACAGGTGATAGTCAACTTGCAAGAAAAGTTAGTGTGTGCCTTGAAAGGTGAAGACCGCTGGGATTTGCGTAACACTGGCCTTGAAGAGCTTACTGACCGCATCAAAGAAAATGGTGATACTGACCTTGCAAAACTACAGCAACAACTTCTGTATCTTCACCCTCGGTGGGGAGCTGTTAGGTGGTTTGCGGCTTGGTGGGCTTGGGCACAAACCACCTCCCTCTCTCACTAGGGCTCCTCACCATACCCCTT
>OMLO01005390.1_pt1 | contig 10744 bp, 11 predicted proteins | sample 1674811 | NCBI WGS metagenome assembly OMLO01 (sample SAMN06265003, study PRJEB25207) | coral metagenome | isolation source: Coral host | place: Mexico:La Bocana,Puerto Morelos, Mexico | collected 2008-11-13
GGTTGTTTAAAGGATCTTTTTGTTAATGGTGACCCTAAACTCAAAGATGCAGAAACAGGAAGAAAATAGCATTTTTGTTCGGTACGCCCAAACATTAGTGCTATGTGTATTCCATGTTTCCATAGCAATATAAACACTTTACAGGACACTATATTTTTTTAAGGATAGTACAAACAAAATTTGAAGGAGGAGACCATACGAAGTTTCTCGAGAAATTGTTGTTCGAAGAAAAACACAATGTTTGATGTACACATGTAAAGTGCTTTGCGAAGATACTTGTGGATGTTGATGTTCTTTCATCTTCAAGGACTTGCGGACCGCGCTGAGATGCAACGAGATGCTGCTGTGCGCCAACTGAGTGTTCCTTGCTGAAATATATACTGAAACAAGTTTCATTGAAATTTTGTTTGCAAACCAACCTTGGTTTTGTGACAAAATATATTTCAACCACAAACACAAAGGACACCTTATGGACAAGGGTGGCTCCTGGGAAACCTCGCTTTGCTGGAAGATGCAAGAAGGCTCTTGGATCTTCTGATTCTTCAAGCAGCCTTTCCTCTTTGTCTACGATGTCTGAAGAAGATGTGGTCCCAAGTGGATCTTCTGGGGATGTGGGCTGTGAATTACCACCCCTGCCTGAACTATCTCCATTGTCTGATTTGGATTTCATGAGCGGGAATGAGGATGAGAATGCGGATGAGGTTCCAGTCCGTGACGGTTTGAGCCTTTTCCCGTCAGATTCTCTCAGTTCCTCTGTGGATGCCATTCCCCCGCTATCCCCCGTGTCTTTTGATGGTGAAGATATCTACATGGCAAGTGGGAGTCAGGTCAAATGGCCCAGCCTCGATGCTGAGATGAAACCTCCAGTGAATTTTGCGTCTGTTTTGAACGGCCTGGGTTCACAAAATTTGTTTGATTCTCGGGCTTTGAATTTTCACGAGTCAAAGTCCTTGGACAGTGACAGTGATGCGGATCTCAGCCTGGCCAGCATCAAGAAGAGATGCCCTACCACTCCTTTGGATTCTTCTGATGGTGTTCTGACTCCCACTGTCCGTGAGGAGGAAAGCCCTACTGCCCTTGCACAGAATTGTCCAGATGGTTTGCCTGACTTTATGGACCAGTTTGAGGAGACAATCCCTGACACTTTGGACACAACCCATGATGTTTTGGATGAAGTCAAGGTGCATTTCCGTGGAAAAGAGGTGGGCGTCATGTTCTTGTTTTTGTCTGACCAGTCTGACCATACACCTTTAAAGCAAGGGGTATATATACACCTCAGCTGCCAGGCCCTCGAAAATGCTGATCGCATTGTTTCGGAGATGGGACTATCTACTGATGGCACGCTCCCAATGAGTACGTGGGAAGTTGAGGTGTGGTTTGATAAAAGAAAAAGTTTGTAAACGGGACAAATTGTGCCATGTAAAAGAAACTTTGTATCATAAACAAAGTCATATAGACCCTGGCAGGCAGCCATGACCAAGTTCAAGCATATGGACATGCCTTTTGCAGAAACGCTTGAAACAAAGCAGTCTGCAATTGAAGTTCTGGATTCCGACAATGAAGACCATCCACCTCAAGAGACTACTCCTGAGAAGCCTTTGGAGCAAAAGGCCTTCAAGCCTGCAACTGTGACCCCGCCGAAGATTGCACCTTCGCAGTCCAAAAGAAGGATGTCCTTTCCGAAAATCAGTGTCAAAAAGATCAGGTTGTTGGCGATGAACTGCCCTATTGGTGTACAATTTGGTGGTCGCTTTTACAGCCAAGCCAAGAGAGTGGACGAGATTGAAGAGGATCTGTCCAAGCTGTGTTCGGAGGAAGAGGCCGAGGAAAGTGATACTGGTTCTTGGAGTGGCCCGCCTGTTCCTGCTGCTGCTTCTCTGGATGACACCAACAAGTTTGAAATCGTCCCTTACCAGGAAGAAAAGCTTCCAGCCCCAGTTTTGCCCCAGGAAGGTGAAGTTGGACAAGGTGGACCTTTGACTGGTGAGGCTTGGGGCTTTGTTTGGCAAAAATACAGTGTGCTGTTTAATGCATGTATCGTTGCTTTCTACCTCATTGAAAAATTGAAAAGATCTTCATGACCTTTGTTTTCAGGCTGGTATCCAAGATGAATATGTTTTGCGAAGTTCCGACCAAAGGGCCCTCAGGGAGAAGGTGCCCAAAAAGAAAGGGAAGACTGAAAAGAAGCCAAAGAAGACGCCTGGGAAGGAGAAAAAGAAAACAGCTCCTAAGAAGAAAGCAACTCCAAAGAAGAAAGCAACTCCAAAGAAGAAAGCGACTCCCAAGAAGAAAGCGACTCCCAAGAAGAAAACTCTGAAGGAGAAAAAGGAGGATGAGGCACCGGAGCCAGCGGAGGACAAGAAGACTCCGAAAAGTGGTGCTTCCCGGGTCGTTAAACGGCCACAGCTTGTCAGTAAGGAAGAGCAAGTTCGTTTCAAAGAGTTTCCTGGCCCATTGTTTTTTTGCAATACATGTGAAAGAATTCCAAACTCCAAATTGCATGTCTTTGGATTTTTCTTCTTATTGATTTGTCGGATTACTTGTAGCCTAAGGCTGGCGACAAAATCGGCAGCTTTCCAGTTGGTCCTTTACTGGACAACTCTCCAGGTAGGAATCCGGAGCAAATCCACCAAACGTCAGGTATGGTGTACCACAGTTGGTATGCCATGTGACTTTGAGAACAAAATCAAGCTATCCAATTTTCTTGTTCCTTGTCCATGTTGCCTTGGCAAGTGTTTAGTTTTCATATACTAACTTCAGAACCAAAAAAAGAAAGGTAGGTCCGTTTTGCAATTCTATTTTATTTCAATATCGAAATGATACCAGTCAGGGCATTTGCAACTACGTTCTCTTTGCTGAAACTAATTTTTGTCAGGGCTGTGAACTTTAGGAAGGCATTGTTTTTTATACGCAATAGGTTGTTCGACAACAGCGCTATTGTGTATAAATTTAGAGCCAACCAATTTATACGCAATAGGTTGTTTGACAACAACGCTATTGGGTATAAATTTACAACGTTTGTAATTTTAAATTCACAGCACAATTTCCAATGAAAAATTCAAATCAGGTTGAGCAGCTCACCGAGACTCCCGATTTGATGGGTGCTGATTTGGACGACAAGGCCAAGGTTTGGCTGAACGATTTGCTGTGGCAGCAGCGCCAAGCACGTTTGGGTCAGAGTGATGCAGCTTCTTCTTGATCTAAAGACTGTGTGTTTTTAGGGGCGTTGGGATTGCAAAGCAAGCCCGTATGAAACAATCAAATGGTATCGAATGAATATCATGTCAATGGAAATCCTTGGTTCCAAAAGGGGTGGCAGCAAACTTCTTTCTTGCAAATGTGAAAAGATGTTGTTTCTTTTTGTTCCAGCAATTGAGGAATACAAAAAGTATATAGTTCTAATATAGTTCTATATGTTTTTCTTCTGGGACGAAGGTTTGCTGCCAAGGGGTTTGCGTAGGATAGTCCAATGGCGTTTCTGATAGCCTTGGGTCTACATTACGACGGCGAACATTGGTGAACACCAGTGACACTTGGAACCTGCCTTGAAAAAAAGATGAGATGTGAGCTCAAATTTTCAAGATATGCAAAACGATCTGCATACAATACAAGTGTCCTTGCAACAGCAAACTTTATAACATTTCTTGGACGATGAAAACGGTATTTCGCTCTACGCCTGAGGCCTCACAATTCCGGCTACTGGATTCGGATGAGGAACTCCAAGAAGAGCGAGGCATAGCTTGGGTGAACAACTGTCTTCCTTAAAGTCAAAATTTTTCTTTGCTTCAAATTCTGCCTCAAAAAAAATGAGTTACGCAATTGTGGGCTGTGTCAGGCTCATTTCTGCATGTTGAGTTTTGCAGGGTAAACGAGAATAAAACCTACGCAATATTTGGCACGCGATTTTTTTTAATGTTCATTGTTCGGAAGGGCGTTTTGGCAAGCAAAAGATATGTGTTCTACATTTTTTGCTTTACACCAATGGAGCAACGTCAATCTGCAGCTACCGCCATGGTGAAATGGACTGAGAGAACCCTTTTGCCTCGCCTTTGGGAAGGGAATGCCCCAGGAGTGTCCTGGTAGCCATTTATTTTGTTCAAGTAAACAAAAATTTTTAGTGAAATGAAAGATGATCCAAGTTTGTGATTTGTCTGGAACTGCTTTCCATTGCTGCTGGGTTTTCCTATAGGTCTTGATTATTGCGATTCTCTTGTTGCTCCGCACTGATGGTTTGGACTGGGACTGGGACACTTGGCCTTTTGAAAATATAAAAGCAGTTTCTCTAAGAGATTGCCGAAATCAAAGGAAATCAATTACAAACTAGTCAAAAAATATAGGTTGTCTGATTGGCGATTCTGTGTCGCAAAAGAAATGCAGTGTTTTTTCAACTTGTTGCAATATAAATCCCAAAATCTTAATTGAATCATAACCCATGAGGGGGCATTTCTTTTTGGAGACAGAAAAGCCAATCAGACAAACTATATTCATTGCTATCGCAAAAATTTGGCCAGTCCTAAAAGAGATATAAATCGATCTGTTTTTCTGATTTCTGTTTCAGCGACCCAAAAGAAATGTTCCTCACATCTTTTTGAAATGATGCATTTTAAAGAAATGTTTCTGATATGTTTGCCCCAAAAAGGCAAAATTTCAAAAAGATGTGAATAACATTTCTTTTAGGTGACTGAAACACAAATCAGAAAAAAAATCGACTTATTGAAGACCCCCGAAGGATTGCTCTCCATTTTTTTTCAAAATAAGATGTTTTCCTGCAAATGTAGAGTTTCTCTGACTCTGATTGTTTTCTTTTTCGGAATAGACATACATATAGAAACTTTTCACCTATGTTGGAACGAGTTGGAACGCACTTCACCTATGTTGGAAAATTATGTCCAATCATTGTGCCTCAGGCATACAGGTTCACGGAATTCTTTGCTGGGGAAGCAAATGTTTCTTCCTGTATGAGACAGTTTGGCTTCGCTGGACTTTCGTTTGATGTTGATTATGGCGGTCGCTATAACAACATCTTCGAGCCGGCCGGATTCGCGTGCCTTGAAATATTTTGGCATATTATTTCAAATTAAGTAAACAGTTCTGAAACGTACAAGCTTTGAAAATTAACAAAAAATGATGAAACAATAACCTTCCATTTCTATATTTGCGTTTTTTTGGGACATAGCTTTTGGGATTACCCCAGGTGCGCACTACTGGCAATTCTCCAACTTCACCCTGGAAGTTTAGTGGTGCTGGCGCCTGTATGCTCAGCATTCAGTTTCATGTGCTCGGGGCAGGCGCAACGTTTCTGGTATGCCCCGGAGGGTGACCAGTCCCTTCCGTGGGTCAAAAGTGCCAACGTAATGAGTGCAAGGGTCACGCTCCTATGCTACCTCTGTGCTGCGTTGGGGCTTGTTTTTGTGTTGGAACAGCCTGGCTCAGCCAAGTTCGGAGACATGCCAAGGTGGAGGCATTTCGTTGAACAAATTTGCTGGGATTCTTGGCTAAATTGGTGACTGTTCCAAAGGGACTAGCAAGACCACGCAATTTATAGAGGGATGCAGGGGTTGCTTGCGTCTTGTTTCTGACCTTGTTTTTTGCTGCTTAGGATGTTAACCGATAATCCAACTAGCTAGAAAATTATGTTTCCGACCCATGTGCGTGTGTGTGTGTGTGTGGCTATGTTTTGATTTTTTTTGAGGTGTTTCGCACCAACATTTACATGCGGCACTATGGTTCACTTTCTTGGAAGCCAACGTGTCTGTGGAGCAATTCGTGGCACATCCAAAAGCTGGACCTTGGCCCACTGACGAAAGATCAAAAGGCTTCAGCAGAATCTTTGGCGACGTCATACATTGATCGACATGGTGTGAAGCGATGCGTCGGAAAAAAGAAGAAGCTCAAAGAATCGCAGTCTTTTGGTTGGACAACATTGGATGGATACGCAAATACAAGAAACAACTATCCAAACACAAAAAAATATTGACGGATGTTGGGAAAGCAAAGAGATTTATTTCAAATCGCTGCTTGTTTTTTGTTTCTGATTTCTGTAGGGGTGTGTGTCAGCATGTATTGATAGTTTGAAATATAGATGAGGTCATACACAAAGGCCTTTGGATACAAGCTGGCTTCCATTTTCCCAGAGATGCAATCTGGAATTCGGGGCCTTCGAAAACACAAGGACCTTAAAAAAAAATGACTCTGATTGTTGATTGGTGGCGACGTGTGATCTATAATTGCATGTTTGTGTATACTTGTTGTGAGAAAGAAAAGTGGTGGCAGGAATTGGACAGTGCTGGACACACTCGCAACTCCTTGGCGGTTCTTGCTGCTGTGATGGCTGAAGGGATCGATCAATGGGCTGATGCTGATATGGAAAGCGTAATTCAGTATCTGAGAGGTGGCAAAAAATTGCAGCTTCCACCAGATATCAGGGCCTTGTTGCATTTGGACCAATAAACAATCTTGGATTGATAAAAAACAATTTTCAAACAAAGCAATGTGATTTCAAACACGAAGGACCTATACAATCCAAGATTCGGCCCTATCCCCTCTTTGAAGCCATGTCGGCCAGAAGTTCGAAACGTCTACGTAGTTTGGCTTCCACGCTGTTGGGTGACAGTGATGATGAAGATATGGGGTCTCATCTTTGTCCTATGTGTCAAAAACCTTCTGCTGATGTGTATTCAAACCTACGAGCCCAAATTCAGAATTTGGAAGCCCGAAACTCTTCCCTTCAAAACGAAGTCTTTGAATTGCGAAAGAAATTGGCTAAAGTGACTTTGCAACTGTTCGAGGTACAAAAATTTGTAGTGCCATTGGGTGGCCAGGCAGGGCCTCGCGCATCACCGATTTCTGAAGATTCTTGGGTACAAGACAACCCTCATTTGCTTGATCTTCCGAGGATGCCGCAATTCTTGAAAGAACTTCAAACTTTTGATCACAAGTCGGAGGTTTTTTTCCGGCTATGTTCGCAAAATGCTACGACTGCATCTCGGATTCTACAACATTGTGAGTGGGTTGTTCACTCTCTTTCAAAAAAATACCCAGCTGTGTACAAAATTGGAATCACTGAAAACGTGTGTTCACGTTGGTTTGGGAAAAAATACAGCTACAAACTAGATACGTTTGAATCCTGGCAGGGGATGACTGTAGTGTTTGTTGGCCATGATAGCCTTCATTGTGCTTTGATCGAAAGTTTTTTGATCAGTCGTTTTATAGGGAGGGCAGGGTGCAGAAACTGCAACCCTGGGGGGGAATCTGCGAAAGCAGGACCTGGCCCCTTCTTTACATATGTGGTGTGGCGAATTTTGACACCACCAAACAGTGCACAAGTTGCTACTGCGGAGAAAAAATGTTAGGTGTGCTGCGTTGTCCAAAGGGATATACATGATTGGATAGTTTTTGTTTTTACTATTTTTTTCGATATACAGAAAGACCAGAGTTTGAATCCTCTAATGTTTATATTTTACAGTTTACGGATTCAAACTTTGTCTTTCTGTAAATTGAAAAAAATATAGTTAAAAAAACTAACTAATCATGTATCACTTTTGGACAAAATGTGCCCCTGTTGGGTGAAAAGAAGGCTGGGAGAGTTTGCCCAAACTAACTGTGCTGGTTGTTGCTGTGTGAAATCATGTTTTTCACATTTACGACAAGAAAAAATGAGATTCAAACATTCTACAAAAAAAACCGGCGTCGGAACCCGTCGGAACCCGTCGGAAAACCAATTCTTACGTCGGAACCCGTCGGATTTTTTTTTTCGTTTTTTTTGCCCCGAAATGTTTTTTTGGCATAATTCTGCTTCGAAACCATTATTTCACGCAATGTTCCAACAAGAATCTCAATATGGATATAGTGAGTGCTGAGTTTTGTGCCCACTCTGTGAAATTCGACTAGTTTGTGGATAGATTTTGCGCAGGTGATTCCTCCTCACGATCTTCGGCTTTGCATCACTTGGGGAAATCGAGGGCGTTAGAAGGTACGACCCTCCTTTGCTCTCACTCTTGGTGTTGGTTTGTTGTGTTTTCCGCTGTGATGATTCAGTTTGCAGGAACAAAGTGCTTGCATTTTAAAAAAACACCGTTTCTTTAGAAACCAAAAAAATGCTTGGCGATGGCTCGAACTCTATATAAAAAGGTGTAGAAAGGCAGGATGGACTTGAAGCAGCCAAGTAAAGCTTGGTCTTCGGAAACCCTGTTTGCTGGGCAGCTGAGCATGCGCCGGCAAGTGCAGCCAGTAGAGCAGCCTCCGCCTCCTTTGTTGGAGGTCACTGTTTTTTTCAGGGATGGAGGCTATCATTTTTCTATGTGTCCGGAATGTTCAACATATTTTTTTCGGCAATTCCTGGCAGAACGAATTATGTTGAATCATTGGGACACAATATTTAACAATAGTTATGTCCAGTTTTGTTGTTTTTAAAAAGAGTCCCTTACGAAACAAGAAAGTGGATGTTATCCTTTGACTTCAAACAAAAGCAGTCAAAAGTTAACATGCATTTGTTTGTTTTGTAAATGATTCTTTTCAAAAGCGGTACTCTTACCCCCAACTGTATAGGTTTTGTATTTTTGCTCTTGCATATTCAACCTAATGCTTTCTGTCCTTGAAGCAGAAAGGATTATGTTGAATAATCAAGAAGGGGTGGAACGGGACAATACTTTAAATCGAAACATGTGTCACAATTTTCATTGTAAAAGCAACAATGAAAAATGCTACACAGGTTGGTGTCGTCAGTTTTTTTGTGTATGGCTTAACAAAAAAACAAAGGATAGTGTTCTCCAGTATTGATACTGTCCTTGCAAATCAGTCATTTGGCAGTGAGTCCACTGAGATATATTTAGAAAACCAAGGGGTTTATCCGATTCACTGCTTCAGGACTGATTTCTAAGGATAGTGATTCAGTAAAATAAACGGCTCACACAAAACATGTTTTTTTACTTTGAAGCAAAATGCATCCTCAGGTCAAGGAAGAGTTGCCGCCTGACCGTCCTCGTGAAGCACAAGCTATGCAGCAGTCTTTGGAGGAGATCCAAGCACGAGCCAAAAACTCGGAAGCAGCAGCAGTAGCGCGTGCAGAGATTCAGCTGCAAGAAGCTGACTTGGAAAGGCAGTTTTGTGAAGCAAGGAAAGAAGTAGAAGAAGAGGCAGCTGAAACGCAGACCAGGCACCAAGCTCTTCAAAAACTCTTGTCAGAGAGGCAAGCGAAGGTTTTTGACTACGAGCAGTACAAGGACAAGCTCCGAGTCGAAATTCTAGCCTTGAGACGAAAGGTGAAACAAGAAGAGCAACAGGAAGACAAAGACTCACTTGAGAAACTGCTTGGGCTGGAGAAGGAACTGCTCACCAAACTGGATGCCCACCAGCAAAGGCTGACACGAGACAAAAGCAAGGAAGAGCAGCTGGCGCAAAGACAGCAACAGCTAGAAGCACTCAAGAAACGGCAGGCAGAGAAGTACCACAGTTTCTGTTGGAAACTGTTACATCAGTTTCATTTGCAAACAGAAAACAAACAGCCGCAGACAGCAAAGCAGTCACCAGCTTTGCTTCGTTCAGCAAAGCCTTCCCTGCAAGCACAGTTGGATGAGCAACTTCGGGTTGCTGCCGAGAAACGTTGTGCAGCAAAGCCACCAACTCCACTGGATCAGCAAAAGCAAGCAACTGACCAGAAGGCCATGCAGTACCTACTGCAACTGCAAGAAAAGCATGCAGAACAGAAGCAAGAACAAGAGCAGCAGTTGCACTCACAGCAAGAAGAAGCAAAAGCACTTCACCAACGCATGCTAGAAGCAGAGCAAGCAGCGGCCGCAGCAGCAGCAGTGGCACAGAAACAAAAAGCTCTGCGAGAAGAGGCTTTACAACAGGAAGAGTTGGCACAGCAAAGAAAGGCTCAGTTGGCACAAGAACAACAGCAAGCAGAAGAGAGCAAACAGGCTCAGCTTGAACTGGAAGCTTCTGAGCTCAGAGCCTTTCAGAATGAAGCTCGGGAAGAAACAGAAAAACGTTGGCAAGAAGAAGCCCAGGCTCGAGAAGCCATGCTGGAACAACAGGCATACAATAGGAAATGCTTGGAAGAGCACTGGCTTCAACAGAAAGCTTGGGCAACACCGTCAACAGAGCAGCACGAGCAATGGGAAGACACATGGCAACAGGAAGCTCAGCAAGCTGACCTCCTTTGGCAACAGCATGAGCACCAGCAGCCTTGGCAATACTACACTTGGGGAGAACCAGTTCCCACAACAACCCACCGGCAGGAGGAAGAGGTTGAAGCTCTGCAGCAGCACTTGGAGCAACAAAAACTCGAGGAGAAGAAGCAAAGGGAAGAGGTGGTGCTGCTTGAGGAAAAGGTTGCACAACAAAGGCAAGCAATGCTGGAAGCAGAACAGCAACTGTCTGAGTTGCAACAAGCCAGTAAGAAACCACGCCTCGAGACACCCAAGCTTTTGACCTCAACCTCCAAAGCTGGCCCGACACCCAAGTTTTTGGCCCCAACCTCCAAAGCTGTGCCTGGAGCTCCAGTAGTGGTACCGCCGCCAGCAAAGCACCCGCAGCCCAAAACACCAGCAGTTGTGGCTCCACCTTCGATGCCTTTCCCTGTGGGTCGTGTTGAGAGTGGTTTTTGGCTCAAAGAGCCTGTTCAACCTGGCCTTCTCTCACCTGGTTCTGTGGTACCCCCCAAAGCTTCCGCTGAAGCACCAGCTACACCTATGGCAACACCAGCTCCACCTGTGGCAACACCAGCTACGCCTACGGCAGG
>OMLO01005391.1_pt1 | contig 10743 bp, 7 predicted proteins | sample 1674811 | NCBI WGS metagenome assembly OMLO01 (sample SAMN06265003, study PRJEB25207) | coral metagenome | isolation source: Coral host | place: Mexico:La Bocana,Puerto Morelos, Mexico | collected 2008-11-13
TATATTCGTTTTGTCCTGGTAGTTACCCGAAGTAAAGCTGTTGATATGCAGAAGAAGCAGACTTCCCGCTCTGTATTCCAGTGCTATGTGTTTGGACCGCCTGGCGTAGGAAAGGTAAGACTGCTGGCAGAGTGAAACCAAGTTAACAGTCAGTAGATGTATCGTGATATATAGCGGTTTTTCATTGAGTGTCCAAAGTAATCATCCATTGGTTTGGTTTTGGTTTTACGACTCTCAGTTGGAAACCGCTCAATGTCATGAACCATTGAGACTTCGAATGGAAAGCGCGTGAAAACTTGAAAGAAGAAGCAATTAACAAGAGTGAGAAAACATGCAAGCAGCCCAAAAACGCGGGAAAACATGTGATAGATGTTTTGAAAGCGTTGGAAAATATGAAACTGGCGAAAAGTGAGAAAAAGGTTCTAACAGAAAAATATATTTTAAGTCTACTTATGATTGGTCTGGTCTTTGCACCTTTGCTCTGTTGGGTAAAACAAACTATTTGCTCTATTCATTTAACCTTCATAACGAGTAAAGCGAAATGTGGAAGTTTAGAATCGACATTATCACAAAAGCCACCAACTCATTAGTGACGCGGAGTAACTAAGCCTTTAGGTAGCAAATAATGAAGAGTTGACTATGTATGATGCTATTGCAAAGCACCTCGTGATTTGAGAACTCGAGAGCATTTTAGGGAAGCCAATCCGAGCAAGTGCAACTCTTTTTTGGTCAATCTATAAATCACGGTCTTAGCTTTTTTAGCGTTATCCCGATCATATTTATTTATTCCTCTTGCTGCAGACAGCTTTTCTTCAAGCGTTTTTAGGACGAACTCAAGAGGTAAGCAAAGAGTAGATGTACGATAGCTCACTCTAGTATAGCATTCACGTAGCCAGTATTGGAGTAGCAAACCACAACTCTCTCCTGGGTTTGGTGTCACATGCTAGAGTTCAGTCTTCAAGAGTGACTTACTGGGCCCACGTTATTTGTGGGGATGTTGCTAAGCAACGGAAAACATCGTAATAAAGATAGTCTCGCGTGACTGTGAGTTAAGCATGTTTTCACTTCATCTTCTGAAATACCTACAATCATAGATGAAAGTTTTGGGACGAATCTGCACTACTTAAGTGTCCGAAGGACTTTTATCCACGATTGTAGCTGTATTTATTTGTTTGTTTATTTGTTTGTAGCCTGGTGAAGCGGAAAAGGAATTATCAAGTTATGCCATCAATCTTCTAGAAGTTAACAGACAAGAAAAATACTTAGTGGTGAGTGAATGTAGCTCGGCGGCTGCTGCACCGTATCTTGGAATTCTTCCACCCCGCTGGGCCAAGTGAGCTTGTCTGCAGACTCGATTGTAAGAAACCTACTTCGTATAAACTGTCCTAGAAAGACACCCAAGTTGAGAAAAAAGCTGTCATAATGACAGCATATAACTATGGAGTCTTTGATTGAATGATAATTATCGCGGTCGCGAAAGTTAGTAGTAGTTAGTTAGTTGGTTGATAAATTGTACTTTCTTTTGTTGTTGTTTTTTTTTTTTCAGTTACGTGAAATCGAATGGGAGAATTCAGGGTTGTTGTTACACGACAGACGGTGTGATGCAGCGTGTTTTATTTATGATTCAACGGATACTGCTTCCTTTACCCAAGTGATACAACTGCGAGAGGTACTGTGATCTCTTACTACCAGACAATATCATAAAGCGGTTTTCACGTGAGCGTCTTGGAACCAAAACTTAATAAGTAATCACTCTGGCTAATCACGAAGTTGAACACAGAGTGAACCAATCAAAACTCGAAGTAAACATTTGCAGCCGGTGGAAAGCGTGGGAAAACCTGCGCGAGTCTTGAAACATTTAACGTTTCTTTTTTCAATCTCTCCTGATCTTGGCCATAATGAAGTACATTACTTGCAAAACATTTCGGACGATTTTAATTTCTGACAAAAGGAAGTGCATGAAGATAAAACCGTCCAAAGTTTTTAAGCGTTCGAAATATTTACAGTACAGAATAAAATTTTTAAGTAGCTCCAAAGCTCTTAGTTTTCTTTATGAGGCGAACTATAGTCGAGACACTGTTTGAATACGTAAGAATTTTTGTTGTTTTCTCTTCGGTATATCTCTAAAACCTTGAGGGTGCGGTAGAACTAGCATTTTCACAGATAATGTTTCAGTCTAATTTGTGTTTTGTAGGCGTAAATTCATTTAAGTTATGCTTCATCGCAGTGTCCGAAATTTGTGTCCGAAAATTAAACGTCCGAAAGGTTTTGCTAGTAATGTTGGTAGAAAAACGCCAAGAAGGTAATCAAGATTACAAAGGAACGACCATGGCTTGAGAGATCACTTTGATGACCCCTTTTTACGACGCTCCAGTGAACAGCAGATGCAATACAGAAGAAGTCGCAAAAACCTTTTCTTTGCACATACCGGAGATTAGCGTATGCCGCAAAAGCAAAGCAATCCTGTTAATTTCGTGGCACATTTGGGTAAAAGTGACTCAACTCGATCCGCTGTGCCAACATAGTTTGTCCTTTTTCTGTAGAAACCTCGAAAAACGTTGTCTTTTATTTTTTGTCTTTGTTCATAGAAACTTCCCAAGACTGTACCATGTATGTTAGTGGCTGGAAAAAGCGAAGGAGTTCCCGCAAAACAGGTAAGTTAATTGCTTCTGATAATTAAAAGTTTATACAAAAGTATTTTAGCAGTCTTTCCAATGTACTATGGTATGAGTATGGAAGCGGTCGAAGACGACACAAACCTGAGATGGCAAAGTAGGTCAGTCCCCCACCCACTACTTCCTCCCCCCGCCCCTTCCACTCCTCCTTCACTTGCCTGATTCACCATTCTATGTGCTTGTACTTAAACTTCCATTGACTGTATCAGTAGCAATCACGAATTGCCAAGCTAAATATCATAACGTTATGTTTTGTTTTGTTAGGATTTTGAAATGCAGCCGTCCTTGTACTGTACGTTGAATAAACTACCACCTCCTCAGGTTTGTGGGTTCATAACTTGATACATTCATTTTAGAAACATCATTTTCTTACTCTCTGAACCGATATACAGTCAAAAATCCAGTAACGGCCACCCCTCCACAGCGGTCAGCTTTTTTTGTCCCAGCGGACGGTTCAGACATTCATTCTTTCATTCATTTAAACCGCTCCACAACAGCCGCCGGGAGACGCGGTGTCCTCATGGTTAGTACGCTCGACTCCGGAGCGGTCCAGTTTCGAGCCCTGGCCGAGGACATTGTGTTATGTTCCTGGGCAGGACACTTTACTCCCAAGGTGCTATCTCCACCTAAGTGTAGAAATGGGTACCGGCGAATCTACTGCTGGGGTAACCCTGCGATGGACTAGCATCCCATCCAGGGGGTAGGCGGGTTAAACTTCGGTCTGATGCAACTAGAGTAAAAGATTGAGTTTAACAAGGTTCTCCTGAGTTCAGCTCTAGCTGGAGACACTTTTTTCTGCTTCCACGGGGGGCTGGAGCTTACGGGAACCTCAACTGTATCAGCAAATCGTTATTTGTTTGTTGTTAATTTTCTGTTTCAGCCATTCTCATCCCTCAGTAGACCAGACATATACAAGCCCATCTACAACAGCCTAGCACAAATGGCAGTCTGTCCGTAAGTAAAATATACTACGAACCAGTGGCATATGTTCAGAAAATATGTCACATTTTCACCTGTAACCTAAATATAAACGTATAAAATAATAGTAGAGTAGGAGGGAGGACAGATTGAAAAGAAGCGAACTTTTTATGTGGGAGTTTAAGTCTGTCGGTCATGTGTCTATTGTGACCGCGTGAAAACACCGGAAAACCGCGCAAGAAAAACCTCTGGCACCCGGGGTAGGACTTACACGGTAACAAACCGAAATAAATAAGCATTTTAATTTTTTTTTATTCCTCCAGACACCTTTGCGGCCCCAATGCAGACAGTGTGACGTCGTACTGGATATTTGCTGGCTTAGCTGCCGCTGTCATAGCAACAGCCGGTGTTTTGATGTTCAAATACTTGAGAAAGGGAGGTTCAAGCACGTGACAGCAGTCACACGAGAACCATAAATACACGAATATATCAACTTGTCGTGATGGTACAAGGCATTATTTTGCCACAGATTTGAACCTCGCAGTTAATTATAGAAGGAGGTTTCTGTATTCAATGACCAAGACGACTTGCAGTGCTGAAAAGATCGTAATCCTGTCAAAGTGGAAATAGTTTATTTTTTATGTTATCATCGATTACAGTGTTTTTAATTGAATGAAATTTTGCAGTTGCAATGTCAACAAAGTCTGATATACATTCGGCTTCTTTCTAGTGTTGTATGTAATTTTCCTGCCACTAAAGAGATTGAGAACGTGAATTAATTATACTGTTATTTTTAAGCTAAACTTTGAATACTTTCTGTTTCGAAAGAAGTATGTTCTCTACTTGTGTTGCCCATGCGCTCTTGCACAAGCGCGTGAAGTGAATTGTCTTTTTGTGTGGAACTCTAAAGACTGATCTACGACTGTTGACTTACGAATGCTTAGGGGGAAAGATCTTTCGTTTTTGCTACTTATTCATTGAAGAATACTATATGTTATTGCGAGAATACACTTGATAAAAAATAAATTAGGAAGTTGGAAATTTGACCACGATTTTGGCCAGCACCATTTCAACCCCCCCCCCCCCCTCAAAAAAAAGAAGGAAAAAAGGAAAAAATATATATTTGTGGTGAAGATAATAGCTAAACCATAACAAAAATGCCTAGTTCAACTCCTAAAAAATGGGTCCTATAAAAACACATTACAAGATGTAAATCTGAAAGTAGATAAATTTCGTCCCCAGTGCCTATCTTGCCACATTTTAGATAGATACTGGGAGCAAGGCCAGAAAAATCTTGTTGAGATAGAAAATTAAACAAAACATCTCAAAAAATGGATGATCCACAAATTACCAGAGTTGCTTTGGTTTGGAAATTATTAAAAAGAAATAGAAGTAGTACTCGTATATACCTGGGCTGACAAAACACGAAATGTGGCTTTGTTCGACTCTGGATTGCATTCTTCTGTTCAGAATTCTGTCTTCAGAATTTTTTCAAATTCTGTCGAGCGATTAATCTTAGAAGTGCGCTACAGGGAAATTACTATTTCCAATATCGCCTCAGTGACAACGCGTTGGTGTCTGCTAATGTTACAAAAATATCAGCTCTTACAATTGAGAGGGTGTGGTGCGATTAGCTGCCAAAAAATTGATTCCCATACATTGATATGGCGCAGGTTTGAAAGTCTACAAGGGATGTGAAGCTCATTAATATAAGACTTACAGACATTTTTTAGCTTCTGCGAGCGTCTGATTATCACATCAAAAACATCATTTCATCATGCAATTGCTACGTTTTACACTTTCTTTTTGAAGAGCTTTCTAAAATATCTAAAATTATTTGAAGTGAATTCGTGTCTACCATACCATTTAAAAACAAAGACAGAGTGAAATATCTGCATAAAACAGTTCCAGATATTTAACAGTTTGTTTTGCAGTCGGGAGGTTGTGATCACCTCTTGTAAGCGACCATCTCTCCTCAAGGACCATTTTTCCAAAATACCAAAGTTTTTAAACAAAATCACTAAATTTGAAACCTCTTGTAATGTTGGACTTATTAGGCAGCTTGCCAGAAGCGAACCATGATACTGTGAATAAATACTTTGGAAAGCTTGAGTATTCTTCTTGCTTCTAAACGTGCTTTAGATGGACATTGACGCCTGGGGGTTATTACAACCTCGTTCCCAGGGCTTTTCCCTTGAAGGTGGGAAAAGCCCTGGGAACGAGGTTGTGTAGGTACCATATGCGAACGAGACAAAAGTCTCACCCAATATATATAGCTGTCGTAAGCGGACCATCTAGGCTTTACATTTAGGGTGGTCGCTTGCGGGAGGTTCACCTGTATTTCTATAGCTAATAAGTCAAAAAGGTAATTTAATAATAATTTATAGTATTTCTATTGAAATCTGATTGTTATGGTCATTCATAAAAATTCCATAAAGACCTAACTTGTACTCTTTTTCTCTTAACTTCTCTCCAAATTCCTCTTGCATGAGGGCGTAATTTTGTATTATTGTAGATCTACACCCTGTTTTCTTCAAAAAGTTCTTATAACACAGGCTTCGCTTTGTTGTCCTGGGCCATGGCACGTGGTTTACAACCACCTGGTTAAAAATGGTTTTCTCGCAACTCTTGTGAATGTTGACAGCGCACTGTTCAGGTACCTGCGGTGTTTCTTAATTAAACAGAAATGATAAAACAAAGGCATAATTATCATAATTATGAGACAAAGACATAATTATTTCAAATGGCTAATTATAAACTGGAACAGACCCTTGCTTAGTACCTAGGCCTCGATACCTCAACGTGGTCAATCGTTTTTGACTCCCGTGGTCCCAGACGAAACGTGTCAGTTCGTCTTGGATAGGCCACCAAAATTAATTGAGCGTGAGGGCCTGGGAGAAAGCCGTACAGGAACGAGGCAAGTCTACACTCCTCAAGTTTTGTAACCTCGATTGGGTGATGGTCGTCATTTTTCAATAACCGAAGTGAATAGAGAAAACAGGAAGATACATAGGCCGGAGCAGATCATCACTTCAAGCAAGCAACTGTGGTGTATTCGTGTCGTAGGATTTCCTTTCATAAGGGCGAGGAATATTTGTGAAAAGTAGATAGTCAACAAACGACGGTAAGGCTGATACAGCAATTAAAAGACCAGGCTACTTAGATTTGCATGTGAGATAGATTTGGGTGCCAAGTGAGTGGTGCGAATCGATTAGAGGCATCCAGCTCTAAAGATTCAGAGTGTGTTTTTTGGCATAAATTCGAATAAATAACACTGATTTACGTGTAGGTCAAATTCTCACCTGCGGAATATTTATCAAACAAGTCCTGAACGATCGCTGAAAAGTACAAAAAAAAAATGTTTCGTTACGATCTTACTCAAACCATGTTAAAAATTTATAAAGTAGCGTTAATTCTTGTAGTGTCCATCCGGGTATCTGGCTTCCTCAAAACAGCCTGCCTGGAGCCTCAACAAGGATTGATATTTAAAATCATTTTTTCTTGTTATTAAAGCATAATAGCATAATCCAAGCTTCCATGTAATTTATCTCCCGGCGCCCTCAGCCCCCAGGAAAGGCTGGGCATGGGGAGATGACGGACATTTCAAGCTCACCATAATCCCCGCTCCTGACTACCCTGGAATCAAATTACTGCTGAGCCACTTACGGTGGTTTTTGAACAATTGTTTTGCATAAAAAAGAACCTTTTTATAGCAAGCGATTAAATTGTCTTTAGTACTGGAGGTTAAATCAAAGCCCTGACTAATCAGTGAAGTGTTCGCATCCAGCTATATATATAACCAGGAGTCCATCACTAGGAGCGTGCGTCTCCCATGCATGGCATTTTTACAGAATGATCTGTAAGCGCGCATCGGTAAGTAAAACTTGGCTGTTTTTCATTTTTCTGGTGAAATGATGACGTCAGTTAAAAATTATGTCCGTCCTTATGATTAGCTACTGGGGTTCCCGAAGGGATCTGAATTCGCGTTAAATTCAAACTAAAACTAGTTTGGTCTGTGAAAACGCCGTGACAGGAATATGGTTTAGTTGCACGCTCTTAATGATGGGCGACTGATATAACTCGATCTGGTTTTGTCGACCCTTCTGCTCTGGATGTAATGCTAATCATCACAAGCTTTTTTTCTGTCAGTGTTTAATATCGGGATGCGTTAGCAGCTCGATGATTTCTATCTCACGGCTTATGCTAGAACCCAGGTTTCTTGAGCAACCTCGTTCCCAGGGCTTTGCCGTTAGAGATTGAGAAAAGACCTGGGAACAAGGCTGAATGCCAAGCACTGTGGACAAAACGAGCCGTTCTCATCATCTCACCTGAATTCTGGATAGTCTGGTTTAGTTCGTGATACTCGAGGCCAGGACACATCAATGCTTTGTCCACTACTGCAGACTGGAGTAGAAGAAACCGGTCTTGATCCAGCAGAGATCCTAACCCTTTGCTTTTTTCAAAACATTGTATAATTTTCTAAAAAAAGGCAAGATATAGGTGCGATTATTTCTCGAGTTAAAAATATTCGAGGAATGAAGCGATTTTCCCGCACCACACCGATCAGTTCGCTTTCCAAATTCTTCAGTTTCGCCACGCTCGCTCAATTTTTTTCTCCCCTCCTCTCCCGGAACCTATTTACAGCTAAAACAGCTTTATTTTTCTCTATACAAATACCTTACACAAGCTAAGATACTGTGTGCTAATCAGGGTACCCCATAACTTTTCGGCAGGATAAATACTTAGTTACTATGATAGTATGGAAAGAAAGAATGAAATGAAAGAAAAAATGCAAAAGAAAAAATGCGCGAACCGAACCTGAAGCCAAATTATAGGCTAAAGATGTCTCTGAAAATACGAGAAATGATACAATCCAGTGAAACCAGGAAGAGGGATTTCTCCATCCTTTGTAATTCGATTCTCTACTGTCTCTACTTGCATAGTAAATACAGAAAAGACCGCCATAACGTTGTTATTTAGTGATGGTTTAGACTTGATTGCTCAGTCTGACTAGACATTTGTGTCGATTACATGCATGTGACCGTGTAATCGGCTCATAATACTCAACGTTCTGAAAGAGCAACATGTCTGTTTCTTGCTCAGTATGGGCGTTACTAAGTGTTAGGATCGTAAAGTGACGAAATCTGTGACACCGCCTTTCGGGCATAAATTTGCAAACCGGCGAACCAATTGCTGTTGAAACAAAGAATTCTTGTGTTTCATTGCGTGGAGGTCTGACGAACGACAACAAAGTTTTTTAAAACAACTATCTGTTTAGGTAGATAGAAGTTTTCAATCGATCACGATTCTGGAAGAACCTGCAGAAATAAGACAGACCTTTTATGAGGAAAAAATTTTGACGAACCTTTGTGGAAATCAACTATTTTACCCAAATAATTAATTACTTACAAGAAAGTTATCGTGCGTATAACACTACATCACAACAGAATTAAAATGACTCTATGCTCGCAGAACTTAAAGTAGCTTACACATCTCAGCGAAATCAAGACAGACCATGAGCCGGGAGTTCATGACATTGTTTCTTACCTCTTTAACATCGCAAGCAGTTTCAGGGAATGGCGGCGAACCTAAGTCCACCATCAAGCGATATTGAATCCCATTGCAATCCTTTATGATATATTTTTCTGAACTCGTTGTTTCGTCCATGACGGCTTCAGTTACTGTGAAAAGCTGCTTGGAAAGTGAAGCTAACACAAAAATCAAGTGGAAAAAACAATCGAGAATCATGTCTATCGTGTCGTTAAATGTTCGTCAGGTAAATGCCTTGAGTACGTGTGTTGAGATGGTTACACAGGTAATTTGTCCAGGAGGTCATGCGTGTCATAACACCTGTTATTTGAAGAATAATATATTCCACGAATGATAACAGTGATTTTGGATTGTACAAGAAATTTTTTATGAGTCTGTCGTTTCAAGCATGGTTGAAGTTTATTAAAAAAAGGAAACCGTTTATTTAGACCCCGTATTTAACACTAGCGCGTTTTTCTTTCTGTTAATTTGTTTTGCTATACAGAGGAACATTCCTTGAAAGTGCCACATTCATCTGTGGGGGTAGGTGTTGGGGTGGGGTGGTAGGCGGGGAGGAAATTAGCCTGCGAACGCAGACCTACTTCCGGCTGTCGCTTGTCTTCGCCGAAAAATACGTAAAATACGTACTTTTCGGCGGAGACAAGCGACAGCCGGAAATAGGTCTGCGTTCGCAGGCTAGGAGGAAATGTATGAACAGGGCACGCGAGGCTGCCCGCCATCACACGCATTTAGTTTACAACTGTTCATTTAATGCTCTCATTGACCGACGAATACACCTTGTTGTGACAGGCGAAAACAGGTTTCCACAAACTAGTGTTTCCCCGCGCACACTTATTGAAAAACCGATATGAATCAGCGCAATACATGCCTACCTACCCTTCTTTACATTCACTCACTATCGGTCACTCAGAACAAGTGAATTCCAGTCCACCAAAAACCTTGACCACTACGCGATCATAAAAGTTGTCACCAGGGCGCTATCAAACTGCGAACGTGAATTTCGCACTAGGGATCACGGGATTAGGAAAGACGGGAAATTTCGTTTACGTTCATCCTTGAGGAGTTACGGTTTGTGCATCTTGAAGAGATTACCATAATTTTTTCAATGTCGTAGTTTGTAATCCATGTTAATCTTCTCCAGCCTTGTTCCTTTATGTTTAACTTATGTTCCTTTGGTGCTTTTCTCTTAGTTGTGTTGTACCCCCGGGGAGGGGGGGTACTCCTAGAAAAATTGGGTAGGAGTGTGCGGCCCACTTCCCAAAACCCTTACCCTATTTATGACCAAATTCTGCGTTTTTCCCTACCCTATTTATGATCTGAGCAAAAATTTTACCCCCTATTTATGACTTGACCCTTAGATCATTAGGGGAAGGGCTTTTGTTGCTGGGTCAATGTAGCCTGCGTAGCAGGCGTTAAACGGGGTAGAAGAAGGCAGAACACGGATGGGAGAAGGAGGGCGTGATGAAGAAGTAGCATCTTCTAAAAGATATTGAAGACTAGGGTGCAAAAATCGATGCCCTATCTATGACCAAAATGGCGGCAAAATGGCTAAAATCGATACCCAATTTATGATCAAAACGGCTGAAAAACCATACCCTTT
>OMLO01005392.1_pt1 | contig 10743 bp, 3 predicted proteins | sample 1674811 | NCBI WGS metagenome assembly OMLO01 (sample SAMN06265003, study PRJEB25207) | coral metagenome | isolation source: Coral host | place: Mexico:La Bocana,Puerto Morelos, Mexico | collected 2008-11-13
AATCCTGCTGGGGTTCTGCTGTTTCGCAACCACGCTCTACTGAGCTCCTTGGGGCTGTTTCGGAGCCATGCTCCAGAAGTTTCTTGAGGGCCTCCGAACGCAACGTAAGGGAGTTTTGCGGGCCATGGTTTTGGAAGGTTTGGGCTTGAATCCTGGTGTGGTTCTGGCGTTACGCAACGTTAAACAGTTTTTCGGAGGCTTGTCTTGGAGGTTGGGAAGGGCTGCTTTACGTCGATTGCCATTGCTTCCGTGGACAAGTTTTGCCATCAGGTTCCTTGTGTTTGCTTTGTATTCTCCCCGAAGCCTTCCTTGACAGGACCTCTGTGCCACATGTGGGGCAAGCATGGACGAAAGTACGTCCGACAACACCGTCTCGAACGCGAAACTGCTTGCCGCAGTGCCCGGCGGCATGAACGGTACCGTTGCGAATGGTGCTGTTGATTGATGCATGGCAATATGGACATGCGTATTCGTTCTGCTCGCTCGTCTCGCTCTTCTGCGGCTTGGCCTGCTGATGTGCGCGCCTACATTGTCCTTGTGGAAGGCGCTGCTGTTCTTGTTCCTCTGGGGCGGCTAATGTCTCCAGGCAGTGCGTGCTGGGGCCTCCATCCGGTCGTGCGCGTTTCGGGCGTGGTCCTTCTTGCGCTTCGCGGCCCTTGCTTCGGGCACGCACTTGCGTTGCGATCTCATATCGGACCTCGTCCAAGATGGCTTTCTGGCGCACTTTTTGCCGGCGGCGGGTCAATCGCGAGGTTGTTCGCGCAGCTATTGGTTTAACGACTGCTGCTTGTTGGCACTTGTCGCACACTTGGGTTCCATTTTGTCCGGACGGCCTTCTTTGTCGGAAGGACGCAAAACTTTCTATCGGCAACTTTTGCCGACAAGTTGCGCAGGTCCAACTACCACGGGCTTTCGTGGCACATGCGCGGCAAATTCGTCGCTCAGCGTTTCGAGTCTTCCACGCTGACGCTGTGTAATCTGTTGCAACTTTGCGCACTTTGCAGCGGCTACATGGTTTGCGTAGTTCACAGGTGCTGCAAACGCGGTAGAAACTGCATTGTCGTGAGCGATGCTGCTGTGGAAAGCCTGACTCTGGGAACCAATATTGGCACACGCAACATTGATATGGCTCGCCCACGGCGCGGTGTCTTGCAACGCATTCTCGGCAAATGCGGGCTGCTTCGTCGCGCTTCCATTGTCCGACCGTAAAAGCGCTCTTGTTTTTGCGTTCACCACATTCGCTGCAGGGCCTTTCGTCCGTGTATTTTCGCCGTAAAGCTTCCCAATTGATCGGGTCGCCTCGCCACAGTTGCAACAACAAGGCGCGTCCTATCCCAATACCTTTTTGAAATGGCGCCGCGGGAAAGGGCCTGAGTATCAACAATTTATCGCGCCCCGTGACGCGGGTTGCCGCGACGTATGTGGTGAACGGGTTTCCGGTATCACTGATGTTAAAATCGGCCACAACGCCTTCCCGCAGCGTTTGGCCTTGGGCAATGTGGGCAGTGACTGCAAACCCTGGCGCTAGCGGAAACTGGAGCCTGCTCACTCGGAGCTGGGGCATGTTCCGGTTGCGGTCCAAAAACCAAGGTTTTCGCATGGGACTAACCGGATACACGTTGCCGTGCGGCATGCCGTCGATGTGCCAGCGTCCGGCTGTTTCGAACTGGATATAAATAACTGTGGGTAATGTATTCCATATTTCGGTTGCAGCTGCTGTGCTCCAGCCCACAACTTTTCCTTTGCAACCTTTCAAAATGCCTCGTCCTCGGTCTAGATGTTCTGTGGCTCGGATGGGCAAGCCAAGACAAATGGGTAACACGCCGTACAAACCACCACATTCTTGATCATGTCGTTGCAACCATGTGACCTTTTCTTGCAACAAGTTAGGTTTTTCTTGTAGCACGGCGCTTGACGCTGTATCGCGTGCAATGGCATAATGCATGGGCGTTGCTGCCGCTGCGGCCCATGCCCTGGCACGGACTTTGTTGACGTGGTACTTGATGTCGTTCGTGCTGAAGATTGTAGTGGCTAGGCGAAACGCACCTTGGAAGCGTGGGTCGGTGGCCTCCGTGGCGACCAGCTTACGAGACCAGCGCTCTTGCTTGCACAGCTTGCATTCATTTTGCATTATGTCCTCTGGGCTTCTTTTCAAGCGGACTAATTCCTGGCACTTGGCGTTCCGACATGTCAGGTGGTCCTGCCACCAACTCCCGGGGACTGACGTGGCAAGACCATGTAAAAAAGCGTGGTTGTCGGTGCCCAATTTGCCTTCACGCAATTCCGCTTGCACACTGGCCAGCCATTCATCAGCAGTGCGTTCACAACGCGTTAACTCAGTAACTCCTTGCATTCCTTCCTGTTTTGTTCCCCAGATTAGGGTTTTGGCCTTGCGCTGCAAGGGGTGTTTTTGCCGCGAGTTGTCCCGTCAATAACTGCCATGGCACGTCGCCGATAAATGTACCGCGGGGGGGGGGCAGCTGGTACAGGTCGCCCGCCAAAACGACGTTCAGGCCACCAAAAGGACGGACAGTGCCATCGAAGGTCCCGTACTTTGCAACGCTTAAATCCCGCATGATTTCCCGGCAACGTCGCTCCAATTGAGCGAAAAGCTCTGCGCTGACCATGCTGAATTCATCGATGATGAGCCATCGCCACTGCAACGTGGCCAAACTTAACTCAAGCAAGCGTTTGAGACCGCCACTGTCCTTGCTTCCCGCCCAGTTCAGGCCTAACGCATGGTGAATGGTGTCTCCGGCGAGCGCTTCCGCCATTACGGCCTGAAAGGTCACAACTTGGTATTCCACACCTTGCTGCCAACCAAGGGCCTCTTCAAACAGTCCTTTTCGAATTAGATTCAAAGCGTAAGATTTCCCGGTCCCCGGCCCACCATGCAACACCCAGCGCAATGGGTCTTCCTTTCCAAAATCTTGCGGCTCCATCTCAAGCTCTGCTGCCACGCGCCTTGCTACAACCTTGCAAAATTCTTTTTGCTCTGGGTTGCAGACTTCCTGTCGCAATTGATTTGCCCATGCCAATGCTTTTTCGGCCGCAGCAGGGTCCGCGATGGCTCGTACGGAGGCCTCGACTGAAGGCCCGGCGGCTATGTGACCCATGCTGTGTTTCGGCCGCGCGCCGGCCTGTTTCGTTGCCCGCAATAAAGCTTTAGGATCCAGCTGCTCCAGACCTGTCTTGTCGGGTTGCAACGCTGTGCTTGGCTTGCCTTGGGGCCATGCCGTTTCGGCCAGCTCGAACCCTGTCGCACTGACGGCGCTTTGTGCGTGTTTCGTGGCCGCCGTCCTTTTTTCGTTTTGGCCAGGTGGCTGCGTTTGCAAGGCCGTGGGGAGAAGGTCTGCGGAGAGTTCCAACGCCTCGTCCGCGCCATCGTCGTCACTGTTTTCCTTGGCATCTGCGGCGGGCCTCACCCGGTATACTGATAGAAAGTTGCCTAGGTGGCGTTTGGTTTCTTCACATGGTAAGGCATGCGACGCCCAGCGACGCAAAGCCGCTTCCCACGACTCACCACTGGTGCGCAACTGTCCGACATACGGCACGGCGGCAGTGCCTCGCGCTTGATCAAGCGTCCATGCGCTGAAATATACCTTTGCCATTCTTGCATTTTGTTCAACATTGTCCCCAAAACGTCGCGGCACCGCCGATTGCGCAAAGTGCGGGCAGAGTGGCCGCCCCCGGCGTCGCAGGAACCACGCGTTGCGAAGGGTTGCATTTCCAGGGGTGTTCGGAAACAAGCGTCTGTCTACAGTTTCGGTCACCGATATTCTATAGTGTTGCCCGGCCCGCAGCCGCAGCAGCTTGTCACCTGCCTGCGTTCCTATCCTCCGTGTTCCAGCTGGAGTCAACTTGACGTCCCACGCTGTGTTGTCTGAGGCCTCATATTCCTGTCGCGTTTTCGGAACGCGGGCGGGCACGATTTCCCAATACATGACGAACTCATAAGGCGACAGCCACCAGCACTCCGCATCGCACGGTCGATGCCCGTATGCGCGCACCAAGTCCGCTTCGCACAAGTGGCGAGCGCCCATGGGCGTTGGCTTTGCGCGCACAAAGTTCTTCCGAGCTGGCGCTTTTTGGGCTGCATTTGTATCTACGATCCGTTCGACCGCTTCCAAGAATGCATGACCAGGGAACGTAACAAAACCTGCTGTGGAAATGCGCTCTGCTGAGACGATCTGGCCTTGGATGTGGTTAGCTCGTAAGTTACAGCATTCGACCTGGCCCCGGACAATTCCTTTACAATAGGCGTCACTCATTAAACGTGCCACGTGGCGTTTCCCAATATACTCTAAACCTTGCTGATGTATGGATCCATGCAAGGCTGCGTGGCCCTTTTGGAATTCCTTGATTTCATGCATGCCCATGGGCTGGTTCTTTGCGCAATAGTCGCTACAGTACCCTGTCTGGGCATCTTGCGCCCGCTGGGCAGCTAACGCAATGTCCCAGCGTTGTTTCCGCGTCAAGCTCTTTCCGCACGTGGCGCACTTGAAGGGCAGACGGTATGGAACTTGAACATCGACATTACCTCCACGTAGCGCGGCTAGCAATGCTGGATGGCATCCATTTAACCAGCAATTGTTACAGGGGCCAAAGAGTGCCCCGAGGCGATTTTTTCGCCCGCCGTCGGCAAAGCCATGAAGGGCGAGTGCGCACGGACATAAGACTATGGCGTCGGCACATAGCCACCGCACACGCGGGAAGTCGCTCTTGCATTCCCCTGGCCTATCTTTTTTCTGGCAGCCTGCTAGGGGTTTCCGTTCGCCGGTCGTTGGGTCAATGGGGTGGTAATGGTGCTGTTTCAAATATTGCAAAGCGACGACGTCCATTTGCAAATACTGCTTCTCCCACTGTACGGCTTCGGTCTTGTCGCGTTGTTTTGTCGCCCGGGCCCGTTGGTAGTGCGCGTACGCCGTCATGGTGCTGTCTGCTGCGTGCTCAGGCCATGTCCTTTCGGCTTCTGAAATCCCTGCGTCTATATCCTCTTCAGTTTGTCCACTGTAGGTCGTGTGGACCACATGCGCATTGTATTTTAAATATTCTGCGCGCAGCACGTCCAAACGTGTTTCGACCAGTCCGAAGATTTCCGTCAAAGGGGTGTGCTGGTGCAAACACTGCACGAACACCTGGCAATGGGCGTGCAAGGAACCTGTCGACTTCTGCGCTTCGACGCTGATGTACACGGCATCCACGCGGCCAAACACGCCGCCAGTCAGAGTTGCGCTGCTCCCTGCTCTGTCAACGCAAGCGGTTCGTGTGTGGACGCAGCGCGGGCAGCGAGGGCAAACGTTGACACCGAAAAGGTATTTCAACAGCAATGTGCACATAACATGGAAGCCATCCACTGAGGCCAGTGGGTCGCGCGCGAGAACTTTTCGGCGCTGTTCCCATGTGGGCAACATTCGACGAACTGCTTCAACGCTGATTGGATGACTTCTATTGTCATCCAGCGGTGGAAAGGCTCTATCTCCACACACCCATTCCTGCCATACGGACGCAGCGCGAACCGGATCCATGGCACGGGTGCGGGCCATACGGATATACAACATTTGGTGGCTTTCGTCAGGTGAAAAGGTCACGAACAAAGGAACGCCGTACCGTATCCGCATAGCTTCAATCTCAAACCGCATCTGTCGTCGCGCCTCTTGTGTTCCAGGCAAGCCCCGTGCTGTGTGGCGCATATTACGCAACAATTTTCGAGCCGCCGGTTTCAAATTTCTGACATACTGCAGTTTACTTACGTCTCCGTTCACAGCACGGGGCTTCCCTTTTGTGTCTATGTATTGTCCGCCGAGAGCTCGAACAAGCTGGACTGCACCTTCCTCGATGTCTTCAGCAGTTAAGGTGCGGATTTTTTGCTTTGCTTCGTCATATATTGGATCCGTATATGCATGCACAGTTGGACTGAGGTTCACGCTGGAGCGGAAAAATATATTCCACGATGCAAAACCAAACACCCAGTCTCGATTGACTTGTGCTTCGCAACGACGTGCCATGCAACGCATCCATGCTTCCAAGTCAACACGCGGTGCGTCCTCCACGCGCCGGTAGCGCGACTTTTTGCTCCATGCTGGGGGATCTGGCATTGCGGTGCAGAAAGGAAAAACATAGGCAAAAGCAAACGCAAAATACCACGGCTCAAACTGATCCAGAACACGATTTCCTGTTGCGATGGTCATTGCCGCGCGAGAGCTTTCACCTGTGTCCGTTTGCGTCTGCGTTGCTTCCAACGCCGTTACCTGTTGCGCGTTTACATCTCCCATGCCTGCACTGCTTTTTTCGTTCACCACTGCGTTCGGCTTGCACATGTGTGCAAATTCTGTCGCAACTGCTTCTACGGTTAGATGTTCTCGTACCGGAGTGGCTGCTTTTTGGCGTAGTACATTGTCGAGGTCTTCGTCGCGCGGCAAGATTGCGACAATTTCTTCTGGCACGCCGTCCTCTGGTAACGTGTCAGCGCGGGCAACTGCTTGCGTCCAATCTACATGTTTGTACGCTGGATGGTCTCTTCTCTGTGCCTCCTGTATCAGCTCCAAAACGACCGAGCGTCGAACACGCGCTTGATGGATGACTTGGCTCAGCGCTGCCTTGTCTTGGCTCGTTTCCATCGTCTTTATGATGACGCTCATTGTTTCCGCCAACTCCGAGCCTAGACGTGGCAATTTCAAAGATCCGCTGGAGGCTTTGGCCGCCGCGCTCTCTAAATGACGCAGCATGTCTTCCCAGGCTAAGGGGAACGTCGTCGCGTTGCCGCGCGCCGCCAGCCGCTGTCGCGGCATGAACGCATCTTGGTCCAAGGCCCGGTCTCCCAACAATTTCTTTTCTAAGCTAAAGCAACACATCGCGGTGAAGCACGGGCTCGCACACACGAGTTCCATGAAAGTGACTTCCATCTGATAAATCATTTTCGGCGCAAAAAACATCAGCATGTCATTTGCCAAAGCTGTTGCAGGCATGGTTTTTTCGTTGTTCACTGCTTTCCAGCAAAAGTCACACACAGGGGCCCTACACTTCGGACATGTCACGGCGGGAGCACACCGCCGCGAACACAATTTATCTTCAGGACAACAGATGATGCGCAACGGCGCGGCGGCTTCATAATGAAGCGTTGTTTGCCATTCTTGCAATTGTTCTTGTAGCAATGCCTGTGCCTCGTTGCCATGCTGTTGGCCGTAGCGCTCCCAGTACGTGTCATAGCCAAACCAGCTGTCGACTTGTTCGCGCGTTGCGCCGACACATTCGCCAGTGCCTGGTCCAAGCAGTCGCCTCCACATTATATGGTCTTGCAACCTGCGGGCACCCGTTTCCACATGCGGAAACCTCCTCGCGCAGAAGAAACAAATGGCTGCGCCAACGGCATCGTCGTCTTTCGCAGCTTGAAATTGTCGGAGGCAACGACGGTCTACTGCCGAATGTGCTGTCGGCGCGCCTGCCTGGCATGCTGCCGTTAGTGCGGCTCTGTAGGCTTCCATCCCTGCTGCTTCCCACGCAAGCGGTGGCTGCTGCAAATCTGTCACTTTCCGTAAAGCTTTCACATGCTTGCATAAGATGTGTTCTTGCAATGCGTCGAAGGTTTCCGTCTCATACGAACATTCCTGGAAGGCACAGTGCAAGGTCGGTAGATCAACGGCTGGGTCCGTTGCCTCCACCCCCATCGGCCACAAAGGCTGTGGTCGTAGCAAGTTTGCCAGGTCTTTGATCGCAGCGTCTTTTTTAGCTCGCGGGTCTGGATTGCCATGTTCTCGCTTCCATGTGCCCAACCAATATTCATCCTCCTCCAATGCTTGCTCCGTGCCCGAAGGCTGCGCTTCCTCTTGCGGGGCCTTTGTTCGATAGCGTTTCCTCGGTTGACTTCTTTGTCTTTCGTGCAACCCTGCCGCCTCCGTTGTCGCGGCGTCCCCTGGAGCCGTGGCCGCTGCCGTTCTCGACGGTATCTTTGCGGAGTTAGTTCCATCCTGGCCGTTGCCGTCTTCGGTCGGGGGATCGCCGTCTTCGGTCGGGGGATCGCTCAGTGTGCGCGGCGGGCCTTGGGTACAAGCAACGTAATATCGCATCCAAGCCTTGGCTAGAATGCGCGCGCTCTGCCGCGTCGGTTCAAGGGCAGGCACGCTGGCCCCGAGCAAAGTCTGTAGCAGCGCGCCGACTGCCGCCAGGTTCTGCCACTTTGCACGTAATGATGCCACATCTGCGTCGCAAACGCAAATCGGTGCCTGTGATCGCGCGCAGAGAAAATTTTGCAAGCACGTCTTCAAGGCCGCATCGCCTCCTGTGCGCCATTCTCCGAGGTGCGGTGCGTGGCCCACATCTTGGCCTGTCTTAGAGGTGGCTGCGGCACACGACCGGCCCATGGTTGCATCGCTGTTTTCGGGCTGCTGGTGTTCGCCGCTGGCCACCCAGGCACTTGGTTGCAGCCGACCGCTCATAGCTGCTGTCTCTCGAACAGGGGTTTTGCTTGCTGCCGCCGCAGATGGAAGGCCTTCATTTCCTGCGTGCGCTGGCGCTTCGTGACCGCTTGCGCTGATGCCCGCGGCCACAGGTGGAAGGCTTTTCGTCTTGTTGTGGATTCAAAGCTTCGTACCACCATTCCTTGCCGGTTACGGTGCTATGTGCATAGATACGCAGCGTTGTTGCTTCGGAAGCTGTTGGACCAACACGATGCACGTCCAAGGAGCTGATGCTAGGTGCAATTTCTTCTAACTTACGCCGATCCGCGCATTGCAGTTGTAAATTTTGCTTTGGTTGCACACCAGCATGGCGTAACAGCCAGCTGACAACCGCGCGGCCGTCGCGATGCCAATTCAACGTGTTGCAGACATTTTGCCCCACCAAAGCTGCCCTGCACTGACGCATTATGTTCTCGGCCTCAACTGTTCTTTGCCCTTGGTTGCACGGTAAAACGCCGCATGCACGCAGGCTGTTCCATAACGCGCTAATTAATGTGTGGCTACGTTCCTCTCCGACAGGTTTGTCGGGCACGAAGCCGACATTCTTCCAGCGCTCCAGCGCTGTAGCGTCGGTAGGCGGTTCGGCGCTTGCTGCGTCCAAAGCCACCCGCAAGTGCGTTCGCGTGTCGTTAACCCATTCCGCATCCGTGCGGACTGCCTGGCATCGCGTTGACAAGGCGTGCCGGACTATCTGCGTCTGGTCGCCAGCCACTATCCATGCTTGCACGTCATGTGCCAAAGGTGGTAGCGCTGTCCTCAAGCCATGTGCCCAAGCTGTGCCAAGAGGCCATAGGAGGTCAAAGTGGTACCCAAAACCGTTGTCGTTTGTGTGGTTGAAAATATGCAACTCGTGGCACGTGCTTGCATCCCCTTCCGTCGTGTATTCGATCACATTTAATTCGCCCTGCACGTTCGCGCCGAGCTCCTCTTGCTCCAAGCGGTCATACAAGTGAACCTTCACCGCAGTCGCTTGCGGCCACGTAATCTGCAGAAAATAATGCAAGATGCGCGGCACATCCCAATGGGCGTCTAAATACGACGTACTTCCAACATTGTGCTCCGTCATCAAGTAGGCGCGGCAGGCTGCGCACACGCGACGACGAACATTTATGTCCTGTGGCAGGTCCAATACGCCAACTGCAATGAGCCCCAACAACACCGAATCAATCAGGCAATTATTAACCCCATGCGGCGAGGCAGGTATGAGCGTTAGTCCAGCTTCCGTGAGCTCGTCCAAACGCGTCGCGTTGCTTTTCATCTGCACTGGCCTGTTCGCCTGCGCGACACGGTCGAAACGCGCTGCTGCCTGCATAAATTCTGCATCCGTAGCTGTTTCACTGAGCTCTCTCCAACCTGTCCACTCTTGCGCCCAGTCCTGTTGAAACATCTGTCTTACTGTCTGTGCATCTCCATACTTTGACAGCAATAAGCCATACACAACCTCTCTTGCGTCGCAACTTGACTCTGAGCAGCATGGCAACATGTCTGGTACCATGCCCCCGCCTTGCATACGCCTTGGTCGCATTAGGCATCTGTTTCGTTGTGCCTGTCTGCTGCAACGCTCTGTGGGCTGCTGTTTGCACCGAACGTCTGCCTTCCCAGGGCTTCTATCAGCTATGCGCTTTCCCATCCCACAACTATGACTCAACGCACAGACTCTCGCGTCAACCGCAACAATGACACGAACCGTCTTTGCCACAACCACCAACACAACAACACCAACACCATCAACAACAACAACGACAACGACAACAACAACAACAACAACACCACCAACAACAACAACAACAACAACAACACAAACAACCACAACAGCAACGACAACAACAACAACAACAACAACCACAGCAACAGCAACAGCAACAACAACAACAACAACAACAAGAACAAGAACAATAATGACCACAAGAACAACGACAAGAAGAACCGCGACAACAACAACAACAACAACAACAACAACAACAACAGCAACAACAACAACAACAACAACAACGACGACACGAACGACAGCAAGCACAACAGCAACGACAACAACAACACCGACGACAACAACAACAACAACGACAACAACTACAGCACCAGCAACAGCAACAACAACAACAACACCGACGACAACAACAACAATAGCAACAACAACACCAACAACAACAACAACAACAACGACGACACCAACGACAGCAAGCGCAACAGCAACGACAACAACAACACCGACGACAACAACAACAACAACAACATCAACAACAACAACAACAACAACAACAACAACAACAACAACAGCAAGAACAAC
>OMLO01005393.1_pt1 | contig 10741 bp, 6 predicted proteins | sample 1674811 | NCBI WGS metagenome assembly OMLO01 (sample SAMN06265003, study PRJEB25207) | coral metagenome | isolation source: Coral host | place: Mexico:La Bocana,Puerto Morelos, Mexico | collected 2008-11-13
GCTATCATGAAAAGACTAAATCACATTAGCCATATTCATTTCATGTGTTCCATCTGCTACAGTGAAATTTTGTTTTTGCCTAGCTGGCAATCAGATAGCTCATGGTCAGTTGTGTGTAGCTATGAACTCAGAAATCTATTTCTAATTTTTGCATTTTTGTTCATCTCTCTGACTTTCTCAAGGTTGTTTTCTTTTGTTTTCAAAAATTCCTTCCTATTTAAACTTCTTACTTGAGAGGGATATTCACGCGATCCTAAAAATTATTTTGGTTTTACATAAGACGAATGCTCATGTAGAGCATCACATCGCTAAGTATCTGTGATATAAGGGACCATCAGACTGCTGGTCACGGTCTCAAATAGACTAGTCAAGCTCGGTAAATTCATCAAATATGAAACCAAAATAATTTTTAGGATCGCTTGATATTTCTAAAGAAACATCAAATACTTTTCATACGTTTGATTGAGGATTTCAGGCGGAATTCGGTATCTAAACTTTGACATTCTGTACTAAAATTACTGTTACACGATCTCCTTTCGGCTCTTAAAAGGATTTTATCTCTAAGATGTCGTGTCCATTCACTTTTGGTAATAAACTATGTCTCATCCGGTTCTTGTTTACCATACATATGTTTTGGTTAATTGAGAAGTTTTTCCGTAGTACAGTGCTCGATACTCTAAGGTAGAGCGTGATACATATTGGAAATAGAAAAAAAACTACACTTTCATCTCGACAAGCCTGTTTCGTGATGAATGAAAGTGTAGTTTTTTTTCTATTTTCGATATGTTTTGGTTAATTGGATTTACAAGTCACGAGTTGTGTTACTTGAACAAAATTAATAAATGTTTTGCGACACCAGGTACTTGTTATACTGAATAGCCACAAAAGTTCTTTGTTTTTGTGTGATCTCGTCATTCATTTTATCGATGTGTGGTTTCTATTTCAATATGCCGTTGTGCCTGGACTGCGCGGTTGCCATTCCAACGTCAGGCTCGGGTGGTCTCGTTCGGCCCGACTAATTACGAAGAGTGTCAACACCGAGGTGAGTAAGTGAGTGAGTGAATGAGTGAGTGGTGAGTGAGTGAGTGAGTGAGTGACACATTTGCATATCGGAGTCCCCATAACAAACTTCGTTTCAACGCTTCGCGTTTAACACTCGTTTAAAAACTGCTCCTGACAATAGATGATTTCCACATGCAGTACTTGCAGTTGTTCCAGCATGTGCTATGGTCTTCATGAATTGACCCAAGGAATGGACACAGAGTGGCTGTCCTTTATACCACACCTCGGTTTTCAGACGCTTAACCGCAGCCAAGTAGAGTGGGGAATCTGGTTTCATCATGTCCGGTGGTCTTCATGCCAGAAAAGTCTTGAAAATATTCACGGGACATTGATTTCCGCCTGTTGAGTAGATGCGTGGGCTGAAATACCTCTCTGCGCCAAATTCTTTCCCACTGGTTCTTGTCTTGGATCCTCACTCCACCGCCTTCTTCTTGTCATATCTCAAGTTCTCCAAGCAGAACTTTGCGATGCTCATCACGCGCACGCCAGCCGAAATGCATGGTGTTGTTCAACCAAGCTGTACGGAGAAGAGCTTCAGGCGAATGGTCTCCAAGTTGTTTCTCGCTCCAAAACTTTTCAAGCTCATCGTTTGTTAGACCCAGCACCTTGTTTGGACAATCTCCTTTAACTGACAGCCTTAGTTGCTTTTGTTTTGACTCCAATGTCTTGTGGGAAGTTTCAAAGATCTTATCTTGCATGATGTTGTAATTCTTTCCATGTTGTCATAGATAGCGGTCGAAACTTCATTGAAACGAAGTTAAAGTTTCTGGCTCTTCTCTTCTCAAGGAGACTGTTTAGTTCCTCGCAAGGAATATCTTCTATTCGCCTTCTCTGATTTATGGAGTTGCACCAGCGAGTCCAAACATTAAGGTCAGTTTTGGTCTTCTTTGTTGTGTTGCTGTTTCTACTTTCTTCAATAAATGCTGAAATTTCAGTGTCGTCTAACTGCTTTTCTTCGTTCAATTTATGTAATATTCGCCAGCCATTCCGACTCTTTGTCGTCAGAAAAATAATTTAAATTTTCCGCCATTTTTTTCTTAACTTCAATGAAATTTGTTGCTTGCAAGTTGCGAGAAAACCTGTCTAACCGCTCCTCTGGAGTACAAATATTGCATGATATTTGTACTCGTTTTGGGCGTTATTTGTACTCTATGAAGTAGAGTACAAATATTGCAGGTTATCATTTTATTTCTATTTTATTGTTCTCCATTATCAGTGATTCTCCCTTTGCCTCCCCTGTGGAAATAAGCCTCCTCTATAGAAATGAGACTCCTCAGTAGAAATGACTCCCCTCTATAGAAAGAAGCCACCTCTGAAAAAAGTGTCCTCTATTGAAAGACGCCTCCTTTGCAGAAATAAGCTTTCTCTGTAGAAATAAGCCTCCTCCATAGAAATACGCCTCCTTTATGGAAATGAGCCTCCTCTATAGAAAGAAGTCTCCTACTTGGAAATAAGCCTCTTCTGTGGAAATGAGGCCCCTCTATTAAAAATAAGCCTCGTTGGTAGAAATGAGCCTCGTTGGTAGAAAAGAGCCTGCTCCATAGAAATGTGGCTCCTCTGTTGCCCTAGAAATGAACTGCCTCTGAAGAAAAGAGCCTTTTCTTCAGCAATGTGATTCCTCCATAGAAATGAGCCTTGAGGGCTCCCTGTAGAATTAGGCCTCCTTAGTACAAAGGAGCCTTTTCTGTAGAAATGATTTTCTTTCTTTTTCTTGTGAGTGCATGTCCAGGAATGATATTGGCACTCCCACTGCTTTTCGTCAAAGAATCAAAGACGAAGATAAGATAACTTTCAGTTCTAAGTAAAGCTCCACGAAAAGTTTGTCATGTTAAAAAATAGGGTGAGTTACATTTATTTTAGAGTAAGCTGCATAACTGCAGCCAGTCACGTTAAATTTGATGCGACTCATCTTTTGACAAACCATTGGCAAATAGGATTAGTACATGTAAGTAGACACTAAACAGTATTTAAGCGCGACTCAAAACAAAAGAGTGGGTTTAGCAATCTTAGGCAAACCCCAAAGAATTGCTGCAAACCTGCTTATTAATTGTGTACCTTATGAGAAGTTGGTTAGTAGCCAATCAGAAGGCTGGATTTCATCCAAGATGGCCGATCCTTAGTTTGACCCATTAGGAGCCAATCAGTGGATGTTGGAAAGACATCATGAACCTTGGTGACCGAATACGAAGACTGGTGTGGTTTGACGCCATTTTGCTCCGAACTGGTGTGTTTTGTTAGAATTTCTCTTTTTCACTGTTATGTTTTGGAATGTACTGATCGCAAGCTGTGCAAAGGATTGGATGAATTTGATGCTACTATGGTTAATGTAAGTTAATTGGCTGTTTTATTAGAATTGCTTAGAGTGTAGGAGTGAAGTTAAATCAAACATGCAGTAAAATAATGTGCAGGATCCAATTTATAATAATATTATGTGAAACACATCCGTCTGAAATTTTCAAAAATCTCGGTTAACAGAAGTATGTCTGACTGAAGGTATAAATCATGATAATGCCCCATATTCTTTAATCCAAATGTTTGCCAGACTGTTTGTGCATGTTTATAGTGCTCATCTGAAATATTCTTGTCATTCAGCTCGCTGCAAAAATTCTTCCTTCGTTAGTAACTGCTTCTGTTTGAATTTTGCAAAGTTGTCCACGAAATTATGAGGATATGTTCATTTCTTCCTCATCAACTTGAGTTCTTAATTTTTGTAAATTTCACATGTATACCACATATCCTCATCCTCAGATTGGCAGCTAATTTATGAAGACTTCGATTGAGGAATTGCAAACTGTCAAGGAATATCAAATGCTTCCCCCAGGTGAAAGCAAGATACTTTTGTGTGTTTATTGGAATCACTTTAATATCCATTCTTTTTTCAATTTTTTGGTTTTCTTCCAATTTTTCTTCCCATTTTCATAAAAGCCAAGAAATTGACATCTTGCTGGTATGATTTCTGGGTTTTTTTTTGAAAATTTACCAATTGCCTGTTTTCATGTGACGTAGCCATATTACAAAATGAAAAACTGCCTTTCCTTCTGAGGTTTTAGTTTCATCAAATTATAGACCCTATACATGTAGGAATTTGGCGATTTACAACATTTCAGCTCAACAGGGTTCTTCATTTTGCAATAGGGCACACTTGAATCTCCAAGCTTTAGCGTTGCGTGACTTAAATGGCTTCCCGAGAAGGCTGTCACGTGGTTCTTCCTCTTTGATAAGATTTTCACTTTGTCGTGGACTGTTTTAGTAAAAGTTATTTTGACCATCTGATAGAACTTCAGTCCACCATCACTTTTTAAAATACTGTAATATAATTGCTAACAACTGGTGTTGCTTCTTCAAATTGAACAACTGGATTTTTCTTGTTCGTAATAGGTAGTATAAAATTGTTGAAATGAACGTTAGTAGTGGGTTCTTCACCTTCAGGCTTTCCAAAAAGCACAAATTTAGGCATAGGAAAAGGTTTCAATCGTTTTCTGATAATTCTTTCTTTTTCGTCTTCAGTTTGAGATCATCTCGGAACTCTGGTGGTGGTGGGATGATATCTTGGTTGTTTCCTGCTTGCAATAAGCTCTCAACAGTATTATTCAATTGTAGCAATATTTCAACAAGCTGCTCCTTTTTCAATTTCATAAGATTTCATAAGATAGAAGGAGATAAGAAAGAAGAAACTTATGAGGAAGGAATACACATTCTAAACAAATTGTTGAAGAATTATAACATGAATGAAATACAGTATTAAACAATGATTTGAGAGATATTTTGAGAAATAATCAACAGCTAATATCATTGCTCAGAACCTACTGGCTGGCTTGGTGATAGTTATTGGTAATTATTGGTTGGAAACAAGAATATCTTTCAGATCTTATAACCATGCTTGCAAAATTAAATTTATTTTTTAGCACTACTTTCCCAGTGCAGTGCACATTACAAAACATTCCAACCATGATCATAAAATACCGAAAGAAAACACTTGCATTTCTGACCTTACAATGTTATCAGATCAAAGGTCATGTAGAAGCAAGATTACTGATGATAAATATAAATCTAATAAAAAGCTGCCTTTTTCAAAACTATGTGAAGTTTAGCCTTTAGTTTCCAATAAAATAGTTATTTGCATTCTAATTTCAGTGAACTACAAGACTGGAACACAATAGATAACTCATGCACAAAAATTTCCCGCTATTTATGCCACAGTTGTAAATGAAACGAGTAAAAGGTGCATTTGTCGCAAATGAAATGTGATTGCCGAAAAATTTACTCACAAAAAATTACTAGAGGGAAGAAAACGTAATTTAGACCTTACCTGAAAGCAACAGGAGGAAAGATAATGACCAAACAACTGAGAAACCTGCTTTTTCTGTTTCTGCTCACCAACAGATGCCGGCATTCTTTCATTACATATTGCGCGAAAAACTCATCTGATGCAATGCTGCTCAAAAATGTTCTAATATGCCCGCAAAACCGCCTAAAAATCTTCCTGCTTCTGTATTTCTATTTAACAAAAGTGCTACAATTTCTTTTTTTACGAAGGGATGCAGAAAAATGCGCGATTAATAAACAACACAAGTTGTGTCATTTGAATTCTGGCTGAGAGAAGTTTGGTTCAGCTGACCGACATGCCAAAAAAAAAAATAAAAAATAAAAATAAACCAAGGGTAGATTAAGAACCGCGCTTGGCCCATGGCCGCGCAGTTAATTATATGTGGTGCCAACTTGTGGAAACTGTTCCAGAACCGCCATATTCTATACTACTGCCAATCGCTTGGGTTAACCACACCAGTCTTACTACTCAGCCACGAGGTTTATGTCGTCAATTCCGACATCCTGCTCTCTGATTGGCTCCTAATGGGTCAAATTAAGGCTTGGGCATCTTGGATGAAAGCCAGCCTTCTGACTGGTCAAGTGCTGCCACGTAGGTAAAATCCGGCCTTCTAATTGGCTACCAACTGTTTAAGTGAACACAAACTTCTCTCATGATTATTCATCGTAAGTGTGTGTGTGTGTGTGGAAGCGAAGATATAACGGTTCATTCAAGTATATTAAAAGGAGCTGTAAAAATCCACGATTATTAAGCGCAAAAGATGCATTATACAATTAATAATCACAAAGTCTGACCTCTTACAATTAACATGGAGGGAGGGAGTAAAAAAACCAATACACTTCATTAAAAACGTAATTAAAATGGTTGAGAATCAATCATTAAATTAAGCCATTAAAATAAATTCTGGGGAGAATGGTAACAACTGACAATTCTAGGAGATGCTCACCTTTGACTGCCAAATACACAGAGTCAAATTTCTCAGAAACAAAAGACAAAGTCGGCTTTATGTTACAACCATAAAATCCTTCATCGCTCATTCTGATTGAGCTTAGTGTGAAGGTGACTTGACCAGAGGATGCATCACCGCTTCCACTCACACGTCCACTGTATTCTGAAGGGACTGTTAGTGGCACTGGGCCATCCTTGTCTAGAGATACCAGTTTTCCATCATACTTGATGACATCTACTCCATCTTTCTTCAATCCCCAAATGACTGAATCAACATCACCACTGAAGCTCCAGGTGAAGTTAACAGACGAACCAGCCAATCCCATGACAGTCTTTTTATCATACTTTGAGGTAAACTTAATCAGACCTACAACATATATTAATCATGGTTACACTGTATATTCTTATATAAGCATCCTTAACACAGTAAAAGTTCCATTGTTACAAGACACTTCATAAGCTATACAACAATCAATAATTTACAATTTAAAAATAGCCCCCCAAAAGTATGCATGCTGATTCATTTAAACTTGTTACTACTTAATAAGCAGATTCCATGTTGCCCTATGTCTGCTCAGTAAGTGGCACATGAGGTGATAGCAGAGTGTGCCACTAATGTTCTTACCACATTTTGACACCCTTTGTGATTTGCTAATGAACAGATGAACGGTGACATGGAATCTATTTGTTTTATATAATGAACAATAATTATAATTTAATCGTTTAATAGCGGAACGCCTGTGGAACTCTTTTCCTAAGAGATTTCAGTAACCCATCTTGGTTATGATGTCACTGTACGAGTGTGCGTCCATCCTTCCGTGCATCTATACAGACTCTGGGAGGGGGGGGAGGGGAGCCTCAGAGTACAATGAACAGGGGGTAGTAGAATGACATCTTTTCTAAACAGGTTTTTAAAGAAAAGAAAATTTATTTTTGTGTTATTTGTTATTTGTTACAAACTATAGCCGAGGTTGATCTAAGATTTTGACGTAATTTTTAACTGAAGTAAAAAAAAAGTAACATAACTGTGTAAACCAAGGATTAACAGGCAAAGAAGTAGCAAAGAACCCTGCAAAAGAGAGCGTAGTGACAGCAAATTCTTCCCTAATTCCTGTGAGACTTTCTTCCCAGGCCTTAATGATCAATTGATTTTGGTGACGTATCTGAGATGAACAGTCCAGAGCAGCCACACATTCTGTTCTGGACCATTTCACCCGAAACTGACTGGGGCAAAATATTGAGGTCTAGTAACTAGGAAAAGCAAATTAATATTCTAGATAGTTTTCTTGACTTCAGCTCCCAGAGGGGAACACCCATGTAAAAAGGACAGGAGTTTTCGTTGGAAAGAGGAATTGGGGAATTCAGAGTATCAAAAAATATTAGGATTACCCCCAATATCAAATTTGCCAGTACCTATTTATATACCTCATCGAAGGGAGGCTCTGTAAGAGTTAAGTGTCACAATACAATGTTCCCAGACAGGGCTCAAACCCAGACTGCTCGAAATAGAAAAGAAATACAAAAATCGAAAAACCGGTTGTTTACCCAGACTGCTTAACAAGTTTAAAATGATTAATTAATTTTTATTGGAGCTGGAACATTGTTATTTACTCACTTGTACATGAGGTAGTGTCAAAGAATAACAACAGTGTTACACAATGAAATCATAAATTAGAGTTCAAAGCTCAAACATTGTGCCTTTAGGACACTTCAGGATGATTTGATTAGGGACCAGATTGTTGCTGGCCTGCTCGACTCTAAACTCGCCAAAAAACTTCAACTTGACCCTGAATTTATGCTTACAAAAGTGAAGCACCAGGCCCGACAAAGCGAAGCCGTGAAGAGACAGCAGACCCTGATGAAAAACGACTTCAAAGAACCTGCCGAGGTGGATGCTGTGAAAGCGAAAATCAAAAATCAAAAAATCAAAAGACTCCAACAATCAAATTAAAGAGCCCCCACCAGTGAAACATTGTGAATACTGCAGAAAAACCCCAGGACATATTCGACAATACTGCCCAGCTAAAGAAGCAACTTGCCACAAGTGCTCAGAGAACAAGTCCTCGAAAACAGTCGGCTCAGTTGAGAAAGAAAACTACACCTTCTTAGGAGCAGTTGCAACTGAGGCAGGTGAAAACATCTGCTCAGCAAAGCTCTCCTTAAACAACTCCCCTGTTTCCTTCAAGATAGCTACTGGAGCAGATCTGACGATAATCTCTGAGAGTATTTATCATTCACTGCATCCATCTCCTACTCTGATCAAATCAAGCAAGACTTTGTTCGGCCCAGCAGATACAGCCCTCCCTATACCCATGGCTACTTTATGGGAAAATCATGTAACGTGAAAAGGCCACAGCCCAGAAGATATTTGTTATGACTGGAGCCCGGCAAGCCTTCCTCAGTAGCCCAGCAATACAATCACTCAAACTTTGTTGAGAAGATTAATGCTATAGAAGTTAACAAAGATTACAAAACTATTCACTGGACTCGGAAAACTAGATGGACCTGACTATGTCATAAAACTGAAGCCAGACACCAAACCATTCACTTTGACCATGCTGAGGAGAGTACCTGTGCCAATCATTTTGAAAGTCAAAGAAGAACTTGCGAAGATGGAGCAGATGCACATAATTTCTAAAGTTGATGAAGCAACAGAATGGTGAGCAGAGATGGTTGTAAAGTTCGAATCTGCGTGGATTTAACAAGACTAAATGAAAACATCTTGAGGGAATTGCACCCTTACCCTGTGTTGACCAGACACTAGCTCAACTTGCTGGAGTGAGAGTATTTAGCTAGCCTGATGCAAATTAAGGATTCTAGCAAATTAGCACCAGAGTCGTCCAAGCTCGCCACCTTCATAACACCATTCGGCCGGTTTTGCTTTAACCATCTACCATTTGGAATCAGTTAGGCGCCCGAACATTTCCAAAAGCGAATCTCACGTCTCAAAAGGAACGGAAGGATCTCTATGCCAGATGGATGATACCATAGTCTTCAATAAATCATTTAAAGAACACGACTAGCATCTCAAAGAAACCCTATGCAAGCTACAAGAGGCTAACCTCACCCTAAATGACGAAAAGTGTGAATTTGCTAAACCATCTGTGGAATTCTTGCGCACCATTGTCAATGCTGAGGGAATACAAGTTGACCACAAGAAAGTTGAAGCTATAATGGAGATGGCAGCCCCTAAGGACCCACCAGAATTAAGGTTTCTTGGAATGGTTAATCAGCTAGGCAAATTTCAGCCCTGTATAGCTGAGCTCACCAAACTGCTGAGAGATCTTCTGAGCACCAAGAACCACTGGACATGGGGCACAATTCAGCAGCAGGGCTTTTCTCCTCGCAGCCTTGATTCCACTCCTACCCTTGCCCTCTATGATCCAAGCCATCAGACAAAACTATCCACATATGTATCTTACTATGGCCTAGGAGCGGTTCTACTGCAAAACATGATGACCAATGGCACCCAGTCACTTATGTCTCAAGAGCTATGAGTCCTACAGGACAGTGCTACACCCAAATTAAGGAAGCATTGGGCATAACTTGGGTAAGTGAACACAGATTATCTCATTGGCCTCAGGTTTCACATCGAGACAGACCAAGCTATTAGTCCCTTTGCTCAGTACCAAGAACCTCAATGCACTTCCAGCCAGAGTACAGAATTTCCAGATGCGTATGACGTGATTCTCCTACAGCATCTCACGTGTACCTGGTAAAATCTGTTTACCACTGACACGCTATGCAACGAAAGATCTAAGAGCAGTACAACCATCCTTGATAAGAGCGGTAATCTCGTGAGCGGAAAGAAGGAAATGCAGGCAAGATGGACAGAGCACTTCAGAGAAGTACTGAACAGAGAAGAACCAACAGACCCTATAACAATAGAAGATGAAAGCGAGTTCGAGCTAGGCGGATTGATTGAAGAAATCGTGATCACTGAGCCAACAATCGGCAAGATAAAAGCAGCAATTGAGCGTTTAAAGAATGGGAAATCTCCAGGCGTCGACTCCATCATGGCTGAATTGTTAAAGGTGCACAAGGAACTCTCGGCAGCGAAAGTACATCAGCTACTGGAGAAAGTACGGAAACATGAAAAGATCCCGGACAAATGGAAAAGAGGGTTGATCATAAATTGCCAAAGAAGGGAAACCGCAAAGAATGTAAGAACTGGAGGGGAATTACTCTACTTTCAGTAGTCGGCAAAATACTTGGACGGATCGTGATTGATCGAATACGGAATGGAGTTGATATCAGACTGAGGAATGAGCAAGCAGGGTATAGAAAAGGCAGGGGAACAACAGAACAAATTTTCATATTAAGGAACATTGTTGAACAAGCAAATGAGTGGCAGGCAAGTTTATATATTAACTTCATAGACTTTGAAAAAGCATTTGATTCCAT
>OMLO01005396.1_pt1 | contig 10738 bp, 5 predicted proteins | sample 1674811 | NCBI WGS metagenome assembly OMLO01 (sample SAMN06265003, study PRJEB25207) | coral metagenome | isolation source: Coral host | place: Mexico:La Bocana,Puerto Morelos, Mexico | collected 2008-11-13
CTGCCGATGGTCGGAAATCACAGAGATTTGCAATTGTTTATAGGCCAATATGCTAGTAAACCTTTTTCGATAAATGGCCCGGGCGGGTAATGGCAACACAGGCACCGTGTACGTGCAAAATCTTAGCCATGTCTTGAACTCAGTTGACTGATAATTGATTATGTTCCAGCTAGTTTGACAAAAATAGCAAATTGCACACAGTCGTTTGTTTGGTCTGAGGTTCAGAAAGAACAAAACACAGCATTAAATATCTTTAATCTGCTCCGACTATCGTCACGGAGAACGAAAGTGCCTATTTGAAATGAAATCACAGGCTTATGCATGCTGAAAACAAAGTCGAATTCCACAGATTTAAAAGCTTCCTGAAATGTTAGGAGAAGGAGAAGAAAAAGAACAACAAAATAAAGGACATGAAAAGTTATCCGTCCGGTTTACATGTTACATCAACAAACTTCTCAAAAGTTAAAAATCTTCACGAAGCTACTTTTTTCAGGTATTCGAGACCTGGACGATGTTTAACTTCATGGACATTCAGTTTCAAGGTCATATCGATGCATTTGGTGGTGTTGGAGCTAAAGAACTGTTAAGATACTAATGGTCAGAAGGTCACCATATGTCTCAAATGCCATCCAATTCTTGTTTGTTTTTCCCATATTATAATACCAAAATACTAGCAAACGAAATACAAAGAAAAAAATAACTTCTTATACCGATGATGTAGCTTTTAAAGACTATGAAATCTTATGACAAACGCGAATAAAACTGTACTGAAGAGGACCACAATGTCACATTTGGGTTATTAGTGTCTTTGTAGACACATTACAGTCTGTAAGAATTCTGATGTTCAGTCTTGATTAAAAATAAACTAACTTATAATACTAATGAAGCCACAGGAGTGCAGAAAGAAAGAATATATCAAGAGGCCTGTCAACAGTCTCAAATAGAATTTGTCGCTCATAAATACGTACTTGTATTCCTTCCAAATAGTATGTAGAAAATGTCCCTATCAATAATCAGTTCTTAGCAAAATAAACTTTACCTTCTTTCCTGCTCCTCTCGACTTTCTTACATCGACTCAGACTTAAGTCTTTTCAGTGCCATACAAAAATTGATTTAACGTTGATACAACAACATGCATACCAGGTTCAATTCGAGAATAAATTTACGTAAATTGTTCGTTTGACTCTTGTTTCTCCAACACGAGCAGCTAATTTTGCGGGATGTTTGATGGGGATGCCGGAGAAGGAAAGATGACGAACGTTAAGGAGTATTTGCGAGTTTGAGGTACATTTATACTCAACCAAGGACTAAAATGTAAGCTAAATAACAATTGTTCAAGGTAAGAACGGAGGAATATATTTAACAGTTTCGTATACTTATCTGCAAATACAGCAACACGTCCAAATACGTAAAATATGCAAACGATGTATTTTAGCTTCCACCAGCTTATAACCTGTAAGAACAGTAGCGCCTTGTTTGGTTTGTTTTTTGGTAATGACGACTTGAGTTGAGAAGCACGCAGACCTGCCGCCGTTCCACTTAGACTCCTTTTCTCATTTCGGGGTGACTTGATGTTTTATACAACAGTTTTTTTTATGTGTATTTCACGTTTTCTTAGGTAATTGACGCCACTTTGGTAATAAGCTCTATTATCAAAGATTGAGGACCCATAATGTTGTTTTCTTTAACGGCCGGTTGAGACCGGTTTTACTACATTATTGTATACAGTTCATTTACTCTTACATAACACAAACAGCAGAAAGCGAGAAGTTGTTTGGGTTGAGTGCTTTGAACATTTGATACGCATTTCTAATCTGTCATTCAATTCACCAAGTACTTTTCATCTTGTTATAGTTCAGGCTTGTTTTTTAGAACAATAATTGCAGTTTCTTGCCTAATTGTGGCTGAAACTGCTTCTATGCTACCGGAAAAACATAAAACATATGTTATCGCGTGATCCGTACGTTGTTTTGGACTCCCGCAATGACTATCTCAGTAAATGTTATGGCGTTGCCACAGTCGCAAATTGGCATTGAGTTAAGTTCTCCCCACAACAATTGTTCTTGTGATAGTGGACTTGAATGTAGGTTGTAACAGAAAAACGTAGAGTGTGTGTAGCTAACGCTGAAAAGGCGGCTGCATCGTTACTGCTCGCTCGTCTGAAGGAAAAAGGTTGAAGATTAGGTTGCTGCAACCCTAAAAAGGGGGTTCAGATGTAATAATGATCACCAGAGAGAAATTTGAAATCCATAGATAGTGAGACTTCAGCCCTGATGACTTAACTGTGTGTTCCGGCAAATCACGAAAACTAACGTCCAAACTTTTGGCATTAACCAGTTTTAAGAAAATGTCCAAAGTTTTGGTATTAACCAGTGTTAAGAATAAGAATTACTTTTACCACTTAAAAGTGGTTTGTTGGATTGCGTAAAACACTTTTTCTACACCTGACATTATTTTGACGTTAAGCTTTCATTCCAATCAGGAACAATAGTATAGTTTATTTTTCATTCCAAACCTCCCTAAAAGCGAGCGAGAATATGTCAGATAAGAAAAAGAAAAACAGAAACAGAAATAGGTCGGTATTCCAAAACCTTTCACAAAATATCGTATACTAAATGGATCCTATTGGTTTACGCCAATGAAAGCTACATGTTATTTCAAATTTTTTCCGGTTTATTGGGGGTATTCGAAGGATCAACTTCATGTCATATAAGAAACTTGCAGTGAGCACACTAGCGATGCGTTGTCTAGCTCTCTGGCGTTTCGCCTTTTCTTGATGACTCCATCAATGATCTGATAATAACATTTTGAGGAAAGAGAAAGACCACCTTTCTTGAAAATGAAGAAAATTGTTTCAGAAACCAATATTTTAAAGACACCACCATTTTTACTCCTGACGGTCAACCGCAACAAGATCATGAGAGAAGAAAACCTCTTGAGGAAGTCTCCTCACCGGAAAGCTCTCGAGCAAAATGTAAACTGATGATCTTTTCATGTTACCGCGATCAGTGCTAGAATTGGTTTCAATGATTCCAGTTTAATTTTAGAGAGAAGACCATGCCTTCGGCAACGTTAAACTTAGTCAGGAATGAAGATTACCAATACTCGACGGTGAGCCGGCATTTCCAATTGCAGTTAACGCGGCAATTCCAGCAGAAATAGTTTTCCACTCTACTTCGTAACAACCGTCTACGCCTCTGGAATTTGACAATATCAACAACAAAATATAACTCCCAAGGCCCAAGCTGAAGTCCAGAGTAGGAGATCCTCGAGTGGAAGAACAAATAGCGACATTCTTCTAGAGATCGAGGGTACTGCCTGCTGAGAGGTCATCATTATCCACGGCAGTATTTCTCGGCCTGTCTCTTAACTTCACCAACCTGAGAGCTTCATCGCCCACCAGTGCAACGGCAAATGCTCCTTAATACTACGGAAGAAGTTCGTTACTGCCCCACACTAATTTAAGTATCGGTGGAGAAAGAAAACGGCATAATTTCAAATGGCGAGGCATGTTGTTTTCCCAACAAACTGCACAGATGTCTTCTTTGATAACTTTAAAGAGCATGATTCATTGGTGATGCTCATTTCCAGGATATGATTGTCGAGGAATGCGCCGGATGGTTTTCAAAGTTCCTGCGTCTAAACTAGGACAGTTCTAGTTTATTTTTAATTTCAGTTAAAATGATAACTTGAAATGAAAAGTACGAATTTCAGTCAGTGATCTCAGTAAAGGATTTCCCAAGTATCGCTAACATGAGAGATCCTTAGTATCTTAGATACTGAAGAAAGTAGTTTGAATTCTCTTAAGTAAGTTTTAATTCTTGAATTTATATTAGGTAGATTTTCTAAAAATCTGCATCAGAACATCACTTTTTCTGGTCAGTTAAAGAATGTGATAGGAAGCGTCATGAAATTGAAAACGGTTAGTGGTCATAGCTCGGTATCGTTTTCGTATCAATGGTTTCTTTTCATCGCGATATTTTTCCACCCAACTGTGAACTACCGAAGACGTTATTTATCTAAAATGAAACGATTGACAATGAGCTTCGTCACCTTTTTTCACTGATTAAACAGCGCCAGGTGAAATCGAGATTCAACTGAAGCATTTTGCATGCTGCTCTCATGAACCGAACCCCCGACTTAGATCACTGCAAAAGTATCAGTTGCAAGTCTAGTCGTTCATTATAAAACGTCGGTTAGGTTTCAGATGATATTATAAACAAATTTCTTCCAATGTAATTTAAATCTTGTGAATTAGGACAATTAGACTCGATCTTGCAGTCGAATGGTAGTTTGCCTGTAGGTTCGGTACCCTTCCACGCAGCAAACTAAATTAATGGATACAGCGCACAAATTGCCGATTCTACTACCTGAAGGAAATCGGCGAAGTTTCAAGGTTTAAATATAAATGGCCGGTGACAGACGACTGGAACAAAGGCAAACGTTCATGGCAATTTTTGTTTTGAGCAACGTACTTGAAAACTCTACTTATGTGGATACGCCGCTTCAGTGTATATGAAACATTATTGAGATCTGTGGTAAGTTGAGGTGTCAGCGTGAAATTCAGCTTTGTGACTCTCTTATTCAGAACTTACGTTTGAATTACTTTGTGCCGATAGTTTTTACGCGGTCGATCACCCCTTGAGTGCGAAATTCTCTTGAGTTACCATTCGTATAAAAGCTATTGAGTAGTAAATTCATATGGTGGTGCTAGGGTTTCAGTATTCGTATAACAATTTTTTATATATTTTTTTTACGTTTTCAACTTGACCAGGTCGCTCTGAAGTTTACAGCGGCATTATGTTTACTCAATATTGAAAATGGCGATAACAGCAACATCGAAAAACAGGACTGAACAAAACCAATCGGCAGCAAACTTGTGTGGTATGTTCAGTTTGCTTGATGATAGAAAACAAAAACTGCTTCGCAAGCCATGCCCTGCATGCTTAATTCAAGCCGTCAAGAACGATAACTTGGATATAAGATACTGTGCTGATACTGTGCCTACCTTTCAGGCCTCATTCAAGGACTCTTGCTTCAAAACATAATTAATACTGGACTGAATTGAGGGCAAGATCTGAAGTTGCATGCCAATATTTATGGACAAGCGTGACTCTGACGTCATCAGGTCGTCATGGTTGGAACCTCAACAACGGCATTACCCTTTGTCGTCTGTGAGATGAATTCTGATCGTGACTTCCAAAAACTGGTTACGTAGACGTGGGTGTGGTAAACGAAAACAAAAACTGTTGTACTGAAACTAGCAATTTCAATTTTAGCAATTTTTAGTAACTTAGTAGCAATTTTAGTTTCTCAAGTTATGCCATTAATTACAATTGAGGCTAGAAGAGCCCTTTTGTCAACCAGCACGATGGTTGTGTCAATGTTGGTATAAAGCGGTACGAAATACCCATAACCTATAACCTGAAAAGCTATGAAAGTAAGAAAAATACAAAGTTAAGGTTAATGATCATGCGCAATAGAAACATTAAAATGTGAGCTTTCTTAACTTCATCTGCAATTGAAAAATTGACTTCTTGTTATAAAAATCATTGTCCAGATTGTTAAAATCACTCACAGCCTGGTAAATTTGTTTCTGTTTGCCCAAGTCGGTTTTGGGGCAGGCAAATGGATTTTTACAGACTGATGGGTGTTATAGCTAAACATTGTTCTGATGTTCAATACAAGTCCATGTTGCAAGGTTTAAGATTTTCCTGGTCAACCGAGAGGTGGTCATCGTTGTAGCTTTCTTCTGGTTTCCACTTCAACCAATCATGCGACTTTGCACCAGCCTTAGGAGCCTCCATGGCGGAGTTGCTCCCTTACAAACTACCAAGACTGGAGCAGAGTAATCAAACACTTGAAGCTAGGTACAACTCTTATTTTCTTCCCCAGCTTTACGGTCACGGCCTAAAGTTCATTCCTCTCTACAATAGAGGCTGATGGCTACAGACATGACGTTAAAACAACGTAAAAAAACTACAACCTTAAAATAGGCTTTTGGTTTGTTTCGTTGCTATTTTTTATAATGTTATTTGAGAGGAAGTGTGAAAGGAAACATAATTTACGTACTCTTTTTTAACAACACGTAGACTGAGGTGATTAACATGAAAATAACTTAAATGCATTGTTGGAAGACAAAAGTTATTTCCTTTTACTTAAATTCTCGGCCGCATTAATTTTGCTTGTCTTGGTTGAGAATTGGAGCAAATGACGTCATTTACTCAAAAAATACCACACGGGTTAAAATTAAAATAACAATTAATGCAGGAAATTGTACGAAAAAATATGAGACAAAGTTTTTGTTCATTTTAATTATTGTTATAATTTCGACTCGTGTGGTACGTTTTGTAAATGACGTCTGTTTACTCCAATTCTCAACCAGAAATTAATGGCGGCCGTGAGTTCTCGGATATGACGGTCCAAAAAGCGCGAGTTCTAATGTTCGTAATATATTGAAATTTGGCTAGATAACTAGGAAAGACCCTATCATGTACGAAAATATATATCACAGAGCACTTAAATCGGTTCGTAAGAGGATTTCGCAAAGATTTGGCGTGCGTGCAAACATCTGATGATATCTATAGTTTCAGATTCTCGCCTTTCTTAATTACAAAAATATTTTGACCTGAAATGTATTTATTTTGGACAACCTTATCGCATAACATAGATCGAGAGACTCCCGAAATGTTTGGAAAATAGCCAAACTTGCCACACGCAAAGATGCGTACATTTGTCCCCAGCTTAGGTAGCTGAGTGTACTTCGAGCTTGTCACCTGGGAGGCTTTATTAACCCAGGGGCGCTCTGCAGACATTTTGGCGAGAACGTGGTTAACTATTGTTAAAACCTTTACCCTATTTCATATCTCTATAAAATCCATATATCAGCATTATTAGGTGCTAGTTTTTGTTCGTGGAGTAAACAGCGACAATTACAATTTATCAAGTGCAGCGACTCTTAAAGTCCTTAAAGGGCTACATCGTTTATTTTACTGCTACAGTGCTTTGTTTGAAAATTGAGTGCGATGAAAATTAAAGATTTTCTTCACGATTTTCTTTGCAAATCTCATCGACATGCTAATCCTATCCAACACTGTAGACCAAGAAGATAAAATCTGTGTCTTGTTTTCTTTACAAAACAACTACAATCGATGTAATTTTATAGCAAACATGTTGGTGTGAACCCTTGGAGAGAATAATTCAGGAAATCGACTATGTCGACTGAAACGATTGAAACCATATGGTCTCAATAGTCATGCAGCTTACAGCCTGTTTATTGCAGTTTCACGAGAGCTCAAACTTTCACAGGCGTTGTCTTGTGTTATCTACTGTAATGTTATCCTTGGCGTTATCCGACAGAACATACATACATCCGGTTCGGACAGGCCCATGTCCTTTGGCTTCTTGTCTCTGGTCTTGATCCACAAGCGTTAAAGTTTCTAGCAAGACGAGAGAAAAAAATCAGTACTTTAGGAACATTGTCGAATGAAAGTTTCTTTGTTTATATCAAGCGAGAAGCTCGTCTTTAATAAGAGGCCTACCCAATGCGACGAACCAAACAAGATATTTTAAAAGAAACTTCGTACGAGTGCAAGCCAAACTGAAGTAAGAGTGTCACATTTACCTTATTGGGTAAATTGTCATACTAACCTTCTTAACTCTTTAGTTTTTTTAGAAGGCCAATTCTATTGTAATTTAATTTTTTCTGATATTTCATGTAACATCTTAAAAATAAAAGCAACTAAATAAAGAAAAGCACGATTCCTGCATGTTGCGAAACTATCAAGCAGTCTAAGCCCGGCAAATGCTGATACCGGCCAAGAACAGTTCATATATCTTTGTTTACTAAGGATTGAAGCTGTAATGGTTTGGTGAAATGGACTGCGATTAATAATTTGTGATTAAGTTACCTTGTGTTGCTCACCAGATTTTATAGTTAGTATATCACTTGGGTATGAAACTTGTCATGCATCTGAAGTTATATTTCGACCTTGGATGATTTCATGACAAGATACTTACATGGAATAGCTTGGAATTAACCTGGAGGGGTTGTTTTTCGCTCAACTGATCCATATAAAATAGTTTTGTTTTATATTGATAGGGCAGAATATCGTACTAGTTCTCTATGCTGTGCAGATAGCCAGCTCTAATGCCAGTAGAACTTAGCAAACTGATAATTGACTCTGTTAACCTCAAAAAGTATGCCAAGGTCGTTTCGCTGATTGAAAAACACTGCCGTTATTATAAATGTTTTAGTTTTGTTGGAAAGGCGTTCTCACGTTTAGAGAACCTATAGAGGAATGAATCAGATAGTTAGCATGATGCATATCAGCCATGAGGGAAAGTATTATTTATAATGTGTAAAATAGTTGTATTCTTCACCTTCATCGGCACTTCCCCATTTCACATCCATTGGACGTAATAAGGTTTTTTGTTTACTTTTCATCAACTGTGGATTGTTTTTTGATTGATTATTTTAGGACTGAACCATGACAATGCCACCATTCACACCGCCACTGAGAAGAATAGAATATATACTCAGTTGTTCCAAAGTATTCGTAAAATTTTCTGAATAGCTATATATAGCCTGTCTTACTATCGTTGTTAAAATCCCAAAACTCTCTACAGAAGAGTATTTACACAACCAAGTGAACGCTACGAATTTCTCGTTTCCCTGGATGAAGATCAAATCAACTATAAAACTATGGGCAAAAGGAATTTATACAATTCCGGTCATTGTTTGACAAAAACTGAAACAAGCAATTTTTTCTGTTCAGTATTTTGTAATTCCTTCTGTAGCATTTCAGGTTACGGTTTTGTTTTGTTGCTGATATATATTTTCCCCCGGGGGGGGGGGGGGGGTAAAGGGTATGGTTTTTCAGCCGTTTTGGTAATAAATAGGGTATCGATTTTAGCCATTTTGCCGCCATTTTGGTCATAAATGGGGTATGGATTTTGCACTCTAGTCTCCAATTGGCTTTTTTTTTAGAAGAAGCTACTTCTTCGTCACGCCTTCCTTTTCCCATCCGCGCTTTGCCTTCCTCTACCTCGTTAAACGGCTAGATTAAGTCAGCAACAAAAGCCCTTCCCCTAATGATCTAAGAGTCTGGTCATAAATAGGGTAGGGAAAATCGCAGATTTTGGTCATAAATAGGTTAAGGGATTTGGGAAGCGGGCCGCACATCCCTACCCAATTTTTCTGGGAGTACACCCCCCCCCCACCGGAATATTTTTCAGATGCACGAGTAGAAAAACAATAAAATTCACTTGGGATACGATTTTATCGACCTTCAATTCATAGTGCTGTTTTCAGCTGTGACCAATAACAGCGATACCAAACTAATTTGAAAAATTTTGAAATGAAAGCAAGGTTATAATTGAAACAGCTTCAAAACAAACTCAAACTCTGCTTAAGATAACTCTTACCCGATGACTCGATCTCGTACGACTTCGAAAGCTAAGAAGGGTCCGTGTCCATATTAAAAAACGTTTGGTGAAACCTATGACAACACGACATTTTATATGAGAAAAATGGTGATTAATCACACATCATTGCGTCCGGAACTCAAACTGAGTTGCACTTCGCGTGCAGTGTCCTCTATCGTTGTGAAAATATGATATAGAACGGCTGACCTTAACTGACCTGAGTAAACCAGCTATGAAAAATATAAAATGACACTGTCATAAACATCAAAGATGCCAAAGTTTTACCGGAAAAAAAACTGCTACGATGAGCACAAACAAAAGTTATCAGTGAGAGTGCTGTAGCTAGCTACTTAATGAGCGAATCAGAAAATGTTTCATTAGTCACGCTTTATTCTAATATTGACTCGTGGCATATCAAAATAACATTAAAAAACGCAATCTCGAACACAAAGAAAAATAACTTTTGTACCTCATTTTGAAGTTTAGTTTCATCGCAATATTGGTAGCTCGTCATTTCAAGCAAGCTGAAGTCCCGTTGTTGATTGGCATACAGTTGATGTATGCCGTAATCATGGTGTCGGCGTCTTAAGGTGGTGGAGAGACAATGTAACACGTAAGCGTTTGGTGCTATCTTTAATTTTATTTACCAAGGTCATGAAAAGAATAATGGAAACTTTCCAAACATTTCACTGTTATCTTGTCAATTTCTCTGGAGATGCGTTTTAAAAAAAATGGCCATTAACATTTAGAGTCAGGTTTTACTTAGAGTCAAGCTTTACGTGATTTTATCGAACAATGTAGATCTAGAATTAGAGGAATAGCCTGCTTGAACTTGACTTAAAGTAAAACAAATAGGCGCAAAGAAACACTAGACATGTTTGAAATGTTTTAATAGAACAGTTGGCAGTCACGACAATGCATTAAATTGCTGTAACAAGAAATAATCTGGTGCAAGACAATTTCATCATAACGGGCGAGTCATCGATTCCGACCCTGTGCCATTTGTGGGTTAAGTTTGCTGCGGTTCTCGCCTTGCTCCGAAGGTTTTTCTCCCTGTTCTCCGCTTTTTCTCCCTTCACAAAATCATTTCTAAATTCCAATTCGACCAGGATAGTGGACGCGCAAGAAAACCAGTTAGAACTGACGTGGCTTCCCAAACACAAAATAGAGAGTTTTAAGGTCAATCATACAGAAAATGATATTTGCTATTTTAGATATATGGAACTGATACTCAAGCTGGAAAAAGATATATGTTAAATTACAGGGCATCAGTGAAACGCTATAATAGGAAATGTTGGGCACGTTCACATAA
>OMLO01005397.1_pt1 | contig 10738 bp, 14 predicted proteins | sample 1674811 | NCBI WGS metagenome assembly OMLO01 (sample SAMN06265003, study PRJEB25207) | coral metagenome | isolation source: Coral host | place: Mexico:La Bocana,Puerto Morelos, Mexico | collected 2008-11-13
CCTTTCACTGGTGGTTGCAAACGGTACCCCTTCAAACCCTGTATCAGGCCATTCTCCGCGAGTTGCCCACTTCATTGACCAAGCAGCGAGCTCAGCAACACGACGAAACACTGCGCTTCGTACCTTTGAGCGCGTTGGGCAGTGGGGGGCTGTCAGAATTCTTTTTGAAAGAAACGCCCAAACAAAAGTCACAAACAAACAGTGATCAAATATACACCATACTGAAGAGTTGTCCCAGTTACATTTTTGCTTCGCATGTGCCTTTCTGGTATGATGCAGAATGGAAATTGGAATGCGAGAACATCTTCCACAATACCAGTAGAAGCAAATATACAAGATAGGCTCCATACATAAAACTCGTCATCACGGTACATTTGTGCACCGTCAGCATGAAACACAAACCCAATCAACTTGGAAGGGCAGTAGCTATCAGAAACCAGGGCTGGATGCGATTTCCAAAGAGGTAATGTTTTGAGATGCTCCCAAAAATGGACTCTTGATTGTGCACTCATGGAACCCAGCAGTAGGCTTTCGAAAAGGAAAGGGCACTGTGAACCCTCAATAGCCGCCAAGATCATGTGGAAGGAGAACACGTACTCCCACTGGACGTTCACGATCTCCACCAACCTTAGCGAATCAGTGATGATGAATGGGGTACCGGGTCTGACAGTGGATCTATTCCATACATTTCCAAAGATTTCCATGAATTTGGTGGTTTTTCCGGGTGCAATAAAAAGACTATCTAATTGTCAAAGCTAAAGGCACCTGCAAGTTCATAGGTACGGAGTAGGTTTCTAATGAGAAGTTGAACAACCTCTTCAACCACCGGTGCATATCTCTTTCATAGTTACCAGGGCATTCCCCATGGTTTCCCAGGGAACTGAACGCTTGAAGAGCTTCATGAGTCATTCCATCAGCAATTACACAATGTGAAAGACCAGTTGCGGTCGCAATGGAACACCTCCCCGGCCCAATGAGCGAAATAAGTTTCTCCACTGTTTGTGACCGCTCCATGTCTTCTAGACGTTTCCTCCTGCAGGGTGTTCCCAGCAGAGTTATTGAAACATAAGTTGTATGATGTAAACCTTTGGTACTCTTTCAGTTTCTCAAACACACATCATCGCCGCAACAAAGGTCTTGGCCCCCCAAGCCTTTTGGAAGACTGCTGGCCTGGCAAGTGGTAACGTGGCAGACGGGTGTTCTTCTTTTTACTAGGCTCTTCAAAGTTCATGTTTCTGGATCATTGTTTTTTTCTCAGGTGTTTTCAAAACGCAGCTTTTCATCATTGGAAGTTCCAGAAAAGAAAAGTTAGAATTCCAAAAAACCAAATCCAAAAAAGACGTCCTGCACTTTCTTTTTGCCAACGATACCGAACCCAATGTCCTGACCAGTGAAACGAGCCGCCAAAAAGCATAAGCAGCTATGCCTAGCTATAGATTGATGATGTAAACTGCAAACTGCTGACATACCAAGATGAGCCCCAACAAAAGCCTTGACTAAGAGGCCCCTCTTTGGCTATACAGCATTCCCATGAGCAAGTGTTGACACTTGCATCCCCAAGTTCACATCTTAGCCACGCTCATTTCTTCGCTTTGGCCTTTGGAGTAGTTTTGGATTTCTTCGGCTTCGAGCTTGCCAGGAATGCATTGGCAGCAGCCTGTCGATAGTTTTCAAGCTTGGATCTTAACCGGATCAGCTGGGGCAAATTGAGATCAGGAAAACAAACAGGTGAATCTACCAAAGGTATTTAGGTGACCTGAGAAATTGTGACCTGTACTTTTCATTCTTTGATCTGTTTTTTAACCATGGTTGGGACATGATTGATTTGCGTTGGGAATTGAAAAACGAAGGCCTGTAGCTTCTTTGCTGTCTTCAGCTCCTCATCCATCCTCTTGATGAATCCTTGAAGGGTCTTCTCATCCAATTTGCTTCCCAAAGACTTCTTGATGTCAGAGTAGCTTTTCTCCATCTTAGCAGCATGTTTGACCAACGTCCTTTCGAGCTCTTCTGTGTATGCTAACCCTGCAATCTTCAAGCTTGCTGTCCTGGTTTCAGCAGATGCTTTCAGAAAGTCAGCCATATCAGTTTCAACCTGCTCCCGGGTTGACTTAGGCTTCACCTTCTCAGCCTTCTCTCGCTTTGGCTTGTCAGCTTTGGTCACCTGCAACAAGGACGATTGCAATGGTAGGGTCGGTGATAGGGTTTAAGTCTTTTTAATATCTCACTGGTTGGGAGACAGGGCGATTAAGTATTGAACTTGTTGTCAACAACATTAATTCAGATGAGTTGCCCGGGTAAGAGCTTCATATAGCTTTTTGGTTCCTCCCTCATTTGCAGTTTGAACTGCTGGCATAGCCCCTGGACGCAGGACCCCTGACTCCGCATCGATGAGAGCATTCATGAGGCCATCATCCGCATTGGTAGAAGCTGTCACGCTGAAGCGATCCGTGGTAACATCTTTTTGGTGGAATTTCTGGGAGTCCTTCATGTAATACCAGCTTTCCTTACATAGTAAGAAGAAGAGCCAAAAAGGATCCCTGAGTTCTACATCATGTCTGAATATTTCATTTTTGGGGAGGCAAACAAATAATTCAACATATTACAATGGTAGATGCCAAGAGTCATTAGGATCTTCAGGGAAATCGTCATCTTTGTAATACATTCCAGACTCCACACGGGCATCCATGACCCCGTTCATCACCATACTGTGCTTTGATATCACGACCTTTGACAGAGATAAACCCTTTGCTAGCTTCATTGGTGTTTTCATGAAGCCGGTCAACTTTGACCTTGATCTCATCCCAGCTTTTGTCAGTATCAAGCCACATATAAAAGAGTTCCACTTTGTTGGCTTCAAAGTAATCATAAACGCGAAATCGTTGCTTTGACCTCACGAATTGATCCCAGTCTTTCTTGTTTGTCGTACCTTAGGATTGCCAAAGAACGCTTCTAAGAAACTGTTCAAAAACAGGTCTCCAAAAGATTAAGATATTTGGTGTAGAAATTCGGGAGTGAGAACCATTTGATCAAATCAGAAAGCGTATTTATATACATCCATCCCCGTTACTGTTCCGCAGCTTCTTGCTTGCCTTCTCAACCTGCTCCGCGGCTTTCACCAAAGCCAAAGCCGAAGGAGGTGCTTCTTCCTCATCCTCTTCAAAGTCTTCCTCCTCCTCCTCCCCCTCACCTTCCTCACCCAAGCTTTCACCGTCATGGTCTCCATCTTCTTCATCATCTTGCTTTTCTTCCTTGCTTTCATCTTCTGGGTCTTGCTCATTGTCCTCTTCATCCTCGTTGTCCTGCACTTGGCTTTCACTTTGTTTCTCTTCGTCTTCTTCTTGTTCTTGTTCCTCTTGATTGCTTTCCGGTTCTTGCTCCTCAAGATCTTCATCATTGATTGCTGCTTCTTCCTCATCCTCACCCTCATCCTCTCCTCTCTCACCTTTATCTTCCACCTCCGACGCTTCGAGCTCTTACATCATCTTCCTTACTGGCTTGAAGGAACCAGTGCTGGTACTACTCGGTGATTTCCCACGTCTTGTAATTGGTGGGGTCGAAGTTGCGAAAATACCTTCAATCTTTCGCTTCTTGCAAGGAACATAAACAATCGGCGTCTCCTTTTTCTTCGCTTCCGCTTCTGCTGCTGCTCCTTTCCTTTTGCCGTTCTCCACAGCCGCCTTGCCATCCTTAGCCTTCTCAGCAGACTTTGCATCTTTGATCTCCTTAGCAGCCTCCTTAGCAGCCTTTTCAGCAGCCTTTGAATCTTTGATCTCCTTAGCAGCCTTTTCAGCAGCCTTTGAATCTTTGATCTCCTTAGCAGCCTTAGCAGCCGCCTTTGCATCTTTGATCTCCTTAGCCGCCTTTGCATCTTTGATCTCCTTAGCCTTAGCAGCCGCCTTTGCATCTTTGATCTCCTTAGCAGCCTTCTCATCAGCCTTTGCATCTTTGATCTCCTTAGCAGCCTTAGCAGCCGCCTTCGCATCTTTGATCTCCTTAGCCTTCTCAGCAGCCTTTGCGTCTTTGATCTCCTTAGCCTTCTCAGCCGCCTTTGCATCTTTGATCTCCTTAGCCTTCTCAGCCGCCTTTGTATCTTTGATCTCCTTGGCAGCCTTTGCTTTCGCAGCTTCCTCCTTTAGCTTCTGATCAAGGCTACGCTTTGTGGTGCCGAGGCTTAAGTCAATCCCTTCTGGTTTCTTGGTATTCTTTACTTTCTTCTCCGGAACCTGATCAGCAAATTGAACTTCATGTGTCCTCTTACCTCCTTGTGTTGTCCCTGGTTTCCTTAAAACAGATGGTCGAGAACTGCTAGCCGACCCAGATGCTGCATCTGGGGGGGTTTTCACTCGAATCCACCTTGGGTTGGTACTCATCGCACCAAATGTGCCAATACAAACTCTGGCTTGGAGCAAAATGCTACAATTCGTACCACTATTCAATCACTATACTGAATAAATTGATGGAGGTTTTTGTTGGTGGACAACCCTTGTTTCTTTTTCCCAGAATGAAATCTTTGGTGAATGGGTTGAAAATACAATTCGCATCTATTCGCACTTTTTCGCATCAATATCGCAGTTTTTTCGCATCATAATTTTGCAATGTTTGCGACTGTTTTTTTGTTGGGTTTTCCCAAAACAACAGGAACCCTGCACACCTGTTCCATCCACGGCCCACACTTGACACTCAGCCAGCGAAAACAATCCAGCCAGGATCACAAGTCGACAATGGTCGCTTGAAGGTGAGTCTTGGCATGGTCCTGGAAAGCCGGGTGTGGTGCCATGAAGGTTCAACAAACTCAAGATGGCATCCTGTTGTTGGGTTTTGAAATCAACTGACTAACTTTTATCCATTTTTCTGAAGCAGTGCTATCCTTTTTCAGTTGACATGGTATCGGCTAGCACACTTTTCCTTTTTGACTCGAATTTGACCCTGAAGATGTCATTGCATGTCAATTGTATTTCCTAGCTTCTTAGAAGCGTTGATTGAAGCACCTTGCTTGACTAACACATGAAGCTATCACACAGAAAACTTACCGCCCATTGGACAAGAAAGTAAGGATTGGTTTGAGATTTGCTCCATCACTCCAGATCTTTTTGATCCGGATACGCTCATCTAATACATTCCTACTTTTCTTGGCTTCCCGCAAAAAGCGGACAGCCCGAGTGTACTGCCGTTTCTGCTGCGGGGTGCGGCACGAAGCTAAAGCCCGACCAAACCTCAATGGGGGTATGTCGGTATGTCCTGAAATCAGGGAATCACAAACTTTCTTGGCAGATGGGTCTTTTTTAGGGAATCCATATACTATGATATTATTGTAGAATATGTTTGATGTCTACAATCGTCTAAAAATGGTTTCATGCATATACAAAGGATCAATAAGGATATGATTTTTTACAGAACAATATGCTACAAACTGTAGCCCCGACAGATGAAATGCTGAAAACCCAGGTGATGATACCCTCATTGGAGCTAACATACCCCCTGAAAAACGGTAGTTGGAAGACTACTAGCTACTTTCCTTTTGGGAAGGAAACTTTCAGGGGCTATGTTTAACTTCAGTATAAGATAGCACAACCTTGAGGGATGATAGGCTTTGAAAATTGAAAAAAGAAAACACATGTTCAATCTGTTTCAAGAAACTGGACCGGATAAACTTGTGAGGCTTTAAAATCCGCTCCTCCAGTTACTCTGGAAATTCCACGGCTGTCAATATATCTAGTCACCATGTCTCGTGATTCAAGCTGCCGGGGTTGACTGAAGTCCATCAAGTTGTTGATGGCCACACTGCCTATAGTTTGCAAGAGCGGAATCAAAACCCTATAAACCTTTTTTTAAAGGAAACATCCTTAGGAGAGGGGATATCCTATAGTGGGAAACATGCCCTGAAGATACCCCAAAGAATTTCTATACACAGAATTTCCAAACATTGCAGGGAGGTGTTTCCATGCGCCAAACACAACAACACTTGCATATATGGATGTTTCCAAAAATAGTGGTACCCCCAAATTATCCATTTTAATAGGGTTTTCCTTTATAAACCATCCATTTTGGTATATTTTTGGAGACACCCATATATATATATGTATATACATTTCGGTTTGTCATGGCAATGATTTGGAACAAATAAGTGAAACAACAAAACTGCATTGGTGGCATGGCAAGGTGCTACTATATATAAGCTGGTGCGCTTCACTGTGGGGCCCCCAAAATCAGCCATGCACATGTTCAGCTTGTGAACATCCACAAGTCGCATCAGTTGTTGGAAGCATGGCATGTATTCCATGCAAGAAGTACTTGGCTGCTCCATCAGCCACCAGCATCCCTTACAAGATGCGAGAAGTAGCAATATGAAACATCGACGTGCGAGGATATTCCCATTCCTCACAGCTTCACTGTCCGAACGCCCCATTGGTCGTTCTGGGCTCCTCCAGGTGCTTGCTCTGCTCCTTGGGAGTAGAGCAGGTGGTAGGTGGAAACAAAGCTAGAGATAGATTCGGGAAGATATACCCTGAGATATCCATATAGTCCACATAGGAAACCAGGTTCATTTTGTTGAACAAAACAAGACACATTTGTATATATATATATAAGGATATCTATATATATAAATATATATACATTTGTATTTACAACATTTGGAAGTCTTTGAGGGGAGCTTAATAAAACACCTCTTCATCGTCTTACCAGTTAGTACAACCAAGGTTCACCCAAACGAAGGTACTACATACCGGTGCTGCCATTGCAGATGCTCCGGGCTTCAAACATGCTGTATAATAAAGCGCATTGCAAAAGCCAACATCGCTAAGAAGGTCAAACTCAGGCCCACCATATGTGCAGTCCAATGCAATTGCACCAGGTCGACCAGCCTAAATGGAAGGAACAAACCCTAATCTTTTTGAGTGGCCTATTGGTGAACCAATGGAATTAGTTACGCTAGACCACCTACGTCAAAAGAAGTTAAACACCAAAACATGTTGAGAGGTATGATTTCTGGTGTATATAGACTATTCTTGTAAGGACATTCCCATATACAAGCCTCAATCTCACCACGTGTGACGCTTGCACAACCAGCAAACGTTTCCACATGCGTGATCTCTTTCTCCCAGTCCAAGCATGGTAGCGAGAACAACATGGTCATCAGGGTGCCAATAACCTGAGATGTAAAAGGAGGTGGCGTGGCAATCCAGATTCTTTTGGGTATTTTGTAGGTCATGAGGGTACCATTCTTAGAAGGTTGTTGAAATTGGTGATCCCAAACCCTTTTTGGGGACCAACCACTTCGACCCCGTGATTTGTTTGGATTGCCGACTAGACAATATGATTCTATATCTACATATATTATGTAAAATGTAAAATGGTATATATGTATAGAATAATGATTACATATCTTCAGCGGTATATATGTATATCTGAATATTTACATGTTTTACATATGATTTTGTTGGTTTGAGTGCAGCTGGAAAACAACTGGTGCTTTGAGGTGTCGAAGAGCTGACAAAACCCAGTTCCGGTGCTTCTCCCGAGCACACTGAGGCCGAACCCGGGAAAGGGGTGAATCATCACTGAAAGGAATGGTCTTCTTGGTTTTCTTCATGACCTTGTTAAGACGGTCATGAGATACTCCCTTCTTGCGCTGTGGTGCCATAGCAGCACACCGAAACAACCTTGACGTGTCGGTACTTTGAGCTAAAAACTGCTGGTTTACCGCGCCAGTTATTAAATGGTTTCCTTCTATGATAACCACTGGCCAGAGTTTGAAAACCCTGAGCCCTTCCACAACATCCGTACACAGTCCTGACTTCAATTGCTTTGGTCACCTCACCAATCGCGAGTCACCTGCGTGCGTTGATATTTGCGCTCAGGAGGAATGGCAATTTGGTTTAGCTAAGGAAGGACAGCTGAGTGGCTGAGTGGTGTGAGGTCCAAGATATCAATACAAAGATATCATAAGATATCAATATATCAGCATCAAGGTTTTACCATATCAGAAATCTCAACATAGAGACATCAAAAATGAGAAATCAAAGTAAACATGCGAGATTGGGCAGACTTTCTTTTCTACACCCCAGAGTAATGTCAAGACGGATGCGATCCAACCCAATTTCCAGGTGAGTCTCTAAGGAATTTGGCATTGGTTGCACCATGTAAGCATCACACGCTAACTAGCACCAGCCGCCATTCACAGAAGTGTTTGCCATTAGAATCATAAAGAATCATGATGATGTGATTAAATCTCCAAAAGCTTCACCCATATGAAAATCGAAGGGCTGCAATTCAAATCGCAAATTTAAACAAATCTTTTCACCTTGGGGCCTCACTTCATTCCCTAAGGCAGCTAAATGCATTTCATCGGCACATGACAAGACCATACTTAGGTCCACCATTTCAGTCAGGGAAATAGACACCAGCATTTACCAAAGTGACTTCCCAGGCTTTCTGTGGTCCTCCGTTCTTTGCCCAGGAAACCTGGCCAACAGAACCACCTTCGCCTTCCACTGGCCGCTTGACGAAGAAGGCTTTGTGCTTGAGCAATACCTCCAATACCTCAAGTGTTTCGTTGGTTTGGTGCACTTTTCAAGTGGTGGGTTTTGAAATACAAATGGAGTCTATACACTCGTCAGCAAATCAGTATGTTACCTGGTTTGAAGGTTTGAAAAACTTCTTGCTAATTTTCAGTGATGGGTTGACAAATGGTCCATATATTCACAAAGACACAATCCCATTTGAAATCTCCAGATTTTTCCAGATGGTGGGGTGAAACGATGAAACATTGTTTATCTAAGCAAGTTACGCTGTCACCAACATATACAGTATAAGAATGGTTTCCACGATACGTTGTGGATGCATCAGGCAATGCTTGGCTTGGCACACCCATTTCCACAAGATCACAGCCCTTGAAAGTTGTGAGTTTCCCAACATGTTCATGGATAACCCTGCCACTTTTCTTCTTTGCGGTCTTTTTGGCCGGCACCACCACAGCATCCTCTTGCTTAACTTGCGCCATGCGCTTCGCCTATAGTTGTCAAGTTTATATACCCCATTTGATTGCAAGATCATAGCAACTGACTAGCGCCCTAAGAATTGTTTTTTGATACTGGTGATTGACATTACTTGAGGGGATCTCTCCATCAACCCCAAAAGAGTTTTATCCCAAAATATATTTACATTTAAAGAGGCAGAGAACCAAAAAAAATCCTTACCAAATAGCGCAACAAGTGTCCGACTGTGGTCCCATGACTGGTGGTGGGGTATCAACCAATGCCGTGGCAACCTCCCCTGACATACGCGGTTTCTTACATGAAGGGGTCTTCGACCATGCTTCATCCACAACCGTGGCCTCCAACTGCATAAGGCCAAGAGCAGTTGAGAAGTTCGCCTGCAACATTGGTGAAGCTGGGAAGAGAAAAACATGCAAGACACAAATATGTGATTTCAATATGTGCATTCAAAAGTCATTGAGAATATCGTTGACCATGAAAGGGATAATTTTCTCGTCCTTCGCATGTTTTTCATGCTGTAATGCACGATAATAACAATCGATAATATAGAAGACAGTTGTGCTTGCATGATTGCAAACTTTTCACATAGAATTGTATTTTAGCAACAACTAAAACACCGTGCCTTCGACTTGCCACGCTGGAGTTTCACCAATGCATCGTCCTGCGAAAAGGAAAGGAGTACAAGTGACCTGTATGTTAGTATCTTGCTTGAAATAGATCTGTATGTTAGTATTTTGATTGAAATACTTTTTTTAGATATACAAAATCATTTTAATATGTTCAGAAATGTTTTGCTTTTCAAGACACACACAATCATACGAAGAAAGAACGTATGTCCTTTTGATACTTCACCGTTTGTGTATCAAAGTTGTGAACAGGAAGTTGAGCATTTCATTTTGATAATTTTTGATACATCGTAATGACACTTCAACAAGCACTTGATTGTTTTAGTATGTTTTAGTCCTTCCCCTTCTGTTCACGGAGCCATTCATGGAAATGTTTTCGCGAACACAGTGTTGCAAACACACGCTCGCCATAGAGATCCAACGCGCGTTCGCAGTGGAGCTTGTAGTCATCGATCATGGGGCGCCTAGGAAGCGCGATTGAAACAAAGGCATATTGAAAAGTACCGCGAGGTTCCTAACTAGAAACGAGTTATCAAACAATCTATCCTACGTTATTGCATTCTACGACCACCAAAATGACCAAGAAAAAAAATCATTTAATGAATCATCACCTAGAAACTCATCCAGCTTCCCTTCATCATGCAGGCTATGAAGAATTTCGCGAACAAAGGTGTCCTCACACTCTCGGGAACGTTTCCTTTTGGGGATTAAATCCAACTTGGGGTCACATCCATCCCTGCCATTGGCTCGACTGTAGAAATCTCCCATCCACTCACCGTCGCGCTGTGAATCTGGTTCCATTGGAACTTCCCCTAAAGCGAGGGTAGTAGAACTAAGAATACTACCATCATCAGAATCAGAATCAACCTCAACCTTTGGAGGGGGTTCAGGGTGTAGGTCTTCTACTTCATGAGGAATCTCTTCATCATCGCGATTGGACTCCTGGTCATCACGGCTTTCCACACCTTCCTCAAAATCCGATCCTTCTCCCTCTTCCCCTTCTCCAATATCACCATTTTCTAAAGTGAGATTCTGAAGGGCCATGCTGCACATAGCGTTGAAATTGTTCCAGCTCAAACCTTGATTTCTCTAGCAGTCTGCTATACCAAAGACCGA
>OMLO01005398.1_pt1 | contig 10738 bp, 4 predicted proteins | sample 1674811 | NCBI WGS metagenome assembly OMLO01 (sample SAMN06265003, study PRJEB25207) | coral metagenome | isolation source: Coral host | place: Mexico:La Bocana,Puerto Morelos, Mexico | collected 2008-11-13
TGATGAGGCCCATCCAGATTACCTGCGAATTTTGCCTAACAGTTTGGTTATTCCATGGAATGATGACTATTTGTCGGGCAATCATCCGCAGAACTGGTTTGTTGAGCAATTTGCAGGGGGGATTGGTGGATGGCATGCAGCCAAAAAACACCTACAACAACAGAAGCAAATCGGTTTTGGGTTACGAACAGTGGCGATTGAATCTCATTTGCCGTATGCAGTGCAATTTTCACTGACACATGACTTCACCATTTTGGGTGATGTAGCGTCAGTTCCGCCAGAGTTTTTGCATTCGCATCATCATGATACAATGTTTGTGTGCCCCATTCAAGATTTGAGTTGGCAAAAGCAAATCAGTAAGTTACCACTGCAAATTTGGAGCATTAGTGCACCGTGCCAATCGTGGTCACTTGCAGGATATCAAAGAGGTTTCATGCAACCAAATGGCATGAACTTGGCTGATAGCATTAGCCAAATTCGCATCTTTCGTCCAAAAGCAGTCGCGATAGAGCAAGTGGCAGGGTTTCCTCAACATGAGCATTTCCCTTTGGCATGTAAACTGATGACATGGGCTGGTTATACTTTGTTTCATGCAGGGGTTTTTGATCTCACAACATTGACCCCAGCAAAAAGAGCCAGGTGGTTGGGTATCTTCATTCGAAGTGATCTTGAATGTGACATTGTTGAAAAAATGGAGTGGCCAGTCATTTTACCAGCAGTCCCAAAAAATTTCGATGTTCAGCTGCATCTTGAACACCAGGAACGAATCCAATTTGAACCTTCATACCAGGTTGCTGAAAGATATTTTGACCCATTGTTGATGCCTGGGAAGTTGAAGAATTGGACCAAGTCTGAAATTCTAGATGCTAGGGTACCGACCTGTGACATGAAAGTCCCAACATTCATGCATGCCTATGGAGCTCAACATGAATTGGCCCCGTACCTGTTAGGCACCAATGGTCTTTTTGGACATTTTGTTAGACAAGGGCCAGCATTTCGTTTTTGGACGCCATGTGAATGTATGATGATTCATGGACATGATCAACCGGTTGCCTTGTTTAAACCTCCGAGATTATCACGGGAAACAATTGGTAACTCCATTGCTATGCCGCATGCTCTGTATGCATTGTACAAAGCATTCCAGATCACCCAAATGTTGCTCACAGATGATTCCTTTGAAGACATTGCCAGAAGCTTCATTGATAGGAGATTCAAGGCCTCCGAAACCACTATACTGCAAGACCAGTTTGCGTGGTTTATGGGAACTCCTGAAGATGCCAGCAATTTGCAAAGGAGGGTTGAAATGTTTGTGATCCAAATGTGTTGGGGAGATTCTAAACCGGACAGGATCTGGCCTCCAAGTACCTACTATTCAACAGAACAAGGTTTGCAGGTGTTCCATGCGGTTCAAAACATGATTCATCCCACTGACCTTATGGACATTTCGCCAACATTGCAGTTTGACATGATCTTTGAAGTCTTTTTGTTGGCATCACGGGGTGAATATGGAGTACTCAAAGTCAATGGTTGGACCACATGGCAAACACTCCTCATGTTGTGGGGATTCAGATTCCTGCCATCACAACCCAATTGGACAGTGGAACAGCTCCATGAACCGTTGCAGACCACAGCATCCGATTTGAAAGTTGTGCTGACACCTCATGACACTCCAAAGGTGATTGAACAATGTGAAACAGCACTTGGACTTTTTTCTGTGCCAATTCTCATTCGTGACGATGTCGACCTGACCCTATATGAGATTGAAGATTCATCATTGTGGCATAAGACTCGTCCAGCGCAACAAGTTCATGATGTTTTTGCTGAATGGGAACCCATAACTCCTGACAGTAAATTTCGTTTCCCAACTGAAATTGGAGTAAAGTGTCAAGAACCGAAGCAAGACCGAGACTGCAAAGTGCCTTGGGATAGTGTGAGCAAAGTCTGCATTGAACCACTGATGCCCCCACAAACGGACATTTTGATTTTTCATTGTGAAGCACTGCCAGAAGATCTCCATAACTTGAAGAATCTCTGGATGAATGCAGACCAACAGCAATGGTATCATTCCAAGGGCAGACAGTGTAATTTGCAAATCATAGATGATTGCACATACAGATTCTTGTTTCGACCGCTGCATGGGACAACCACTACACCGGTTATCATCTTTCGTAGGTTGTTACTCCAAAGATTCATGAGACTTGCTTTCTTGGGAGACTTTCAAGTAGGCAAAGATGATTTGGTTCCTGTCGTCATCAAGTATCATGGATCCATCATCCTAGAGGGACATGCCAGCAGAATAGTGAATTTTGAACAATGGTTGCGATCTTTAGAACATCTTTTTCAGATGACAGTTCACCCAGGTCCACCTCACATGATATGTGCAGGACAGCGAGTCACTGAAGCGTGCACTATGCAAGATTTGATCACGCGGAGAGATTGGAAATCCAGACCCATTACCATCCACATAGGAGAATCCATTTTGGGAGGTACTAAAACAACTTCCAAACAAGATTTCAAGAGATTGATTGAATCAGGCATTGCAAACCTGTTCCTTGAATATGGACTTGATTTACCACAAGTTACTTCTTCAACGTCCATTCTCATAGAATCAGTTGGCCTTCCAAGACTTCATCACCTCTTACATGGAGAACCTGAAACTGATCGATACATGAGTTTTGAACGACTTTGCAAAGCCATGGAACTGCCATTGCCAGAACGAACTACCAAAAGGAGCCACACAGATGGCAAGTTTCGCAAGATCAGAGCTCAGGCACAGGTTCGTGATAATGGTGCACTCACAGCCGAGAATTTTCTCCTGCAAGATGGATTTTTTCTGAATGCTGATGGATCAGCAGCAACCATCTTGACGCAGTATTCGCCCAATGCAAGTGGTGTAATCTTGATGACTCCAGCAAAAGCACAAGAGTGGATCAATGCTGCGGCAGACAAAAGCCCAGATGAGTTGGGAATCTATGTCTTAGGCCCTCATAAGATCAATACCAGATTCCCCATGATCAACATCAATGCACCAGCAAAAGATAATACTGGGAGATCTGTGCTACTTAATGGTTGCTTGGTTCAAATGGGGGAAAAACACATTGCCATTCCTGCGTCAGAAAATTCCATTGAAACAAACGATGTTCAAGTGGCATCCGTAACCATGTGGCAAGAGGATTTTGAACCTTCGCTTTGGAATCGCATCATTGAATCACCAGTTAGGGCAGCTAAAGATTTGCTTGCTTTGGATGGACATCAGGGAATTATGGGAAAACCTTGGGCAAGGGTGTTTCAAGATAAAGGGGTCTCTGTAGTCCCAGCTCTTGCATCCAGTGTCCAATTTCATGCTGAATTCCAAAAGGGCCCCCGATTCCTGGCCTTGTTGAAACGAAGTGGATTTAACAAGATCTATATCACACCAAAAAATGAAGATGGGAGACCTGATCCTGCATGGAAGATCATATGGCTCACAGACACGGTGCTGCAGATTGAAAGCAAGGCCACTTGCATCCATGGTTCAGCAGGACTCGTCAAAGGCAAGAAGAGCAAAGGACTTCGTGTGGAGCAAGCATCCTTCCGAACAACTTGGGAGAAACTCAAGCCTGGCACTGAAGCACCGGACATTCGTAGCACCCAATTTGTCTATAGATTGCAGCCTCTCCCTCTAGGAATTGATGCACAGAACCTGACTGCGTGGGGGAAACAAATCAAGTGGGATATTCGTCCCATCCGTGCAGTTGGAGCCAAACAGTGGGTTGTAGGAAGTAATGAACAACCCCCTAACATTGTGATGTTCAATGGGCAGCCACTGTTAGTCCAACAACTTCATCAGAAACAAATCGATGGCACTGGTGTGATTGCAGCCGGACCAAGGCATCAGCCAAAAGCCAAGGGAGCATCAAAAAGGGCAAGAAAAGAAAAAAGCTGTCAATGTCTTCCAAAAAGGTGATCCTATGTATGACCCTTGGGAGACATATGCACCATCTTCGACCGTCGTAAGCGCAGTTGCGTCTACCAGTTTGCCATCCACTGAAAATTCTTCTTGTGCCTCCGGCAGATCAACTACAGGACCAGTAGCGAGTCTGTTGCAACAACAGGAAGATCGTTTGCATGTTGTCGAAGAGATGATGGGCAAGCTTCAAGAGCAACAGACCACGACGGTCCAAACAATGGAGCATCGATTCAAAGATATTGGTGATCAACTGAACAGTCATGTGCAAACAACTAAGCAAGGTTTTGAGTTCATGCAGAAAGAAAACGTCAACCTTCACCAGACGATTGCGCAAGCTCTTCAGCAGCAGGATCAACGTATTGCTACCAGTTTCGATGAGTTGAAAACGCTTTTCATGAACACCAGAGGAGTCAAGAGAAACACACCGGAACATGATCATGAACAGCTCCTTGAGGACAGTTCGTGACTAACCTTTGTGTCATTGCCAAATCGTTGCATTAATTCAAGTCGTCATTCTTTCTTTCATAGCCGTTCCTCCACTATTACTTTTGGTAAAATAATGTGGGTTTTGAAGATAGAAGGAAAGCTTTTTGACGAAACCTTTTTACTTTGGATTGCATCCGTGAAAGCAGCTTGGAGTGCAGTCGTCAACTTTTTCGTTGCTGTAGTGTCCATCAGATCTTCAGCAATGCACCTTGTTTTGAGCCTGCTGAGTCATGGTGCTAAGTCACTTGCTGTATCAACCAGACCACCCATTGCCTCTTGCATCGTAAATTGCGAGAAGTTTTTGGATTTTGTAACAAGGGTTTTCACATTAAAAGACTGCTACTGCCTAGCCTTTGGTCGGGGAAAGACATGTCGTATGACCGCTGTTACCGGTACCCTTCCATGGGCTTGGACTGTGGCTTCTGTAATGTGTTTTGGGTTTTTGTTGGGTGGAATGGCTCGGCGGGATAAAGTTTGGGCAGTGACATTTGAAACCTTTAGTCATGTCACATCTTTTCTTTTGAAGCGGGTGTCCCAAAAGTGCTTCAAAGAAGGTTCAAAAAAGAAGTTTGGGACACCCGGACTTTTTGCAGTACGTTTGGGATCTACAAAAAGTGGCCAACAGATGTCACATCATGTTTTCTTTTCCAAGATTGACGGCAAACCTAGGGGAGCTATCTTGTGTCATAGGATCATCAAATGTGACAGGTTTCGTATTCCTCCTTTTGCATCGGTTCGTTTTGGAGAGGCTAAGAATCCGGGACCTAGGGATAACATTGAAGACCAAACGGCACTTCGAATTGCTGTCACTAATCCCACTTCAGTGTATAGAAAAACAACCTTTTTGCAAGCACTAGACTGTGATCTACTCGCACTTTCTGAAACTAGTGCAACATGGGAAGTTCAAAGGAGAGAAGGAATAGCACTTCGACAATGTGGATATACAAATGTTTGGGGTGCACCAGTTTCTCCGCAGACTTCATCGCAGCATGGTGACTCTCTCCGTGGTGCTTCGCTTGGAGTCTCAATTCATTCCCGATAACCTTTGCGACCTTCAAGAGTTGAGCCTACTGACTGGGAACTTAGTGGTAGGCTAGTGCAAGGTTTTGTGAAAATTCAACATTTGGAATTGCAAATCATCGTAATATACGGTTTTCCAGCCAACCTTCCCCAATCCAAATCCAGAACAGAGCAGCTTCTGCAGACTGCAATTGAAAAAATGAGATATACGACACATCCTACGATAATCTGTGGAGACCTTAATCATCATCCGAGTACTTTAGGTTCAGGAGAAACCCTTCGACAAGCTGGATTTGTCACTGCAGAGCAAATCCATAGAGCTCAGAAACTTGTGGAGTTACCCCCCACATATGGTAACTCTACTCGCAATGACATTGCCTTTTTATCTCCTATCCTTGCATCTTGGGTTGATAATGTACAGGTGGATCAACAGCATCTGTTTGCTGGGCATAATCCTTTGATCCTTTCTTTAAGAATTCCTCAGACGCCTCTTTTCAGAACAACCTGGAAATTACCAACCACATGGATTGAAATGTGTCCAGACAGAGATTGCATAGAGCGGCATTTTGCTGCACTAGATCAAGATGAGACGATTCAGCAGATAGAATGTCCTTTGGAAGCATGGTCGTATCAAGTTGAAAAAGCAGTGCATCTTACATTGAAGGAAAGAAATCAAAATAACCCTGAAAGCTTTCCAGTTGGTGGACTTTCCAAGAAGCATTGGGGGAGATGTAAAAAGCGTGATTTGATTCAGACTCCATTGCCAATATCCATCAAACAAGCTTGGGGAGGACATTACACCCCACAGACCGATCATCCAAGCATGCAACTAAAGCAGTTAACCAAACAAATGAGAAGAATACAATCTCTTAAGCACCGAGTCTTGAAATGCGAAAGACAAGGATATATCCCAGGGCATGAACTTCAGCTCGCTGAGGAATGGACAGCCATAATGCAAGCAGCTGGTTTTCAAACTGGTTTTGCCTGTTGGATTGGACAGTTTGTTGAGTTGCAACCAGTGCCATTGGATGTACCTCACTCAGGATACCTTTATGACTTGGAGCAGCTTCTTAAATTTCACACTGACGACTTGGTAGCTAACTTGAATCGGCAATCCAAAATACATGCTAAATTCATGACCAACCTCGACCAAAAACTCTATGGGGAAAAGGAAGCATTCCGAAAAGTTAAAGAAACTGGACCTGGGGTATTAACGCAAATCCAGACTGAAACTACCTTCAAGGCAAAGATACTTCAGCAACCAGGTGATGGAACAGTTCAAATACAGCTGAAAGAAACTGATTGCATGGATGTGACTCAAGCTTTCAAAATTGAAGGGCAAGTTGCAGAGCCCATCGATTTTCGACCGCCTATCCTGGATGCAATGCTTCATGATGCTGACGTAACTTTTCCAGATGAGGTTCAGATCACCCAGGGTAAGATTTCCGTGGATCCCTTTGAAATTGCCCAGGAGCTTAATAAGTATTGGACTCAATTTTGGGGAGCACACGATTGGAATTCTGTGTATGATGAGGAATCGTGGCCAGACTTTCAGCTCTTGCTTTCTGGCATTCGTCGTTTTCCCAACATAGAAGTTCAAACAAACTCAGTGCATATCTGGCAAACTGCCATTCAAAAGCTCAAATCATCAACCTCAAGAGGGGTGTGCGGATGGGCGGCAGACGAATTGAAAACGCTTCCAGCCAATGCAGTGTCAGGGCTCATAAAAGCCTTTGAACGTATACTGCATCAAGGAATGCCACAATGGATGATGGGTGCTAAAACAATACCCTTAGCTAAGGAAGACAATGCAAGTCACCCGGCTAAGACAAGACCAATAACAGTGTTATCTCTTCTCTACAGGCTTTGAGGTAGATGTATGACACAACAGATACTTCAAGCATGGTCACAAATCCTGCCCACATCGTGCACAGGATTTCTTCCAGGACGTAATCCACACTGGATGATCTATAAGCTTCAGGTGCTGTTGGAAAAAACTCACTATGCCAACACGCAATCCAGCTTAGGAGGTTTGACATTGGACATTGTCAAGTGTTTTAATTGTCTTCCAAGACTGCCATGTAAGGTGTTGCTGGGCATACTGGGAGTACCCACCCAAGTTCTTAATTTCTGGTTCGATTCGATCAATCGCATGAATCGATATTGGCAAATAGGGGGACAAATGCTTAAAGGTTTGGCAGCGAGTACAGGGCTGCCAGAAGGTGACACTTGGAGCGTCTTGGCTATGATTGCAATCAATGTGCACTTGGATGAAGTCATCAAACATCTTGACCTTATCTTGAACACTTATGCAGATAACTGGTCATATGCCACCGATGATCCATCAAAACACCTGCCAGCTATTCGTATACTCCTTAAATTTGCCAAAGCTTTCAAGCTGACCTTAAATTGGAACAAAACCTGGATTTGGGGTACAGATAATAACCACAGAGATGCCTTGAAGCAAGTAGGCCGTGACCTTCTCCCTGCAGAAGTTGAGCTACAAAAAGTAATTTTTGCACGAGAGCTAGGATACATTCTCCATTATAGATTGCAAGCATTTAGAGGCACCCAGCAAGAAAGACACGAAGCAGCGCTTAATCGTCTTAAGAAACTTCAAAGATTGCCTGTCACACTCCAGACAAAGGCCCACATTGCCCAGAGTTCATGTGTCACTAAGGCTTTGTTTGGTACGCATTTGTACTTGGCAGGACAGAGATACTTTGAAGAACTCAGAGGAGCCATATGCAATGCACTCACAGGGGATAAACATAATGCACAACCATACTTAGCATGCAGCTGTCTTAGCAAATATCTTTGGGATCCCGAGCTATATGCTATTCGACAATCGATTCTTCATGCACGGGAATTTTTGACGTTTGCAGACCCCGATGACTTTTTGGCTTTTCTAACCATTGCAAGTAAATCGAGCAAGAAACCTGCACAGCTATTCGGTCCAGCGGGAGCATTCGCAGCATACATTGCCAAACTGGGATGGAAGTGTGGAATGGAAGGAGACATCCAAGTCTCAGCCTTTCTCACTTTGAACATTGTGCATTCAAATCTAGAGCTTCTTTTTGAATGGGCAGATCGTGCATGGATGCAGTATGTGTCCGAAACAGCGTCCACCAGAAAGAGCTTGGATAATAAACAGACAATCAGAGTGTTTAGTGCAATGACAGATGAAGTGCAAAAAGTACTGGCACTTGACTTGACAGGGGCATTTATGACCAAATCACAAAAGCAGCACTTTGATGCCAATGAAACATCACGATGCGACTTTTGTGAACAAGAAGACTCATATGAACATAGAATATTGCATTGTCCGGCAACACAAGCAATAAGAGACAGATATCCACAGGTAGTCGATTTTCTCTCTGAGCACAACCACATCCATGTGCATTTTCCTTTGCACTATGAGGCTCCTTGGAAAGAATTTCATTTGACGCTACATATGAATCAAGCAGAGCCAGCAAAACCTGCTCCAGATTTTGCTTGTTGTGAAATCTTCACAGATGGGTCATGTCAATTGCCCTCGGAAGTCAATAGCAGATGGGCAGCATTTGCAGCAGTGAAGCCAATCTCGACCAAACAACAGATTCTTTCGCTGCCAACCTATGATGCCCAAACTCTTTTGCAGCAACATTTTGAAATTGTCACCATAGGATTGCGCAAAGGACACCAGACAATACCACGAGCTGAGCTACAATGTGTGTTAGCACTTTTGCCGCAACCGTCTCAAGTAACCATTGTAACTGACTCCAAGTATGTGTTATTTGCTAAGGACTTAGTGATTGACACTCAAGATGTTCGTATGTTACATAAGCAAGCCAATTTCGACCTGCTACAACAACTGCATCGGCAAGCCAATACACAACCATTGCCAAATTTCAGAAAGGTACGAGCTCATCAATCTTTACACTGTTCTGACTTGGACCTACGATGGGACCGTATTGGGAATATGGTTGCAGACGAAGCAGCTAAAGCAGCAGCACACAATTTGGCTAAGAGTTTCACATCAGATCTTCGCAAGCAAGCTGACATGGACCGACAAATGAGACAACTTCTTCAACAGCAGTATATTTTTCGTGATGAGATGTCAGTTGTGCGAGCAAGACAAGCACACATTGCTACAAATGGGGAACAAGTGGACTATGATCAACAGTTGCGAGAAGTTTTGAGCTGGGATCCTCAACCTAATGTGCAATTTGCACAGCCACCGGAAATGGTTGAGATCTCGAAAATAAGCAGATGGGGGCAGAAGTTTTCGATGTTGGTTTTTCAGTGGTTAGCAACATTGGTTTGGCCAACAGAAACAGAGCGAACTTCGCCACCGGTGGGAATTACGTGGATCGAACTGATTATCAATTTTTTGCTGACGACACAACATACCATACCGGTCAAAAACACGGACGCTGACGGGGGTTGGAGATATGTTTGCCGGGAAACGCATCCACAGTTTGATTTTTCACAATTTAATTTTGGACAGATTTGCTTATCTTTCTCAGGGTGTTTGCGACATCTCCAACATTTGGCTTCACAACCACTTTTACCATCTCTTGACACCACGCATGTCAAGTCGATTTATTTGCTGGGGGGAAATGTTTTCAAAAACGGACTTCGACACCGACCAAAAATGCTTCTTCAGGAAGAAACGCTGAATCTGATACAACTCTACTTGATCAACAAAATGCATGGGGGAAAAACGGTTTTTGATGCGATTCCAGATGTGACTGCACAGAATCCTATCATTTCTAACGATCTTGATTCTTTGCCTGGAGATAACCACAAAGAAATCGATCGGAAGGTCAGATTGTGGCTAAAACAGCGGCAGTGACCAAATTGAATATCCATGGCCTAATCGCATCACTTGGTCTTTAACTCATGGGCTTTACTTCATGTGTTGGTGATTATTTGTTTTTCGGGACGGGACGTTTCTTTTTTTGGCTATGGAAGAAGTCTCACCAAAGACCAGAACCTGTTACCTCTTTGCGGAAGGCCGGGAGGTGGCAGGGACCGCAAGTGTGGTGGCCTTAATTCAGATCTAGGTACCTCCTCAAAAAACACTAACATGACAATGGAAAAATCACCATTTTGAATAGCTGAGAATACATCAAAAAAAATGTGGTTGTGTTTTCATGGTTTGTTTGTCACGTCAATTTTTTGTTGGGGGGGTATTCTTTTAATTTGCCCCCAATTGCATCGATTTGAAAGCATTGGAAAAAATTAATAGGGATGGGGCCTTCAACCCACTGTCTGTACCATCTTATCAGCCAATGCAGG
>OMLO01005399.1_pt1 | contig 10737 bp, 5 predicted proteins | sample 1674811 | NCBI WGS metagenome assembly OMLO01 (sample SAMN06265003, study PRJEB25207) | coral metagenome | isolation source: Coral host | place: Mexico:La Bocana,Puerto Morelos, Mexico | collected 2008-11-13
TGATCAATTTAAACCAATTAGAATCGGAGAAAATTTAGTGGTGAACTATAACAACTGATAGATAGGACCACACTGAAATGTTGTTTCTCCAACTTAAAAGGAAGAGGTGTAAACTTCTATGAGTATGTTGGCCAGACCTGTCTTAAGTATCTGCAGGGGTTTTCATTTAAAATTTTTAGCAGAGGGGCAACTGGTTTTCACAGGTGGGCAAACTTTTTTGAAGTGAACTTCCTTTTTTAAAAAAAAAATTTCATCTAGATAATCAAAATAACCCCCACATTTGCTGATTAGATCTGGGTGCATTTTTCATTGAATAACTTACTTTAGATTGTAAATCCTATGGCAATGTGGGAGATATGGGAGATGTGTTACTTTAATAGTGTTAGTATATGTGTGTGTGAGACTCGTAGAGAAGCCGTTCAAAATTCCCATGGGATGTACAGAAAATGAACCAAGCTGGCTGTTACAGGCAAACAGCCATGCAATGACAGTATTTCCATTCATTAAGTGAAATTTTAGATGTAGAGCTCAACAGCGAATTAAGCATTTAGCAGTGGTGAATTCCATTCAGTGACACCAAAATTTGTAATGAAAAATGACAACTATTCATCTTCAAGTAAACTCATTAAAATATGTTAAAGTATTGCAATTGCCAGCAATCTAAACCTTCTTGTAAATTGGGTGATTCCAGAAAATATCCGTACCATACCACAGACGGCTTCCATATTTTAACCCTCCTTGCCTTCAGAATTTCCAAAATGCGTTATCTCCCCATGCCCTCAGATTTCCATAATCGTAACCCCCCCCCTCCCGTTCACATTTTCCATTTCTTCGTCAGACCCTTAAAGGTTCACTAATTTGCCCAATTTCGGTTATTTTACGGAAAAATATTTCTAATTACTCTACTTCTGTTCCGTACAATACAACTGGTTATAGAGACCTATCCTGACTCTGAAACGTTTTCTCCTTACTGCTAGTTAACAGACTCAACCTTAGTTAACTTTACATTGCCCTAAACTGGTACAGAACATTAAAATAAGAATATCGTGTGATGAATGTGTGTCCTCGTGGAAGATATTACGATCAAGTTATTTTGTTTCCGCCATCTTGAATTTGAGCCATCGGGGTCAGCAGTCACTCCCAATCTCATGAGCTCGGTGAAAAACAAAACACGTTTCGCAAAAAAAAGAACGATGTTTTTAGCGTGTACGACAACTGAAAAATGGCGAGTCTACATAAAAAGGTTCTCAAAAACCTGTCAAATGATTATACTTGTATTCCAGAAACTGCTTTATCGTGTTATTCGGTGTTAAGGACAAAATGTCGCTAGTTCGTGCTCTATTTACAAACTGGTTTAAAACGTCCATAAAAAAGAGCTTTCAAGGAATATCTTCTAACCCCCCCCCCATGCCTTCAGTATTCCACTCGTAAGTATCCCACCTTGCCTTCGGAATTCCAGTTCAAAGAACCCCCCCTTGCCCTCGTATTTCCGAGAAGCCGTCCGTGGTATGGTACGGATATTTTCTGGAATCGCCCATTTGGCACTGAGCTGGGTTGTGCATAGTGAATGAGCTTATTACAAAAAGTGTATGTTCTTCCAGTTGCCTGTAGTACCCAGGTACCTCTACCGCACAGCCCTGTTAAGCATTTTGTTTGAGAAAGCAATTTAATAGAATTATGAAAACTTTGTTGAAGTTTTCGCCATGTCAAAAAACAAAACAAAACAATTAATCAATTTAAAGCATCGGCTACATTGGTGGCAAAATCCGAGTGTTTATAAATACTTTGAATTCTTTTCTACAAGCACCACTGCATTGTTTGTTTATATCAATAGGCTTTTTACCAGCAGTGATGAATAAATATATATCCTCAGTAAGCGGTAAAACTTCTAAAGTAAAATATAACATTTTTGTAACCCGAAAAAACAAAGGCGCAAAGAACACAATAGAGCTAAAAACTACTAGGCAAATTCTATTTTTTTCCGTGATCTCTCAGTACAAAACATAATATGCTTCTAAGAATCATAATTATTTATATATTGGTTGTGTTAGGTGAGTCGTTATATACACAAACATGATTTTGATAAAAATCAGTCAAGCATAAAGTGAATAAAACAGGGGAATCGATCAACTGAAACATTTCACTTCATGTAAACCTGAAGGTTTATGGAATGATGAAAATTCTATTATCATGAAACAAAATAAACAACATTTCATGAGGTTCGGGCCATGTGATACTGTATTGCCAAATGGTAAGATATATTCCAAGAGTCAATATTTCACAATGTTAGTAAGACTGTTTGCAAATTGAGCACTGTGTACACATTTCTTGCCTAGGAACGGAGTAAACAGTCTTTTAATGGGTAAAGATACCCAGTCATTGGTCTGAATGTATTACAATATAGGTCATCCTTTGAAAATGTAGTAATTACATGTAGTGTGTCAGGAAACTGGCAAATTGTCATGCCACACAAGTGTTTTGTATTTTAACATTAAATGAACGGGTCAGCAGTTCAGCATTTAGCAAGATCTGCGCAACCTATATGACTTGTGAAAGTGTGCAATATGTTTGTGAATTCAGTATTTCTTGGTGAGTCCATGGAATCTTGTTAACTTGAATTTATTTAGTTTACGTTTGTGGTTGATTTTTGTCCTATGCTGTGAGGGATTTTTCTCCAGTTCCTCAAAATCCTCCAGTTTTTCTTGTTCCTCAAAATCGCTTCTAGATTCCAATATTAGATCTGAAAAAATGTGAAATATAGCCATGTGGATGACGTGCCACTGCCAATTTCATTTTACAATTTACCACCTTCCATAATGTCAGTGTAGTCTTGTTGTGGAATATTGCACATGTATTATAATAATTATTGCCCGCCAGAGTTCTTACTTACATTTAAAGCTATTCATGGGCTGTGCAGGAAGATATTCAATGATTCAATTGGTATTAAAAATACATTGTGCTATTATTCTTTGAAATCAAACAATAACATTCGCCTTGAATTACTACGAGTGAACTAGAAGAACATTGTGGGACAGGGCTCTTTGTGTTGCCGCCCCAAAGGTATGGAGCTCGCTGCACAGTAGTATTTGGAGCAGTAGAAGTTGAGAATTATTTTATGTTGAAAATGCTTTTATTTGGGATAGCTTTTATAACTGTGATTAATAATAAGAATTAATTTTATTTATGTATTCGCATGTCTCTGTAGAGTTGGTTTCAACTGAGTGTCGTAAAACCAAAACCAAAACCAATTACGTACCAATAATTATTAGACTACTCAGCCAACCTCAAACCATAGTAAAACCAAAACTAAAACCAAAGTAATTGTAAAATTACTTTCGATACTCAATTAAACTGTTCTATTAATGTTTATTTGAATTTTTCGATTAGTTAATCAATACAGGTCAATATTTTCCAAAGGATAGGGGGCATATTTCAGCTTTGCTCATTATACCTCAATGTTTCTTGTAACCGCCCAGATTTGCACGCTTTTCACAAAAATAGGGATTGCGCCAGTAAAAATGGTGGCTATTTTTAGCATACTTTTATTGAATAAAGCTAGTCACTCTGCTCGTTAAACCATACCTTAAAAATTAAAATATATAAAAAGAAAACGGAAAAAAATAATCATTTAGCAATTCATTTCAACGTCCTAAAATCTATAATATTGTACTTTTATGCAAGACTGCGATTTTTTAACTGTCAAGTCTTTTAGCAGAAAAAACGGGTGGTGTTTCACATGTGTGTAACTCGTAAGGCGGTGAGCAAATTATTTTTGGAGGACTGCGTAAATACTCGCTTCTGATTGGTTGAAAGCGGATCAATTTATCCCGATAGCTGAACAATTAAATTTTAATTGTATCGGTCACATTTAAGCAATGGAGTCGGATAAAACTTCCAGGCCTTCCGTTTGCGAAAGAAAGAAATTATTTTACGGAGAACTTTGCAAAAAGTGTTAAGTAAACAAAGTTGCAAAACTAAAATGTTTAATCACGGCATTGCTTCATTTTAGGAACCTTCCATAACCAAAAGACGTCAGATAGAAGCTTGTATTAACGGTTGTTGTATTAATAACAGGAAATCGATCTTTTTTTCTCGAAACAATAAGGGATTAATTGTGCTTGTGAACAGATCGAACTTTTTCTAATTTTCACTCGTGGCTGCGGCAGCCACTCGTGGAGATAAGTAAAAAGTCCGATCTGTTCACGCGTACAGTTTTAAAATCCATTATTGTTTCTCGAACTGATCGATTTCCTTCACTAATTGACCACAAGAAGGCGTATTTACAAAGGAAACTAATTAAAACCAACGTATCTGACTTTTTACCTTAAGCACAGGACTTGACGAGAGGTTTTTCGTCTATCAAATTACTTATTAAGCTTTGTCAACTTCTGAAACTACAATAGAACAAAAACCAGCAGATTAGGTTCGCAACCCGCAATGTTGATCGAAACTTGAAACCGGGCTTAATTTCGCCCTTCTTCGTGGTTGGTAGGCGGCTTTTGCGCTTTTCAACGCATTGTTTGTGTTAAATAATAGATACCTACCTGTTCAAAAGCTGATGAAGGACATGTTTTGAATTGGCGTTTCCGAGAAAGTCTGAATCAACGGAAATTCGAACAGGAAGATGTTTTTTTTCGCTAAAACGTCGCTGTGGTCTTGTGCGTATACGGCGTGTTGGAGTTCGGCTTAACTGTTGAAGCGGAATTGTGGACAAAAGTCTTTGGTAAGTGGTGGCGAGAACAGAACAGGTATCCATAACAATTTTCATTCAAACTCATAGCCGTTGCAGTACTCTTGTTCATTATTTGTTTTGGGGGTTTTGACGTTTCAGCTTTAAAGCGCAAATAGTGTTAATTTCCAGCATAAATACAAGAAAGCTGCATTTGAGGGTCGAGGTAGTGAAATCGGTTTTGAAGATTGACGACAGTTTTATATGTAGATGACACTATTGGCGGCGTTTAAGAAATTCCTCTTGGTTTTCTTTTAATTTGAACTGCCCTGGTAAATTTGACGGATTGTTTTAATGTTTCTGAGCTTGAGGCTTCACCTTGCACCTTTAAGCGCATATTTGCCGCACCTTCATCTTGACCAGCAGCTTGACGTCATTGATACGTGATAATTGATCGTTAGTAGTCATGGGAACAGAGGACCTTGTATCTGAGGAGTAAAAAAAAAACGCAAGCGAACAAGAAGTTAAAAGAGCCTTTATTGGGGACAATAACTATAAAGGTGAAAGACTTAATCGGAGAGATAGATGGATTTCGCGATGCGGTTTGTTGGACTAATTAATTCACAGTAACGGTTGAAGGATTAACGACACGGCATAATTAAGCTCGCTTTTAATGTATGTATTCCATCTGTATAGAGAAAAAAAGTCCTTTAAATTATGGCTTTCTAAGCTACAAAAAAAAAACATCAAAGTAGTAGATAAAAATATTTCAACTTCAACGGAATAATAATCGCCCAAGGAACAACAATTTTGTATTTTTGTGTGACTCGGTGTTATGAAAACAATACAACTTTCCATGACCTTAACGATGGTTTTAAACCAAACCGAGGTGCGCAAGTCTCAATTATCAGACGGTTAAATTTTCGGTGCTAGATATCAGTTGAAAAATTTTAGCTCAATCCTTGGTTATCAGTAAATATGCAGATTTTGGAACTAGTTATTTATTAAAAGGCACCTCATTTCTCAGCCTCCAGTTAATATCTTAATCAATTCACAAACATTAATTTAACCCCATTCAAACCCTCAGTGAAGCCTCAGGAGGCTTAGCGGCTTAAAAGCAGTTATATTTTTTGCAAGCTACTTTTAATGGCAGGAATTGGCAAGCGGTTTTTTTTTCCTGTCAAATTGTCAAATTCTGTCAAACTAATACAAAGAATGGTAGATTAGGTTGGCAACCTAATCGAAACTTAAAACTGTGTTCACTTTCGTATGTTTTGGTTAGTGGTTAGCTCGAAGCGTAGATACATGCCCGTGAGAACTGATTCAGGATACATGCCTAATATCTCTTTACAAGAGCAAGGCGTTTTCATGCAAAGACGTAAAGAGAATTAGCAGAGTAATCAAGTTGGGGATGCGTGCTTCTCTGTACTGCTAATAACATGTAAGATCAATAGCTCTTCCTATGTTAGCTTCGTACTCTGTTCTTTGTTCGACTCCCACGATGGCATTGTACTTGTGTTTAACTTCTGACTTCGCTTTTTCATTATAAAAATGAAAAATCTAACGATTTGGACATTTAAAATACTGGTCGGAACTGAAGTGTCGCCTTATCGACAGAGAAAGCTTTTTTTATGGAATTTTGTTTGTTATTGGCGGAAGAGAAACAGCGATGATCAACAAAAATTAAAATTGTTGTAGTGATAATAATTTCTTTTTATTGAACCTCCCGGTGAGAGCAAACGTTTTCAGCTTTTAATTTCGGTAGTGCATACTCCCCTAAAATTCTAGGATCCAAAAAAGATCGCGCGTGTATCGCTAACGAAGGTATTTCCAAGAAACACCCGCTTAAACTGTGATACTGAACCTGTTAGACAATGTCTTCTGATTGAAAATTTATCTGTTTTCTAAATGAGCGGCTTTTCACGGAAAATTTAATGTGTGAGCAGAGTCTCCTTCGATCTTCCTAGAAAAATCGGGAAGAGGAAGGATTTTGGGTGAAGAGAAGTTTTGACGTGTATCCGCGATGTTAACAACCTTATGCAAGCGGTTTAATTTTTACACGATGTTTACGTTTCGCAGATCTCGGATTTGACAACTGAGCTATAACCTGACCGTGTTGCGCTGTTCAGATCTGAAGCAGAGAAGCGCTGAAGTCGGTAAATTTGCTGCAGCGACCATCTGACATCTCAAACTGGATTTGCAGGTACGCAACTGTCGTCTATAGACGTAAAACTTTGAAACTTGGACCGCGTCGTTCGAAAGCTGGTTAGTGCTAACACAGCATTAAAAGTTAACCAAAGACCCACCAAAGAATAAATTTTTCCAGTATAAAAACGTGTTTCACTGCCTATGTTTTGAGTAGTTTAAGATTACTCAAGCTCAAAACAAGGCCAAACAATATAAACAGAAAACCTTCCCGCAAATGTACAAAACTGAAATCAAAATTCTCGCTAATGCTTAATTAATTGGGCTTTGAACAATCCGGCCTAGAGTTCTATCCCGTGTACAGACTTAAAAATTAGAGCTACCTTGCAAAGCATAATAAACAGCACTTCCCTTAAGAAAGTACTGCAAGCACTGAGTAGCTTTCGTTTGAATGATCACTCATGTTTTCATCCGTAGCATAAAAGTGCAAGCTTGATAATGCTGTTGGATTCAAAGTACTGATATAGTCGTTTCATGTTATTAGTAAAATTGGCTGCTTTTATTTAGGCTTGAAAGGAGCCAAAGGGAAAGTGGTGTATTTACGAGAGAGTAGATTTTTGTTTTTATGCGACTTCTTTAACAAGAAGGAAATTATTCTAACACATGCTGAGGATTGCGCGAGATTTGACTCGTCCCATGTCTTCGCTTACAATTGATCACAGGTGAACACTGGTAACATGTCAGGCGGTACCCGGTTGCCGTATTCAGTATTTTAAGAGACATTGATCATTCTTGGTTTTGGGCGAATACATTGAAAGTACATGTAAAAAAAACAAAACAAACAAACCAGAAACTTAGATCGTAAAAACAGCAATTGCAGACCAAAACTTGAGAGCTCGCAATCTCACTTGAAGTTTTATTGCGTTTGTTGTTGGTTGTGGTTACGCCTGCGGCATTGAAAACACCTTGATCTGTTTTAGTCAAACACAAGGCGAAGAATTGGTCACAAATACGTTTTTCATAAGTGGCAGGAATAGCCCTTATTCCTTTTATTATCAAATGTTTATTTTTAACTATTGTTCTGGACCTATATTGGAAAAAGCACAATCTAATAAACACACCGGTGCTAGCAGCTGTGTTGTAAATACAGCGTATAATTTGAAAACTTAATTTTATGCTAGCTTGTGCTTTCTTCTGATTTGGCGTTAGGTAATATTTTAGTGAAGAGAAACGGTTCTTCTCTCGTTAGCGTCTGTTTCCTCGTTTTAAAGGTAAGATTTCGAGTTCCAAAAATTATTCAGTGTCAAACTTCAAACGGTAGAAGAGGTCTGTTTCCCTCGAAAATCCCCGCGCCGTCTTTTTTATAATTTACGAGATTGTTGATCGACAGAGAATATTTTTCTCAAAGCTTTCCACCTGTTTTCTGTTATCAGATTTGTATGTTGTCAGCAAAATATGATTCGATCTCCCGTTTATAACGAAGATATAGAAACAGTTAACACTGCTGGTCTCGACAGAAATGTTCACTTCCTTGTAAAGGATATTATAGTCAAGAATTATGTCTGGTAAAGGAACCCTTTTTGTAAAATAGCTTTGTGGCCGCTATGTTGAGGTGGCCTTTTTTGTATGTTTTTCTTTTTCAATCACACGTTTAGCAATTTACGAATGGTTACGAACTGCTTTATTCTACGCAAGTTTTCCTTTTTGGGAGGAAGAGCAGTAAACTTGATTTAAATGTCTAGCGAAATTTATGTGAGGAACGAGTTGTTAGTTGTTAGAAAATAACGCTATTAACGTCTTTGCAATTATATGTGGTGTATATTCGATCCAGTTGGTTGAACGGTCGCCTGTTCCGCTAATTTTAATTTGCTTTAGGAACTAATTAAACATGCGTTCCACATCCCGGAAAAAAAAAAAAAACATTTTTACTTACTTTTACTGATAACAAAATGTAATTACATCGAGCTAGTGCTGGAGTAAAATATTGAATATGACGCTTGAACTGACCTCAGGACTTTATAAAAAAACACTGATTAGGTCAGTAATTGGTAAGGCGGTTAGTTACAAAGAAAAAGTCCCGGCAGTCACGAAGTAGTTTTGTCGTGGGCGAACGTTTATGCTCGGTGATCGCTCGTGTTGAGTCGGATATATTCGGTTGAATTCCTAATATTACGCGCACAAGTGCATAAAAGAAGATACTGTCGTGGTCAATCAACTGCAAACAATGAACTACGTTTAAGAGGAAGGAATAACAGTCAGTCTTTTAGCGGAATTTTATTTTGCTTTGAATTCATTTTAATTTTGAGGTAGGCTATTTTCTAGTGCAGTAAGTTAAATCATGTTTAGTAGACGAAAAATATTGAATATGTTTTCGTTGTCTTGGTTATACTCTGTCAGAAGTTAGCGAAGTTAGGAAATGGCTCGGCGAAGTGTGTGGGTTGTTGATAGATCCTCATGTTGTCATTTTGTTTGCCGGTAAAGTAACTGTTTTCGATTCTGTAAAGTGCAGTGATGAACATCTTTAGTACGACTTGTTTGTTCGAGTTTTCATTACGTGCAGTCTATCAGGCGGCTACTGTAATTTGTGTTTATAACCCTGCTATAGTCACGAACCATACATGAACAACGAACATCGTCGCGATGCCATTCTCAAAAATGTGTTTACTTAGAAACATGTCGATAGTAATCGAAAAATAGGTAAAAGTGCCCTAACTATGGCTTGTTTTAGCGTAGTTGCAGTTTTCACGGATAGCTGCCGAACGAGTATGTTGTCGTTTCCATGTATGTTAATGTAAAATTTAGTGACTGTTTCAAAGGACTCATTATTGATGTACAGAGATTAGGAATCGAAAGTCAGGAGGAATATTGGTGAAAGGTTGTAGGCAATTCAATATTTGCGCCTGTTGTCATTTCCGTTATCTTTCAAGAGTATTAGTATTCGCACCAGAAGACATTTCGAATAACTTAGAGCGCGAACATTGTTGATATATTTGTGGAAACCCGCAGATAACTAAGGCAAATGTTGACGTAAGCTTAACGTTTGAACAACTGACCACTTCGGGCGCAAGGCTTTCTAAAAGGAAACAGCTTTAAGCATTCATTTTGTGTTTTTTGACGCGGAACGTCCTTGAAACTTGTAGACAGAATTTTCTTAAGTTATTTGAAAGCCATTAGTCAAAGAGCCAAGTTCGCTAACAGAAGCAATATTTGTAGGCAATTTAGGCCTTCGAAGGCCATTTTGTTGAGAATTTCGATTAATATTCACCACAGTTTTTAGGTCCGAAACCTTAAAAGAGTGTATCGTCCGCCTTCTGGCTACAGTTCAATATTCGGGTCTTTTTGAAATGTCGTTCACCGTTGTGAGCACAAGTTGCAGACGGCTTCAACATCGTAATAACAAACATTATTTCCTTCGTGTTTCCCTGCGGGTAGTGTATGTTTCATGCAAATAATTTCACCGCATGTCTCAAGATGAATAGCAGGATATTTACCTGTGGGTGCTTCAATTTCATTATCCTTCGCAGTCGACTGAAAAAGCGGTTTTTCAGTCGAGGTATTTGTTTTGAAATAACAGACACGGATTCGTGTGGATCGTGTGGATAGAGATGAATTTACACTACGGAGAATTTCTTGACCGGAAAAAGGCAACTTATTTTAGGTTTATCTCGTAAGTTTTGTTTAGGATTTGTCGTTAGTTTCAAATTTATTATATACAAAATAACCTCTTGGCGTTTTCGCTTTTTATCCTAGTAGACTTTGCATGTCTACTTCAGTTTAAACATAATTTCTTAGAATTGTTTTTTTTAGTCTAGTTTCATATTGCGTTTCCAAATACCATCTCCTTCATACGACTTCGCGTTCCTTTTTTATGTTAATAGGTTGTCAAAGACTTGTCACCCAAGCTCTCTAACACATGTCGAAAA
>OMLO01005401.1_pt1 | contig 10736 bp, 5 predicted proteins | sample 1674811 | NCBI WGS metagenome assembly OMLO01 (sample SAMN06265003, study PRJEB25207) | coral metagenome | isolation source: Coral host | place: Mexico:La Bocana,Puerto Morelos, Mexico | collected 2008-11-13
AATAAAGGATTTATTATACGGGATAAAACACCATAACATGATAAATGTTCCTTGCGGGACATAACCCGTATCCCGAGTAGCCAATAGCTCGGGATACGAGCCCACAGCCCGTAGCCCGTAGCTCGGGTAGCCAATCACAGCGCGAGATTCGCTTCATCTTGCCCGCTCACGGAGCTAGGCATATAATAAAAGGTTCTTTATTTTGGTCATGGCGTATGTCACAAGAAAAACAACAAAGGTCTCTCTTCTAGCTGATTCCGCTGGTCGTAGTGTTCTGTCGAAGAGAAGACAAACGCTAAGAATTCCTCCATCATTGAGCTCTTTGTCGTCCAGTGTAAACAGTGACGCTGCAAAAGAGCCTGTCAAGACAATATCAGATCTGCCAGGTCCCATCAGCCTTCCGATCATAGGTACAACTTGGACATTATTTACAGGAGCGAAAGGCCAGTCGCTTGGCAAGCGAATTTTGAAAGTCCAAGAAGAACATGCCAACAAATACGGCAGAATATTCCGATCGCAATACCCCGGGATTTCCGTCATTTCTCTCTCAGATCCCACAGATGTAGCAAAAGTTCTGCGATCTGAGCCTAAATACCCTGAACGACTACAGTTCCCCGTTCTTGACTTTTACCGCGAACAACGAAAAAAGATTCCTGGCGTTTTCTTTGCAGATGGCCCTGAGTGGTACAAACACCGAAGCGCACTAAGTAAGCGAATGCTTCGACCTAAAGAGGTAGCTGACTACGCTTCGGCTTTCAACGAAATTATAACGGATTTTATTCACAGATTGCGAACCATTCGAGAACCTAGCGGCTCAGAGAAAGGAAACGAAGTTTGTGATCTCGACAATGAGCTCTTCAAATGGTCGTTTGAGTCAGTCGCAGAGATGTTGTTCGACAAAAGATTTGGTTGTCTAAAGCCCGAAGTAAACAAAGAAGCACAGACCTTTATAAAAGCTGTGGGAGACTTTCTGCATAGTACAGTTGGGGCAAGTTTACTTCCGACCTGGTTCTACAAGATTTACGAAACCCAGCATTTTAAAGTATTTGTTTCCAGTATGGACACGATGTACGAATACGCTGAATTGTTTATTCAGAGAAAAATCAACGAGCTTGAGGAACATCAATTTACGGCTAAGTCACGAGTCACTGAGTCTTCTGAATGTGACGACAAAGCGGGTTTCTTTGAGTTTCTCCTGTCAAGTGGAAAGCTGACTAAAGACGATTTACTTGCAAGTGTGATTGATGTTTTGTTTGCTGGAGTGGACACAACTTCCAACACGATGCAGTGGGTGTTGTACATGATGGCGAAAAATCCTGACAAACAAGACATCCTGCGACAAGAAGTGTTATCAGTGCTTGGAGATACAACATTGGCGACACCGACGACTCTCGCACAAATGCCTTACCTGAAAGCCTGGGTACGGGAAACGTTGCGGCTCTACCCAGTCCTTTCCGCTATTCCTCGAAGGCCGTCTAAGGATGTAATTTTAAGTGGATACGTTATTCCGGGAGGCACGACACAAGTCGAGTTTCTTACCCATGTCATGGGCCGGGATGAGAAACTTTTCGAAGATGCCGAAAGGTTTAAACCAGAAAGATGGCTGCGGAAGAAAGACAGAATTCCAACCGACACCGCCGAAGCTTTCTCTTCCATTCCGTTTGGATTTGGAACCAGAATGTGTGTTGGCCGTCGTATCGCTGAGTTGGAGCTTCATCTTTTATTGGCCAGAATCGTGCAACAATTTGAGATTTCTTATCCTCCTGATGCGGAGAATGTTGAGCCCTATTGTCGAGGGGTTATAGTTCCTGACAGAGCTGTGAGAGCGAAGTTTATAGACAGACAGCAAATTAAAGGGTGAAATTACACCAGAGTTAATAGAGGGATTACAATGAACAAAATTGCACTAGGAATTGGGAAGACTAATCTACGGAACTCTGCGGAACCTAGAGAAATGACTGTTTTTATTGCAACTAGTTGACTCTACAACTCGCTAATTTGAATAATCACTAGCCGCGATCATGTTTACAGTGACAGTCCGCTGAATTCCATGTTTCCGAGTAAGCTTCTGGTAATTTTCCATTTCCGGTAGACTCCATGACAACCTAAGCGATGTGCTATTACTGTTATTTCTGTCACAATGGCTAACTGGTTACATGTTTTCTATAAGTTGACCTTTCTTTAAATTTTTGATAATTTACTCTATTTGAATATCAAAAAAAGATGACCTGAACGTTAGTAAATAAATATTGCGTGTAGGGTTATGATGCAAGCGTATGCAAGGGCAAACACAAGATCACCGGAACGATCAAGATTAGTCCACAACCAACGAGTCACCAAAATATCTGCTCATTTAAACGGGATGGTAGTTCTTATGGGTTTCATAATTAAGGAAATGACTCCAGCAGAAATTTAGTTGCGTGACTAAGGAATTTATATCTTTTACCATTGTACTCTCTGAATGTCTATTCCATTCTGAATAGAATTAAAGCTCTTACATCATGGCATCTATTTAACACTGTGGTTATATTCTTTACTCGCAAAAACCTATTGTATGTCATAGTTCTAAGTTTGGCTAAAATTATTCTTTGTGCGTGACCTAGCAGCCTTTGCAATACACACCTATTCGTCACGCTATGACGCAAAAGAAACAGTTTGCGTTGCGTGATATGGAAAATCGAATATTACCAATCAGACAGTTGTGTTACACCTTGGGCCGTTGAGAATTGGAGCGCAAAGGATATAATCGCGCAACGAAATAACTTAAAATGAAACAAAGAAAATAAGTTCACCTTGCTTGGTCTCTGTTTTCCATTTGGACTATTTTGGTAGTGTTTTGTTGTTTTGGGAAATGAGCCCGCTCACATCGGGGAGACACGAGCACTCTGGAGAGTGGAGCAGTCGTGTCTACGTATGAGTCGCTGGATTAGTACTTTTCCTGATAAGATGGCTTATTTTACAAAAACCAATTGCTCGTTCTATGCTTGCTGCGGGTCGAACCGTCTTCTCAGGAGCGCCACGCGGATCAAGGAGTCTTCCATCATTGAGCCCTTTGTCGGCCGGGGTAAACAGTGACGCTACAGAAGAGCCAATCAAGGTGCGTGCCAGGTCCCATCAGCCTTCCGATCATAGGAACAGCTTGGAATCTCTTTGAAGGCGAGCCGTTAAGGAAACGAATGATGACCTTGCAATAAGAAAACATCAAAAAGTATGGAAAATATTTCGAGAATGTGGAGTACTTAGCGCGGTGTGACTGTTCCTGACAGAGCTGTGAGAGTGGATAGGGTCTAAAGGTAGGCACGAGTGACCACGGGTGACCACGGGTTATCACGAGTGACCACGAGTGAAATTTAATCAAAATTTAATCATACTAACATCCAGTATTTAGTCACGTCAAGCGGAATAATCCACCCTTCAACGACATGGTCCACATGGAATGGAGCGAGCTCCTTAACATGTGAACACAGCAGAAAACAGTGTTTGATGAATATGACCTCAACATTGTCTTTAAAGGACCACAGTGTTGTGCTTTGGTAGTAGTCCATTATAATACCTAATTCAAAACTGTTTACACATTTCAATATAATTTTTGCGTTACTTTTTTCCCTGTTTTTCTTATTGTAGCCAAGAGACACCTATATGTCTTATGTTCCGTAAAGAAGCTGGAAACGCACTGCATTGAAACGCATTTTTTTATCGCTCTCCTGTACGTTTGTTTGGCGCATAACGAAACGTGTTTATGAGGGCAGGAAGTGAGGTTGCGTTAATTAAGAAACAATATTGTCGTTCCTCAGTTCTACTAAAATTCTCTTATTTTGTCGGGTCTTTCCATTCTGTTTGATGATTAGTAAATTTCAGTTATTGTTTTCACCAGGAAAAAAATCATTACTTTGTCTAGTAGAGGAAGAGTAGATGATAGTGGGAGAACGTTGGTCGCTTGGTGTCTCTAAGGAAATATTCAAATCTAACACTTGGCGTGCTTTCAAAAAGTTAAATAACATAGTGACATTAATAAAACATACGTTTTGCTGCAGTTATCGTTTCTTTCTGTTTAATATATTTTTGCCTTTTTTTAATTATCGGACGTATACTGCGGAAAATCTTCAGTCAGTAGTTTCCCTACTAATAGATACGGTATTTGATAAAATATGACTCCTTAATGACGTCATATTAACAAAACGGAGATATTTTGATTTAATCTCACTCGTAGTCACTCGTAGTCACTCGTGGTCACTGGTGAGTACTTTTAGACCCTATCGTGAGAGTGAAGTTTGTATACAAGGTAGTTCACGCAAACCACGACATCAATAGCAACGCGAACGTCAAAAAACTAAGGCCCGTCCACACTACTTCAAAGAAATTTAATATTTGTACTGTTAGGCCTACCGACTTCACTAATCCGTCACGAAAACGCAGCTTCTCGAAAACGCTCTTCAAACCGCAGTAATTTGAAAACGCAGACTTTACGTTCTAGGGTAGAGGGAAACGTGTTTAAAACGAGGCTTTTTAAAAACAATGGCGTCATGATAGTCATGTGATTCCTCTGCCCGAGTTTTACTCAAACTCAAATGAAAAATTGGAATGTCACGCGACGCTCTTCTCCACAGCTGTGTGACATCTCAAATGAGTTCGAGACTGACTATGAACTTACTTCAATACAGTGAAAGCTACACTGCCAGCAGACAAAAATAAACACAAGTAGAATTATTCATGACCGGCAACGACCAAATTGCGTGACGACAATGACAATCGCAATATGGCAGTCCCCTAAAGATAACTTCCCGAGTTCACGCAGCTATGCGTCTTGTTTAATACAGTTCTAGTACCCAGATCTTACTCTGTTTCTCCGTGGAAGATCTGGGTTCTAGACTACTTTTCTGGTTGATCAAACTCGCGTGCTTCCATAGCCATTTTTCCTCATATAAAATATGTTTAGGCCCGATCTACCCTACACTGAAACGAAAGTTTCACTCAACGAGTCAAATGTTTTCCCTCGACGCTACACCTGAGAAATATGAAAAGAAAACAATCCCTGTACTGGCCATTTTGGATTTGAGTTCGTTAAAACTCGGGTGGGGGAATTGTACGATTATCGTCAGTGAACGCCTCGTGTAAGATTATTCCACTGAAATAGAACCTGCACTGAGATTTTTGTCATACTTTGCCTATTGATTGTTTATGTTATAGGAACTTAAATTTTGAAATAAAAATGAAGGGTCCCCATGTTCGTTTAGGAGCAACAGCACCTTGTTTGTACCCAATAAATCCTTATAATAGCAGCAGTATTATAGTCACGATTACTTGCTTAATTCACGTTTCCCACGATTGCTTCTTGTTTTGCACTGAGAATTGGGCCATATTTATTTTATATAGAGAAATTTATTATTCAATTCAAAACAACAGCACACTCGTTTTCGAAGAAATGACGATTTACTTCTATGGCGGGGTCCAGCCGTAATGCGCGCGCTAACCATTGCTCGTTATATGTAATAAGTTTGATAGGATTTGCAAAAACAGCATTAAAAACTTGCGCACCAACCGCCATAAATGATTCCCCTACGAAGCCACCTTAAAAAACTCCGTTTTCAAATTCTTTTCCGTGTACCCTAAAACGCAAAGCCACTGTTTTCAAATTCCTCCGATTTGAAGAGTGTTTCTCAAAAGCTTCGTTTTCATTACGGATTAGTATGGACGATAGGCCTGAAATAAAGTTGCCTCTTTAAATTCTTCCGGCTTGGTGTAGGCGGGCCCTAATTTGTTGACGTTTTCCTTCCTTTTTGTCGTTTATATGGTTTGCGTGGACTGCCTCGTAGCTATGATGGAGGAATTATTGTCTGTCTATAAACTTCACTCTGACAGCTCTGTCAGGAACAGTGACACCTCGTGAAAAGTACTCCACATTCTCCGCATCAGGAGGATAAGAAATCTCAAATTGTTGCACGATTCTGGCCAATAAAAGATGAAGCTCCAACTCAGCGATACGACGGCCAACACACATTCTGGTCCCAAATCCAAACGGAATGGAAGAGAAAGCTTCGGCGGTGTCGGTTGGAATTCCGTCTTTCTTGCGAAGCCATCTTTCTGGTTTAAACGCCTCAGCGTTTTCAAACACTTCTTCGTCTCGGCCCATGCCAAAAGTAAGAAAGTTCACTTGTGCTGTTCCTCCAGGAATGAGGTAACCACTTAAAATTATATCTTCCGTCGGCTCTCGAGGTATAGCTACCAATGGATAGAGTCGCAGCGTTTCTCGTACCCAGGCCTTCAGGTAAGGCATTTGCGCAAGAGTCGTCGGTGTCGCCAATGTTGTATCTCCAAGCACTGATAATACTTCTTGTCGTAGGATATCTTGTTTGTCAGGATTTTTCGCCATCATGTACAACACCCACTGCATCGTGTTGGAAGTTGTGTCCACTCCAGCAAACAAAACATCAATCACAGTTGCGAGTAAATCATCTTTAGTCAGCTTTCCACTTGACAGAAGAAACTCAAAGAAACCCGCTTTTTCACTCTCTGAACTCCCGGATGAACCGCGTGACTGGTTCTTTTGTTCCTCTTCAAGGTCACGAAGTCTTCTCTGAATAAACATTTCGGCGTATTCATACATCGTGTCCAAGCTTGAAAGAAACTTTTTTAACTGCTGAGTCTCGTAGATTTTATAGAACCAGGTTGGCAACAAACCCACACCCATCAAGTTGTGGAGAAAATCTCCCACCGCCTTTATAAAGGTTTGTGCTTCTTCGTTCATCTCCGGCTCAAGACAACCAAACCTTTTGTCGAACAACATCTCTGCGACAGATTCAAACGACCATTTGAAGAGTTCGTTGTCGAGATCACAAACTTCGTTTTCTTTCTCTGAGCCGCTACGATCTCGGACGGTTCGCAATCTGTGAATAAAATCCGTTATGATTTCGTTGAAACCCGAAGCGTAGTCAGCTACCTCTTTAGGTCGAAGCATTCGCTTACTTAGCACACTTCGATGCTTGTACCACTCAGGGCCATCTGCAAAGAAAACGCCAGGAATCTTTTGGTGTTTGTCGCGATAATATTCCAGAACGGGAATGCTAACTCGCTTAGGATATTTTGGCTCAGCTCGAAGTACTTTCGCGACATCTGCGGGATCAGCCACAGCAACTACCGTTACACCGGGGAACTGAGTTCGAAATATTTTGCCATATTTTTTGACGTTGTCCAATTGCGAGGTCAACATTATTTTTCTAAACGGCTGGCCTTTCTTCCCAGCAAAGAGTGTCCACGCTGTCCCTACGATCGGAAGGCTGATGGGACCTGGGAGATCTGATATCGTCTTCATAGGCTTTTTTGCAGCGTCACTGTATGCGCTGGACGACAATCTGCTCAATGATGGAGGATTCCTTGATCCGTGTAGCGCTCCTGAAAGAACGGTTCGACCCGGAGCAGCAAGCAGAGAACGAACATTTTTGGTTTTTGTAAAATAAGCCATCTTATCAGGAAAGGTCAGTACAAATCTAGCGACATGTTTCGCTTTCCTGAATAATTTTGATTGACACTAAATTACGTAATTACGCCACGCGAATAAGCCACAGCTTCAGTTCAGATATTTAAGATTCGAAGATACGTTGCTGACCTGTCTCGCTGACCCGTCTTCTGTTATACCCCGACCTGTTTTATCTGTTGCTGACCTGTACATCGAGAAACAATCCTTCTAGGCATCGTTCTCAGTGTAGCTAATAGCGATGTTTCCCGTGACGTCACGTCCAGGTCACGTGGGGCTGTTTATTTCTGTTGATATTAACCAAATTACCCCACCGACGCAGCACCACATTTTCTCTAGAAACTTTCACCCTCTCAGATTCATTTGTTTATTTCTATGGTTGGCAAAAACACGACGTGGCTTGATGTTTCTTTCTAAATTTACTGCCTAAGAAAAGGGTTCGTGGAGAGAATGTCGGCGAGCTGAAGCATACAACTGGTTATGGCGGGGGTACACTTACGCTTGGTATTATGGTTTTAACGCAGTTATCTCGTTCACGAAGACCCCGGGTGGTACTTACCCAGGTTTTCCGAGGGCATATGGAGCGAGATTAAATTACACAGCTAAATAAGAGTCTTACAATCCTAGCTAAAGGTGACAGAAGTTGCACAAAAAGGTACTTATTGTGAAATTCTCTAAACATTGACTGTTTTTATCCTCCATAGGAAAAAAAAAGATGGTGAATGGTACACTTACCCATAACCCCCAGCGCACAAAACCTTTAACAACATTTTTTAACGTACAGAAGAGTTATTCAATCCTCCAACCCAGGCTACACAATGATCTTAGTACAGGGATAAGTATTGTAAAAATGTGACTTTCTTTGTGCCTTAAAGGCTGTGTTGTGTTTGCAAAGTATTGTGGTGAAATGTACCGGTACAGCCACCATCGATTTTCCTACAGTGCATTGTAACAAGAATTCCATGAAGGAAAATTAAGTTACTGATTCATCAGGTCTCATCAGGTTTGACCTCATGCAACTGTTGTGGTGATGCTACACTGAGCAATGTGTGACAATCATACAATTTGTCTCACAACACAGGTAACAGAATTTCACTGAAAAGTTGATTAAAACTTTGGTGCAACATTGAAAGTTAGCAGATTGTTTTATTAGAAAATTGCAACATTTGTCTTCATTTAGGTTTCACTATTAACAATTATTGACCAAAGTGGAGGTAAATATCCCCCACTTTCACCGACACTGAGGTGAATAATCGTTTTAGTGTATGTCACACAAGCTGAATAACTAGTGGACCAAATAGTAACTGTACTTGTTTAAGAGTAACTTTACTTGAAACAAGAAGCCATTTTGTTTTTCTTCAGCTGCTCATAGGTGAATAGTACTTGGCCTTTCACCTCCGAGCTAGCCAATCAGCATGTGCACTTGTGTGGAATATACTAATTATGGGTTATTGACCAAGCACTGGGTCAAGAAGACTGGATATTGGGAAAGTTCATTTTTTCTGTGTTATCGACCAGTTGATTTATTATTTGGAAAAGACCACTATATTCTTTTGGTCCACAGTGGGTAATCCCAAGGGGGCAAGATGTCCCCATCTTGCCCACTCGGGTAAACAGTCACAGCACTGGATTTGTTTTATCTTATCGCTCATATTTCTAGCCATATAATAAAGATCAGAAATAAACAGTTTTGTTTTTCCTTTACTCTTTGTTTAGCCAAGGTTTTTATTAAATGATAATAGTGTCAAAATATAATTACTGAACACAGACTTGCTTATTTAGTATATTGCCACAAGATAATCATTCTTTGTCAGAGAAAGTAAATTTTTATGACAGCTACTAAGGTACAAAAACACTAGAGAACATAAATAAAAGAAATGAAGATTGAGGAACACAAAAAATTTTCAACTTCGATTTTCAAGAAGCACCACCATTTGCTCTGATGGACTTGACTTACAAACGAACAAACAGTGACTCAGATACATCACTGAAAGCTGCAGTTTTTAAAATTGACAACAGAATGTTTCATTGCTGAAAAGAAGTTCCTTTTTTTTTAGATAAATCAACCACTGTCCTACAGTGACAACGTTTTTATATACAGGTAACACACTGTCCAAGAGGTCTTAGAGACATATTAAAAACCATGGATATTTAGTTGCTCTTCTTTAGCCAGTTGGATAGCTTTCAGAAATTCACCAACATTGCGACGCTGATCGCCAGTTAGCTGTATCACCTCTCCGTACTCTGGATTTTCGATGACTGTGCCATTGCACTTGAATTCCTGAGGAAGGAAGGACCCAAGAACGGATGAAGAACATAGTTAGAATCGAGGAGATGCCACATGCAAACTATTACTTAATAACAGTAATGTTTAATATTTAGCAATCAGGGTGCTAATTTACTTTTGGCAGCTCAAAAGAGACTGCTTATTGGAGAGGGGATTTTGTTAGTACTATTAGAGACATTAATAATATGTTTAATACCAAGCTCAACTGAGAAAGCTGACTACATAATTTACACGCCTAATCTGTCTATGCAAGAATTAGATTATGAGCTTGTGATTTCCATTGTGTGATAGTTGCTAAGGATGCAGCGCGAGTCAACTATCAGACAAAATCCAAGAGCAAATAATCTTTTTTAGTATAAATCTAATACTTGTTTAAAACTTAACCTAAATCCTCCATAGACACCTTGAAAAATGCAAAGAAGCAGCTATCAGTTTGTTAACAACCTGCAATACTGCTAGGAAACTCGCAACCTATCCACAACAGAGATGGGGAGTAGCACTGTAGCCTATCCACAACAATAGATAAGGAATAGCATAGCTGTTGTAGTTAAAAATTAAATTCAGGTAAAAATAATTTTAACCTAGTTTGATTCTCAATTTCCTTCGTCTTCTAACCCTAATTATTCACAATCAATGAATAAGTAGGGTTAGGAGACAAAAGAATTAAATTTTACCTGAATTTAATTTTAAACTACAACATAGCCAACCAGGGAATAAACACTTGTAGATTTATACTAATTTATGATGAGGGGCCTCATCGTAAGTTGGTGCCGACTTTTTTAGCCCCTTAAGTCTACCTAGTATGGAACTGATTTAAAAGAAATGCATATACTTCCAACATGAACAGCATATGGCTCGAGGGGGGGGGGGTACTCCCAGAAAAATTTGGTAGGGGTGTGCAGCCCACTTCCCAAAACCCTTACCCTATTTATGACCAAAATCTGTGATTTTCCCTACCCTATTTATGACCTGACCAAA
>OMLO01005402.1_pt1 | contig 10736 bp, 3 predicted proteins | sample 1674811 | NCBI WGS metagenome assembly OMLO01 (sample SAMN06265003, study PRJEB25207) | coral metagenome | isolation source: Coral host | place: Mexico:La Bocana,Puerto Morelos, Mexico | collected 2008-11-13
CATGTACGGGATCACTTGAGACTGCGGCCTGTGAGCTGGTCCTTGCCACACGATGAGTAAATGACTCTGTGGATCCTTCTGGCATGTCTGACATGTTGATGTGATAAATAACCAATGTTCATCACTTTGGATGATTCGGCACAAACTGAGATTCACACCTTCTGGACTTATCCTTAATTGACACAGTCCACAGGATGCAAATGGATGTAGTTTGGATCAGCAAGACAGGCTCTGAGAGAGAGAGAGAGAGATAGAAAGAGAGCGAGAGAATCTGTATGGCACTAATTTGGATATACAGTACAGCATATAGACTAGATGACTATTACTTACTACTATTGCTAGTACTATTAGTATGATCGTCTTTTGTCCATTCTACGAGGACCGAAGTTTGATTTACCCTTAAGCCTTAAGCAAAGACCTCAGGTTCAATTATGGCAGGTCATGATCTGACGAAGCACCGCGCACACACACACACACACACACGAAATACCCAACTAAAAGATACAAACTGCCTTGCAGAAAAATCTTGCAAGCTCCTCTGAGGGCCTGAGGGTGCTGCTTTCTTGGAGGCTGAACCTAGTGGTGTAGTCTCCTGACCAGGGCTGCAAGTGCTTTCAACATGTGTAGCAGCATGCAGCATCAGATTGAAGGGAAGACTTCAGGGAGGTTCTTTTTAGGGAGTTTTCAGATCGTATTGGAGCATAGTCAGCCAATAGAACAATGATTAATTACAAGATTTTAGACCTTGCAAATGCGCCTTTTCTTTACTTTTGAAAGCACACAAAACGGCACGCTCAGAAACCAATGCAGCCAAGCTTCTAGGGACTCAAGTTGGTATCCAGGACGGATTCGCTTGGGAAGAAGATCCTGGCTCTGTCAATCGAAGGAGCATCCATCTGATGACGGGAAAATAATGAAAAGGATGCACCTTCTCAGGCTAAAGTGAATGCTATTGCATGTCATATGGTTTCAGTCTTCACTATTTTTGGAACAAGCCAAACCTACAGCCACACCCTCAATCTGAGCACTCAACAACGCCACAATTGGATTTTGCTTTCCTAAAATATCCAAAATCATTTTCAGACTTACTATATTGATCAGGTGTGTTTTCATGTATTTTTTTTGGTGACTTCTCGTGCCCAAAGAAGAGAATCATTGAATGAGCCTCTGCAGAGGCCAAAGTGCCTGACAATCGGAGGAAAGGCAAACTTGCAACTGTTGTCGGTTGAAGTAAGCTAGGCACCCCAAAAATTTCAAAACTTGTATGGCACAAAACAGTTGAAGTTCAACGCTCTTACTTGTGCAGGGCAAAAGGTGGGAAAACAGAACAACCCATCGCATCCCATGACATGAAAACCCTTTAATCAAACGGGAGATTTCAACTTTGTTTCTTGGGAGATCCGTAATTGTCCATGCGATCTACATCCAGGTAGTTCCATTCATCCATCTCTTTAACTTTGGACTTTGGAGGATTCTCCGCCTGCACTGCTCAACATCGGAGAACAAAGGCGTGCTTGATCCCTGCCAGAATCAAGTCTCTGCGGTGCCCAGTCCGAAGCTTCTGGATAAAATGCATTGAAACAAGTTAAAATATCAAAATGCATTCAGAAGAGGAGTCATCTGCAATTGCAATTTATGCCAACAGGCCGACCTTGTAGCAAGCATTTTAAGATTGACATTTGCAATCAATTACAAGTCTGAGATGTGAACTCACTGCAGAACGACATGTAGGCTGCCTTACACCATTTCAGGTTTGGGATGTTCTGGGCACAGACACTTTGCATGGACCGTTGAACATGTCTTCTAAGCACCACAATGCCACAACTAAAGAAACTGCAAAGCTCAGCGCCTCTTGAATGCCATACTGAATGACGGATCTTGAAACGATTTCTGCCAAAGACCTCCAAGCTCTGAAAGTCACATATCAATCTGGATGTTTCAAGAAGACAACTTGGGCTCTGATCTCCAATCAGATGGAGAAAACTTATATTTGAACGCAACATCCCTTTCGTCGCTCCAAGTTCTGAACTCTGCAGGTTGGCTCCGAGAGGTTTGTCCTTCCCAAACCAGATGTATCAATCTGTATCAAGCGCCGCTGCAAGGTGTATCTAATTTGGACATATTTGGATACACGCGACAGGCTCCCAAATAGACTTCCCAAATTTTCGGCTTATGTCTTGTGATGCTCCAATGTTTGAGATAACGTGCCCAATTGGCGCTTAAGTGTTAATATTGTTCATTTGGCAACAATTCAAAATACATGTTTTTGTATCAAAAGAAACTGGAGATTACCATGAAATACTTCTTCTTTTCTTCTTTCATGTGGCACAAAGGGTCTTAATGTTCAAGACTCGGCCTACGTGGGGTTGGATGCACCTAATTTATTCATGTCGTTCATTCGATGTTTTTGGGGCCTAAAAACATAATCCGCACCGTCAATATCTTCCGTGGATGCATGATAGGCAGTGGCAAACCGTTGAAATACCTCGTGGTAGTCGTCGTCCTTTGCCGGTACATGATCGATGTAAGGAAGAAGGCGATAGCAGATGGCACACAACCCAGCGCATAACGCCGGTGGGTACCGTTTCAATTCCGCCGTTGCATAGCCCTGCCCATTCTGTACACGACCCATTGGCAACGCTTGTGGCAACGTTGTACGTGTACGGGTGCTGTCGATGGCATCATAGAGGAACTGAGTGCAAACACCTCTTGCAATGATCATCAGTGCTGTGGGTTTGGGGGACTTCGCCCCCCAATACCCCTGGTGAATGTGCAAGCAATGTACCCCCTTCAGGCTTCCGATGAACTTGAAGATAGGTGTCAACCATATGCTTGGTGGCTGTCTGTCATTCTTGGGCTGCGGTAGTTCTGGGTGTTCGAGAAGAGCGATGCCTCCAACCAACCATTGTACCACCAATAGCAACATCATGAATAACAGTAGCTGATTCGCCACATCCACCTGACGGATGTCTCTCAGTCTCAATGTTTTGAGACCCCAAATTTCTTCCATGAGGGATTCCCCTGACCGGACTGGTCTGGGGCCAGAGCCAGTCATGTAGTAGCGAAATCTGGCCACAGACCAGCTCTCACAAGGGGGTCCTCCCAAAATTGCATAGACGCCACCCCGTGCCGCCATTTGTATCCAGTAAGATTGGGCTGGTCGACTCGTGAGGTCTCCCAACTCACTGTCTAATACCAGATCGACCGAAGCAACAAAGAAACTGTAACCGTCAGGTGGACGGCATTGCTCCATGTAGCTGTGGAAGTCACCTTCGCGACGAACTCCCGCATATAGATGCAATATGTACCTGTATCTTGTTGGCATTCTCAATGGAATAGAGGGTGTAAAGTGCTGTACTTCACTGAGTCCTTCTAAGCATTCATTGAGAGAGAGAGGTCTTGATGTAACCATACCATCGGGTCTGGATCGTGTAGCCAGCTCATTGAAGGTAGTGGCAATCGCATCTTGGCATTCTGGATGTTGCCTGTTCACAAGTGCTTCAACTTCGAGGATTTCAGAGTGACAAACTGCATGCTCTTGGAGAACCTGTAGCATCTCTGTAGTGTGGGGTCCACTGGCCCAATCCTGTTGTAGCGCTTGCTGTAGGAAGGCATGCATCTCCGCCGTCATAGGGATTCCTTGTTCCGGCGGTAGCTGTTGCGCATCTGTGTCTTCCCATACATCCATAGGCAGCTGTTCTTCTGATTGTCTAACCTTTGAACTCCCAAAGTAAGGCTGCTTGGGAACCCAAAGTTCCAAAGAAGCTACAGTGCGAGCACATGTTTGAACAGATCGTAGATGTCTGGTCAACCTTGCCTCTGAGGGAAAGGTTCTGGCGCAAGCCATGCATGTGGCACCTCTCTGTAGCCGGCGCCACTTGTTGATCCTACCATGCTTCTTGAACGAGTGAACCGCCCATGCACGGTATGTGGGGAAGTCTTGGATACAGATAAAACAATGGTGTGCCGCATCCTTGTACTCCAGGGTCGCTTGTGGCACGGGTGCTCCGGCTTCTTGTAGAAGGTCCAGTGCGCGACGGTGGTAGTCAACAACTTTGGCACGCATGTTCCACTGTAGCCAATCATGTGTGGCTGCTCTCTTGAGAAGACCTGCCCATTTGCCTGGTCTTGTTGCCATGAGTGTGTGCCACGCATGGATATCCTCTTCCGGGTCTGGTAACACGGTGAATCCTTTGAGCTGTGAGTAGGTCCATCTCAAATCCTCCAAGACGAGGCCAAGCCATTGACCCTCCATAGCCAGGACCGCCCATAGTTGTTCACAGTCACGTCTGATAGCTCCTCCATACCAGCGTAGTCGAAGCAAACGTAGTGTGACTGATGGGCGGTACTGTTGTGTATGGATAAGAACCTGGTCGTCCGTCATGTGAAGGATCTGCTTGTGAGTGAAAAGCTTTAGCAGTGTACCTCTGTAAAGCTTCATGTGTGCGGTGTGCCACATCTGTTGCTCGTACTGGGTGAGGCTACTCCAAATACCAGCATTGTAGTGCAACGTAGTGAGGGCCGTTGCGGTCAATACTGTCTTGCGTGTAGGTATGTCGATATTTGGGTTCGCGTACACCTTTGCCCTGTATGTTTTGAATTGTTGTTGTGCTTGAGCTACTCGATGTTGTATCTCAGGCCTCATCTTTGCACCATAGGTGACCCATCCACCAAGATGTTTGTATTTTTGCACGAGTCGTAGCTTTGGATTGCCCGGCATAGCTGTGTCCAGTGGGAGTGAGCTCTTCATGGTGTTGAAGATGAGTCTCTTCACCTGTTGGCTCCCTGTTCCACGTGGTGTGATGACTGCCTCCGTCTTTCCTTTGTCGAAGTTGGCCATGAGTCCAAAACGTAGGAGCTCCTCGACCATTACGACGCAGGTGTGCTGGAGCTTCATAGGTGCCCTGTCAGCTTGTGAGTCTTCACCAAGTACCACCACGTCATCAGCCCAGATGACCACAGCATTGGGGATAGTGAAGGTGCCACTTGAGGATAGGACTCCGGCTTCGCCGTTCCAAGTGAATGGGGTGATCAACTCTTCACGCAAAAGCCGTTCTTCGAAGCGCCGAGCCCAACGTGAGAACACTAGCGACCAGATGATGTCTGCGAAGCCATCACCTGGCCGCGTACCTCTCTCGGTACGCACCAAAGTGGCAGAAGGGTCTTGGTTCAGGACAAACCACGTGCTGCGATGTACCTCTGCAACTTGCGAATGTAGAAATGGGTCACATTGGCTGTTCGTCAGCGTGCTTCCACCTTCCAAAACTGCTGCTACATCTTCCAAGCACATGTCCTCCACCCCCATTCGCTTGAGGAAGACCAGCACGTCTTCGTCCGCGAAACTGCACTCAAATGCCTGCTGGCGAATTACTTTGTAAAACGCCTGTGCAATGTCTAAAAAGAGTGAGTAGTTGGTATAGCCACCAAGTTTGGCCGCGATGGCATGACTGCGAACCACTTGTGCCGCCAACGTCACTGAGGGGCTGTTGTGTGATGTAACTTGTAAAGGTGTAGAAACACTTCTCATCTGTCCAAGGATGCGTCTCCTGAAAACGTTGTGAAAGGATTTCCCTAGTGAACTACTCACTAGGAGCGCACGGTGCTGAGAGCATTGGCGGATGTCACCTCTTCTCTTCCATGCCGACACAAGTCTCCCTCCTTTGTGCTGCAAGCACTCGCTTGCAAGCAGCGTTTGTTTGAAGAACAGTGGCCAGGTGTGTCTGGCAAGATGTGCCGCAGCTATGAAGAAGTTCTGGTGGGACTTGGTCATATCCCATCGCCTTTGATGGCCGAGCCAATCTCATCTGGTGCTCCAATTCCGTAAGCGTGGGGACATTCTTGAGGTCAATGGTAGTAGGCGGAGCCGGCCTAGTGCGAATGTCGTCCTGCCACAGGTCCATAGGCGAGGTCTCTGTGCCGCCCTCCATGGCCGCGTAATGTCGCCTCCATCGGGCAGTGGCTTCATTCACAGTTCTTGCGATCTCTCCATTCTCTAAGAAGACCATCGGAATGGGTTTTCGAGCAAGGTCTTTTACCCTTTTGCCGAGTCTCAATGGTTTCAACCTTTTCATAATGGTAGCCTTGTCCGATCCATCGAGTTGTCCAGCGAAAGATCGGAGATATTGAGCTCGGTCATGGTCAAGGAATCGGCGAAGGTCACGTTGCACCTGTCCATGTAGAATGTACGTCGCCGCAATCTTGAGCGCATAGGATATCATCTTGATGTTGACCTGTTTCTGTGAAAGCCCTGAAGTCCATAACCGCAATGCACAATGTAGTCGTAGACTGATATAGGCTTTACCGTGAGCAGTCAAGATCTTCCGGATGCGTCCTCTTTCCGCATGGATTCGCCATGTTGAGCTTGAAAAGATGATGCCACGTCTGGTCCTGTTTCTGTCTATGGGGAAATGCTCAGCAAGTCTCTGTTGGATTTCGCGGTTGAGTATGTCCGCATGAATGGTTGGTGGTGTAGTCCACGGTATGTCGGGCCAATGTTGGTAAAAGGCATCCCATTGTTCCGGTGTCGCTGCTGCAAGTTTGTTGCGGTCAAATGCAAGCTTTGCACGCTCATTGCTACCAGAAAGGATAGTCCCACTGACATGGAGGCATACCGCACTGTGGTCAATGCCTCCTGCACCTGAATCAATGCTGCTGTCAACCCAACTTGATAGTGCAAACCCTGACCACGTCAAAGGAATACCAATGTAGTCCAAGCACTTTGAGAGCAAGCCGTCGTTGGACGTCCACGTGATAGTTTCCCCCTCATGTACGTTGGCAAATGCAGATGGTAGCTGCAACTCCTTCGCTCTCAAGAGGTCCCCGAACTCTTGAGCCGCATCAGAGCTTTCAGATTCACCAAGTTCGCCGACATGTGGTAGATCATATGTAGCCTGTACATTGGCATCGATGAATAGAATGATGTTGTTGCCACACCCGTGTTTGTTGAGCAAGTCATGGAGCTGTTTCCACCAATGTAATTGTAGCTGCTTGCCCTGACCACTATGGGGTGCATGCGCAACAATGATGAGTAGTGGCATGGACGGTAGTGCTATGTGCGTCATCAAGAGCTGCGCCGTACAATGTAAGACCTGTATCATCGACCGATGTAGGTGTATCGGCTTGTCGCCAATGTACCCAATTGGAACCGTGTTGGAGCACCACAACTCACATCCGCCTACTCCCTGATCAGACGTGGCGATGATGCGTATGTAGTCGCTGTCCGGGATGTCGTTTTCACCAGCACGCGTCTCCTGTAACCCTGCGAAAACAATACGTCTATCAGTAAATTGTCTTCTCAAGTACGCTGCTCGTGCAGGCTGCTTCAACGTGCTCACATTGAAAGAAGCCATAGTGAAAGTCAAATGCATCTCGGTAGGTCCTTGCGAATTGTCTGCGCTCTCAATCTGTAGCCACGGGATGTACTTTTCCTTGTCGACATCAGTCCATCGTAAGTATCCATCCTCATAGTCCGGCACTTGATGTGGTCGAACATGTGGATCAAAGGTAGCCCATAGCCACTCTATTGTAGGTGGCTCGCCCTGGTACCATTTCGCGACCGATATAGGGGGTGGTCGTGCACGATCGGGATGACGCCTGATGGTAACCGCAATGGAGTCAGCCATTTCATTTCCTGGGTGTCCAGAATGTGCCTTCACATGGGTACACTGGAGGTGGTCACCCGTTCTCATGGAGTGAGCCAATTGGTGTGTTGCCCGCAATCTCCGCATCAGGGTTTCCGCTAGATGGAAATTCCATTGACCTGTTGCAGGGAATAGTACCGAGGTTGCATCTGCATGAATGCATACCTTCCTGTTATCTTCGAGCTGCAGTGTCCAGAGTAGCGCCCATGTGAGTGCCTCAGCCTCTGCAACCTTGCTGTTGTGCTCGGTAGCACCAATCCACTGAGGATCCATCGCGTCGATCGTACATCCATTACCATACCATTGTATATATTTGGCATTCGTCATATCATCATCAGTGCTGCTGGACTCGAAAATACAAAAAGCCCATGCCGAAAAATATCCATCATCACCTTTGCCTGCCGAGCCGTCAGTAAAGATGTGGATGTAGCGCATGTCGTCATCTTCAAGAGCGAGGTTGATGAAGAGGAGTTGAAGTGCCGAAGGATGTAGGTCGTCAACAAAGGTGGAAGGATGTGGTGCTGGAGTCTCCAACCAGGGAACAGTTAGACCATGCCTATCATCCATGAAATCATCCCCAACATACATACTGAAAGTATTATCTCTCCTAGGTGCATCCAACCCCTGGGTTTGAAAGTGACGGCTCTCCTCAGGATGAGGGGAGTCTCTGTCCTTTTCGTCCTCATCAAAAGTGAGGTGGTTCGCAAGATTCACTACTACACGTCGGCCAGCACGCATTGGTGTGGCAACTGGTCTGTACATTGACCGCAGAGCGCCCCAAATACCCTCAGCGACTTGATCATCGTATCTGCATTGCATACCGGTACAGCCCGGATTACCAGGTGGTGGTAGCCCTCGACATGGATCGATGAAAGTGTGGCCATGAGTCTTGTGCTCGAAGACCGTGCTGTGTTCTCGTATAGGCGCTGTAGGTGGCATCAGATGTATTGAAGCAACCGGGAGGATTTGTTCCGCAGAGATCAGCAGAATCAACCATGCAGCTGTACGTGCACGTTTCCAGCCCGTACCATGTCGCCGTCTTGGTTTCCGTCCTTTTGTTGGTGGATTAGGCAGCCATGATAACGCAATGAACAAGAGTATGTTGGCCCACCATGCCGTGAAGACCCAAAACCCCGCGTGGCACCTTGGTTGGACAGTTCGTCCCAACACTAACGACTGTGCTTCAGTCCGGCTTCGCACTGTAGGTGGTCTTGGCCAAAAAGCTTCTCCATCTCGATGCTCTCGGGAATCTTGATGTTCCGATGTTGCAGTCAACACTGGCGTCGGAACTGATCTCCCCGTGGTCGTAGCTTCGACTCGTAGGTAATCAGCGTGCCACAATTGGATCGGTTCTGATCCTCGGGCTCTGATGTTGTTGTGAAAAACTTTGCAAGTCATTGTACGTTGACGAGTACAAAGATCCAAAAGACGTAGCCATGCGAGTATGCCTAATTCTGATGTCTCTCTTGCCAACGGGACTGCCTTGATTTCACGTCTTGCGTTGACTCTGAGGTGCATGAGTACACCCCTGAGATGGGGTGCTCTGTTGAAGTCCTGCCATACCACAATGACTAGGACCCTCATAGGCGGAATGTGGTCAAAGTCCCTGTAGTAGGTCTCGTCAATGTCGTAGAGGTCAAATTCTCCATTGGCTGTATCATCCCATATGGCAGTCAATTGCTGGTCCTGTGGGATAACATCGACATCGCCAAGAATGCGTCCAGACATAGTCCTGCCTTCACCGAAATCCGGTCGGTGAACATGGTATAGGAGTGGCCGGTTGGCGGTAGTGGCTTGATGTCCTGGTGGTGGCGGCGTCTGTCCTCCAGCGATAGCAACCGTCTCTGAGTCCGATGTGGTGCTCGGTGAACGAAGAGCTGCCCTCATAGGGTGTGGAGATTCAATTTCTGAGTCCGACGGGTCATTGATTGGTATTGGCTTCATTCGGAGCACCACAAAGTCTCCATCCCAAGCCCATATGTAGTTCTGCATCAACTCTCTGTCATTGTGGTAGATCTTGCACTGCATCATGGAAGTACATTCCGTCAAGCACCCAACCGCCTGCATCAACGAGTAGGCGTTATGCCTTGGGTACACAATTCTCACATGCACTGTTCCTGTCATACCCATAGGAAGAATGCGGTGCACCTCGACGAAGATAGCGGCTTGGATGTTCGTTCTCTGTTCCTCCAACTGGCTGTAGAGGACGAAGTGCGGTACCGTCACGTCTAACACTTCGCTTGTCTGGAGAGTTGGATGCGACCTGATGATTTGCCAAAAGACCTGGTGTCCGTCTGATGGTATCAAATCGCTCCACCGTGCCTCAACACCACGTATAGTCATCATAGGGTCAGCTCCGATCGTGATGTGGAAAAGAACCGTAGGAGACTCGTGCTGTACTGGATGGACACTTCGGTGGATGTAGATACGTGAGAATTGCTCAGGCGGTGTGAGACCGCACTGTCAGTATGCCCATGCCCAGCGATCATCGTAGGTCATAGGTCCTGCCGTTTCTGGACGGCCGTCAACCATCGTCAAGACAGTGACAGCAATTGTATACTGAAGAAGCGAAAGGCTCGAGTCATCTTCAAACCCAAAGTCTGCATCACAACAACGGCCTCGGAGATGCTGCCATTCCTTCCACTTCCCATCCCATGTGTCCTGAAAGCCGGAATGTAACGTCAGCCAATCAGGTAGGTTTGATTCGCAAGGACCCGGTCGTGTCCTTTGGTAGGTCTGTCCATCAGCAGTCAAATCGCAATACCCCAAATGCAATTCATCCGCAGTAAGGCTAGTCACCCTGGAGTTGCGTTGCCTCGTAGTCCAAGGTGCTATATGAGGACAGCCATGGAACTTCTGTACCTCATCAAAAGTGAAACTGGTGGGATGCTGAAGCATCCTGTGAAACTCCTCACATCTGGATAGCTGTGTCCAAGCATAGTGGATCACCATGTCATATGCAAGCATGTAGTGCTGCACCAAAAGCCCCTCTGATACATCCCGCTGCAAGAAGTTCAACCCCAAGTACTTCTCGTCATTCTCCAGGATGTAGTCGTAGTCCCCACCACAAGGCGTCGAGCCTAGGTGGTCACATAT
>OMLO01005403.1_pt1 | contig 10735 bp, 5 predicted proteins | sample 1674811 | NCBI WGS metagenome assembly OMLO01 (sample SAMN06265003, study PRJEB25207) | coral metagenome | isolation source: Coral host | place: Mexico:La Bocana,Puerto Morelos, Mexico | collected 2008-11-13
TGGTTCTTAGCGCGGTCCGGATTTTCCTATCTCTGACCACGGTCACAGTAACGCTTGCGTGAGTTTTTTTTTCGTTTGAGAGCTTGGTGCTGCAGCACTTTCAAGACCTCGGTCACAGTTTTTCACTATACGGACCTCCTAGCTGGCAAATAACATATATGGATTACTTACCTTCAGCTTTCTACATGATTTTCATTTTAGGGTCTGATGGAAAATAAAATAGACAGGCCAAACACGACTCCCATAGGTCGAGATCTGTAACTGTTGACTTTCAAGGTTGCATACATCACAGACAAGGTTTTGCTCTAACGAATATATCATCTTATAGTGACCTCCCTTTTCTGTACGAAAGGATGGGAGGGTCTTTAAATATTTCTCGGAGCACTGGTCGATTCTTTATTAGGTGCCATTTTTGCATCAGGATGTTCTTAAGATTAGGCACAGAAGGGCGATATTCTGTTACAAAAGGCACAATTCTTTTGCGCGTCTTTTGTTTTTTTGTAGAGCCGAAAATCGTTTGTTGAACTTTTAAAACTTCTGACAGAAACTTTTCCGAAAGGTTAACAAGATGACCCTTCGCTCGAATGTTCTGTGAAGAATTAGTTCTGAGAAGTCTTAAAGCTTCTCCTTTAATGAATGAATTCAATTCTGCGTATTGTAGTGATTCTGTTGGTTTGAAATGTGTGCACACTTCTCAGTCGAGGGCCGGGGAGGGAGATATACAGCTTTGACGTTTGATGGTTGAATTTTTCCAATTTTGACGGTTATCAAGAGGAAATTTCTTCTATGAATTTCAGTCCATATAAACATTTGTATTTTTAAGTACTTACTATTGCGCTTTTGGAGGTCATCTAATTGGTCTTTCACAGATGAAATTAAGCGAAATACTGGAATATGTAATAGCAATATGTAATGAGATATATCGGAATGAGCCAAGATCAAACTATTTTTGGACAAATTGATCAAAGTTGTTTAAAAGCTCCAATGCCCTTTTCGGTTCGTCCTCACCAATGAAAACTCGCAAGAAAACGGGTTGGAAAAGATAACCATATTGCATGTTTAAAGCTAAAACAGCTCTGATTATTAATCTTGTTTTTTGGAAGACAATTTTAAACAGTTTTACAAAATTAGCGATATCAGTTTACTTCCGAATTCATGTTTCTCTTCAGTAACCTCAGTCTCCTTGGAACTAATATAATGCAGTTATATTCTCGCAGATTGTGTACGTGATCGGATTTTATTTCGATGACTTAGCGTTTGTCTTTTTTCTTGTTTCCGCAGGATACGGCCTGAAGTGCTACTTCTGCTCTTCTACCAAGAGTTGGGATGATTGTGCTAGTAGCAAGAAAGAGATGGCTTGTACTGCACCTTTAGATCGCTGTTTCAAACTTAAGGAAGATGCTTTAGGAAAGACGGTATACGCCAAAGGTTGCGGTGCTTCATCCCAATGCGATGTGGTTGAAGATATGAACTGCTGCAGTGAAGATTTGTGCAATGGAGGCAAAGTTCCAATGGTCAGCGCCATCATGCTCTTGGCATGCGCTCTTGTAGCTTTACTTCGTTAATTTAATTTTGAGAAGCTATTCATTAGTTTAATGACAGCCCCCTGCATAAAAAAGCGCAGGTCATGGCGTTTATTTACTGATTCCACCTAGCTCAGCGTGTTACTAGATTTAAGTTTTTTTCAGTAAATTTCAAGCGATATTTTTTTGCAGTAAATCAGTCAGTCTGTATATCATTTATTCAGTTATTTTGTTAGTTAGTAAAACTATCTTTGATTCCTTAGCATGAAGATAAAATGAGCTTTGTTGGAGAGTCAATCGATCCTAAAATAAAGAAGAGTTAATTTGAAGCCCTGATTATTGAGAGTAAATTTGTGCCTCGCAGTAAAAACAGTGGCATCTGCGATAAAAGATACCTATGTTTTCCAAGACAAAAATGAAGTATAGGCTGATTGCAATCTATCTGGCTTCACCCCGCTTTGATTCTTGAGGTGATAATCTCATTACAACCCTCTAACCCAGCTGATTCTAACAGTTATATGGTTATACATGGAAAGTTATGTAAAACCAGGAAAAGCATAATTCGCCAAAAAGGTTCTCAGACGGCCCCTAGAAAAACGCTAACACCAGAATATTGTCACAAAGACACAAGATCAGCCGGTTAGTTTTGATATTTTAAAATGACGCTTTTATAGTATTCGTGTCAGTTTCCATACATTACATTGTTATTACTACAAACAACTTCATTGTATATTCCGCTCATGTAAATGAAGGTGCGAGCTGTACTGTCCCAACCAAATCAGCCTAGTAGTTTAATCTATAGCTTCGGTTTATGTAAACTTCGAGAAAAACCTCCTATTCTCAAATATTCTTTCCCAGGAAAGAAGTCTTGTACGCCAGTAAGAGGAGGACCATCATTGTTTTCAGGGGGGGGGGAGGAGGTGTGACATTTTGTTCTCGCCTTTAAGTTATGCCTGAGGTTTTTCGTTGGGCAATTGCTTTTGCAGTTACTTCTTTAACATCAAAAATCAAAATACTGATAGTAGAAAGCACCTTGCACGTTATTGTTTTTCAACAGTTTTTGCCATGTAACAGTTTTTTTGGGGGGAATTTTTCAAATCACCAATCCCCCTCCTCAAAACATAATAATCCATACCAAGACGTCTTCATTGTTCAATAAATTCTGAGAAACGGAATGCGATTTTTTGTCTTCGCAAAACGGACCCTTTGGTTTCCTGATCATTCCTTGTCAGTAATTATTTTTTATTTACTAAATTTGTTGAAAAATCTTTCTCTGAATGGAAATGAAGACGTCTTGATTCTTCAAATCAATCTTTAATCAGCAGTGGTGCCTTTTTACACAAGAGCAGTTGAATACAAGAATACACAGGTAAGGACCTTTGAGATCGAGCTGCTTATGTACATAGTCACGGAATGTTCTAGAAGTAAACATTACATCAGTGTTGATAGATCGATTACGCCTGAGGTAATTTACAAATATTGTATATGAATAATACATGAGACCATTCTGGAAATATCTAGATCATGCCGATTCATCATGAGTCGTTGATAAATCGTTTATACTACTTGAATCTAGAAAGTTCGCTAAGAGTGCAATTTTTCCAACAAAATTTTCATTTCTATTCATTCACTCTCGCTGGCGCGCTTTTAATAAAAAAGATTAACAGTAGACAGCGTAATACAGGGGTCACTGAACATTGAAAATCGCTCGATCTACACGAAGATTTATCAATGGGCACGATACTACATAAGATGCTGCAGCCTCTAGGAACTCGAGAAACAAGAATTAGATTGGAAGGCGCGTGCTGTACCCTATTCTCGTCCCCAGTGCTACTCGAATTAAAATGTTGACGACCTCAACTGACCAAAAGAAACGGAGGCTCTGGGGACTAGAATGGATGATGTTCTCTGTTCGTTTAGTCTGTCGTGCGCGAAGATAACGAAAAACGCGAGAAAAAAATGACCGATTTCACGCGGGCTTCTCTTCGCGCAGTTTTTCTTTTTCACGTCACTCACGCTGGAATAAAGCGAAAGAGGGACTACTCGTAGTCAATGACAAAGTAATTATCGCAGCTGTCCTCCAGCTTCCCAGTTGTTTCAAATATATGTAAGTGGAAACAGCTCCGATGAGTAATCATATCCTTGACAAAGTGTACGTTTCTGACTGGTTCTATCGTGCTTTTCTTTTTTCTCATTTGCGTCACGTCACGCGCTCATTACACGCCCGATTACTTCCCTGATAATAGATATGCAGAAATTTTAGCATTCTAATCGCTGAGAGAGCGTCAGTCAATCACAAAAAAGTGCAGAAAGTTGAAATTGAGTGTAAAAAGTTGAAATTGAGTGCAAAAATGTGAGATTGAGTGTAGAATGTTAAATAATATCAAGTTTAGCGAGAATTAGGTCATTTCTATTTTTAGGAGAGGTGTTCAGTTAATTTTCTGTTTATAATATATGCCCTTCAATTTTGAGCTTGAATAATCTCAACTAATACAAGACATAAGAATAGAAAATCATTTTTATACAAAAAGCATAAAAAAAGTATTGATACGTAGATTCATTACTTTCAATCGGCTGGCAGTATTAGCTACAACTGGATTTCTAACCAGTAGTAATACAGTACGTCTTATTGACTACATATTGAACACTACTCACTACACTCAGTGAGTAGTGTCCAACAATCCTCCTAAGGATAATTTGTCGTTGTTCTGTCGTTGTTTTAACGAAGTACCGCGTTAAGACGAAACACTTCGCCAGAAGCGCACACAAAAGACAAAAGGGAAACTGGCACTAGATATGGTATGCCGCTGTGAAGAGGTGATGTTCTCCGCAGGCGCAGATACTGTTGTGATGACAAACTAAAACCAATGCAGATTGAATTGGAATAAAAATGCTTTCTTTACTTTGACTTGAACTTATGGGAAAGTCTTCCTGTAGAGGCTGAAATAATGAAATATGAAGACTATAATGAGAGGTGAAGAAACAGATCGTTTCCTTAGTCGTAAAGCTTGCTACTAACGGTAATATAAGCTGATTTAGCTAGGTCAAGCTAACTTTCATTTGTGTGTGAGATGGGTATTCTTTCACTGAATTTGCAGATAGTGAATCTAGCGAAGACCTTGATATAAGACAGAATAAACGAACAGATATAAACGACGGTTGTTAAAATCAATGCCAATTCCAGGAGTCACGGTAGAGGTGGGTGAAACACGTTCATTTTTGTCAGTGTGTAAGCAAACAGTCAATGTGGGGTATGATTTCAATTCTCTGGATGTTCTTTATACTGTGTCTCAACATCTTTACCGTCAACATTTTAGGATGTGGATGCATACTCTGATGTGTCCAATGGCTCTACCATCTCAGTGGTAAGATTTCAATTCAAATTCATCAGCTTAGCAAGGTTAAAAGCTTGAAGCTTGAGTCCAACATACCAAGCTTCCAACTAGGCTATAAAAACTCTATATATTGGTAACTTTTAGAGTTTTAAGTGAGGAAGAAAACCTCTGTTTCTATGTCTTTTTACTACTTTTATATCCTGGTTGAGATCATAACCTCGTCACTTTGCTCCCAAGATTGCACACATGTAGGGTGTTCACAAGCCACAGGTGAGGTTGCCGGAAAGAGTACAACAACATGTTATGATCTTCGTAGTAACAGAGGTTTTATTCCTTTTATGAAATTGCTATGCGATAAAAATACAAAGGAGAAGGTTACACCTTTACGAAGGAGGCTATGTGTGTGCACCAGAAAATTAATATATACTGCTAATAACTCTATGGTGGAGACAGCATGGCCTAGTGGTGGTGCACTGGATTTGTAAATATGGAAGTCCCAAGTTGAAATTCTTCTCCCTGTCACTAGATGCATTTGTGTTCAGTGGTCACAAGTTCAACTACACTGTGTGCAGTAAATAGCCACTTGGTCAGCCTTCAAACCAGTTGGGATTTTAAATAAGGGTTCAGTTCAATATTTTGCAATATTTGTTTTGTCATTTATCTTATCCTCAATTAGCGCAGCAGTGCTAAATACCGTGACACTCGAAACCATTTATTTATTTTATTTTATTCTGATACAAACATTGTTCAGAACAGCTAAAAAAGGCCTGCAAGAATTTCAGCTTCTACACATATAAACTGAGCTGTAAGCTGCTGACATTTCAGGCATTATTTTTAAATAATAGTATGTCAACAGAACAAATAAATTTAAGTTGACATACCCTAGTAATGTACATGTGTAGGTTAACCTTCCAAATGTCAGTGACCCTTACTCTACAGAAATTATGATGGTAAATTCTCATAATTATCCTAAGAGTGCATGTTGGATGAAGATAATCATTATTTTGCCATAAATAGTGTATAATCTTATCCAATTAAGTCGCTGCACTGTATTGGTTTTACTATAGTTACGTCTATTTTCACTTACAGTAATTGTTTAGTTGTAATGAAATTTTGATAAGTGGAAATTTTTACGATAGTTTGTGCATGCTTTTAGTTTTATCAAATCTCAGCAAGACTTACTGTAACTCTTTATTTATACACCTGAGTTTAGAATAAAGTTCACTGGAATGAATGGACAGGCAGACGTTTTTGAACTGAACTTTTTGATGAGAAAAACTTTCCTCTAGTTGGTCAAATAATGACCAAACAGAGGAAAGTAATAATAATATATTATAATAACTGTTTGTGGAATTATAACACTAGATTAAGGTTGTTGATAGAGGTCATTGAATATGCAATATAACTGTTTTTGGAATTATAACAGTTTCATTAGATGTGGGAATGGTGAAGTTTTTGTTTTCATGCAATTTGAGTGCATTTGCATCCTGATCTCAACACTCGCATATTTGTGCATATTTGCGTAAATGTTTCTTGAAAGAATGACACATGTCCCCTCAAGTTCAAAGGTGCCCATTTGCCTATGAATTTTCTATGTCCCCAGCCTTGAATAAAACCCCTACAGTACAAATAAACAGACTGTACAGCTATTGGGCATAAATGAACAGAGTGATTGACGAAAGCATGACTTAAGACCTCCTAGTTTTATATTCTACACTATGGTAATGGACCTTTCTTCACCATTAGTAGTATATGAAATAAGATAAAATGTTTTTTGGTTGAAATTGTTTTATTTAGGGCAGTGCAGCTTCTGGTGGAAGTGGACACAGGCCAAGACCTCCATCTGGTGAGATATTTAGCACTAGATATTCTTTGTATCAGCATACAGTTCTTTGATTCTTACCTGGGGCATCTGGTTTCTAAGTATTTTTTTTTTACTTGTCCAGGTAGTTCACAACGGTCTAAGTCAGTACAAGGTCGACGATCTCGAATTGGTGAGGATGAAGTTTAGTTAATAAATGATAAAAAAGAAGAAACAGAGAAAAAATAGATTGACAAGGTCTCATATAATCATAGAAGTACTTGATACAAATAATTGCAGACTGAAATACGTATTAACATAGAAACTAATGATACTGTAGTTACTCAACTTTCAAACCTGAAACAATCATCAGACTGTCACTCCACCTGCCCTCCACAAGTTAGTTTAAATTTTAATTTGTATAGTAAGAGATTAATTTGTAATAAATACAAAAACATTCTTCCCAGTCTGTTACCACGAAATGAAGTATACAAGGTATACAAATCAAAGTAAGTGCTTTAAATGTGTTACAGTGTTCGGTACTGTGTTATTGATGTTCATTTTAAGTGCAATAGATTTTAGATTGTGAGTTCGCAGTATGGTCCTGATTTGCCATCAAAAGTTCGTGCATCTGACTCTTTATGCCTTTCCAGCTATATAATTAATACTGATTTTGACCCGCAGTTTATGCCAGACACAGTTGATTGATTACTGGAAACAAAAAACATGAAAAAAAACCTCTGGTTACATTTATATAGTTTCCACAATATATGATGTGTCAGTGAGTAAATTGAACAATGTGATTTAATAAGTTGATTATTTCTATTTGACAGCAAAGTCACCATATACTAGCTCCCAAATTAAAGGCTCTTCAAAACAGCAGGTTCCCAAACCTGCTGCAAGAAATATGTGGATCACTGCAATGAGAAATGGAACTGCAAGTAAGTCATTGATCACATTTACATGTTGTATACCTCCTACTGAGTTTGGGTTCCAAAGTATGGGTTTGTTACAGACCAAGCTTTTTCTCCTTAGATTTATGACCCAAGCACGAAGCACAGGGCCATGAATTGAAGGGGAAAAAATGGCCAGAGGAAATTCAAAAATATGGGAAGATGTCGTTCTAAGTTGGGAGGGTAGTCATTATCCCACATAGTACCATACCCAAGCACCCAGCACATTTAATAAAGAAGAAGGCATGTAGCTTGGAAAAAATAATTTTAATATCTGCTAGTGAATGCCAAAAGAGTGATCTCTAACAAATCACTAACTGCATTAAAAAATTATCTTCTTAGCAATGAGTACAGAAAATTCCCCCATGAAGACATGGGTGGGTACTAGAGCTTCTCATGGCAAGCAGAGTAGGAGTGGAACCCGAGCAAGGCATTTAAGTGACTTTGTTCAAGTTGATGAGTTTAAAAACAAAAATCATGTTAGGAGTGCTAGCATGTCTGCAAGTAAGTCTCATTCACACTAGAACCCATTATATTGAACAGAGAACCCTAGAAATATAAATGTAAAGTGGTACTGTTTCATAATTCATTTTCCAGGGCTCAGAAATTTTCATTGAACCACACTCAGATTGTAGAACAGAAATACACACACATTTCTTTCAAACATGTTTGTCAACGTCACAAGCACGGGACAACCAAAATGTATATATAAAGTACTCTGGAATGTTTAAATATTTTTAAGCAACTCTATTTTTTTTTTCAGGTGAACCTCATTTATCTAGTGGAGGCCCTGCATATAAACCAAAGGAAGATTACTATGATGAGATCATAGAATTAAAGAAGGTTAGTTTTGTCACTTTTTCTATAAGAAAAATCAAATATCTGCTTCAGAAAGGACTTTGTTCATTTGATATTATGTGGAAAATGACTATTAAAGTCTTTCTTACCCTTGCATTTATTTAGAAGCTCAAAAATGTTTTTTCATCTTTAAGTTAGTAAATCACATTTCCTATATTCACCAATTTTTATGTTATTTGAGAGGTCATGGGGGATACGATGTTTTGCAATCTTAATTTAAATTATAATATTTATTAATCTTTATTATTTATCTCAATTAGTAGCATAACCTTATTTACAAAATACATATTTTTTTAACATTTGGAAATTAAAATTAAATTTATTGTTCTTTGGTTTCTGTTCAATTCTACAGACTATAAATGCTCTAAAAGCAGAAAACAATGTAATCAACACAAAACTTCGCAGAGTTGAAGGAGAGAATGTTTTGAAGGTATGCTAACTTAAGATAAAAGTTTTTTTTCACGGGTGTGTCAAAATCTGACAATTATGTTTCTGACATGTGGTTAGCAGAGTTAATGGGTGCAAGTGCCCATACTCTCTGAAAAACATAAACAAACAATCCTTCAAAGAGGGGGGGGGGGGGGGGAGGGGGGTTGGAGAAAATGTTGATTGGTTTTGGCAGGTTAAGGGTACCTCAGAGACTTAAAGACCCTCGCTCTGGACCAGTTTTTTGCTGTGCATGTTTTGCAACCTTATTCCAGACTCGATGCTTAATGTCCCTACAGTGTACCTTATGACAGACTTTCTGCTTCCCAGAAACTCTATCACCATCATGGCCAGTTCCTTCTAAACTTGCCATAATAATTTATTTTTCACTGGTACAGAAAAACTCTGTGACTAATTTCTACATGTATATGTTGTAGTTATAAATTAAATTCAGGTAAAACTTAAATTCCTTTGTCTCTTAACCCTACTTATTTATTCATTGATTATGAATAATTAGGGTTAGAAGACAAAGCAAATTGAGAATGCAACTAGGATAAAATCATTTTTATCTGAATTTAATTTTTAACTACAACATATACTCCATCCCAGACCCAAATGCTTTAAAGCGATATCTTGCAAAGCAGTGCATATTTTGGAGACAAAACCCTCAAACCAGCCTAAGAATTTAGGCACCAGAAAAGATCAATATTTTCTTGTAATCTCCATTTGAGGAGTGAACAGTAAACAGGAAAACTGCATTTAATGCAGTATAATTATTATATAATTATGCCCTATTGCATACACTCTAGATACTGACAGCCCTAATTATTCATTTCTCTACTAACAAATATAGGACAGGAAAATGGAAGACCTTTTAAATACAAGAAAGCAGGTATGCAATCCAGAAGCCTGAAGGGTAGCTGGACATTTACTCATCTTTTCAAGTTTGTCCTGCAAATCCAAAATTCAAAATAATCAGATCCTGGCTTCATAAATGATGGCAAGAAAACTCTTTGCTCTGAAGATATACTAAGGAAATAAAAAATGCATCCGAGTGCATTGTTGAGTTACTGTATATAAGCATGCAGGAATTTTTAAGAACATGAGAGAAGTGCATAGAGAAGCACGAGGTGCAGCCGAGTGCTTCTTGCACTTCTCGAGTGTTCTTAAAAATTCCCAAGTGCTTATATAACTCAACAATGCACAAGGATGAAGTTTTTTATTTCTTTTATAAAAGGCTAAGGAAATCGCGCACGCTCAAACTCGTGACGTAAGCAGCGTGCATTATAACTCGATAAAGCATGCGTGTGATGTAAGCCACGTGCTTCATGGAGCTATAATGAAGTGTAACTGACCAATCACAGCGCGCGCAATTAGTCAAACATTTTATAATGTACTTTATTGAACTAGCATGAGGTTTGTATTTGGGAAGTATTGCTCATTCCAAGTTTTTTTTGCAAGTTTAGAAACATGCAGAAAAGAACAATATTCCCCAATACAAACCAAACAAGCTAGTTCAATAAATTATCACTTTTTTTTTCAAAATTAGTATTAATTTGTCAAATCCTGTAAGCACGAATCAAAGTTAACCATACATTATTTTGTGCTGTTTGGGCCAATTTTGTGAAAGTTTAACTGAGATTATCCTCTAGACATTAAGGAACTGTTTTCTTTTGTGCAGTTTTTTGGAAAGGCAATTTGCTGAAACTATTTCTGAGCTGTTTATCTTATACAATCCATATTACAAAATTCAGATTATATCATAGATACTGAGATTTCCTCACGAAAAAAAGATTATGTAAAAATGATACGTAAAATGGATTAGCCAATAGGAAACGT
>OMLO01005404.1_pt1 | contig 10735 bp, 7 predicted proteins | sample 1674811 | NCBI WGS metagenome assembly OMLO01 (sample SAMN06265003, study PRJEB25207) | coral metagenome | isolation source: Coral host | place: Mexico:La Bocana,Puerto Morelos, Mexico | collected 2008-11-13
AAGATCTTTGCAATTACCATCCAGAAGAATGGACTGGGATTTCTGTAGCCGCTGCCATGTTCGTAGCTCGTTCATAACAACTGTGTTATTTCTTAGAACAGGTTGGAGAGCATCATCATCCTAAAAATGATTCAAATTACAACAATTTAATTTAACTTAGACATGCTTTCACATTCTAAAAAGTCAAAATACCTGCTTGGAGGAGAATGATTGATTGATTAATTGATTGATTCATGGCCCCATTCTCCATGACGAGAGAAGGGAAAGATCATTAAATATATTTAACATTTTGAGGACAAACACCACTTCTTTTCGTTTGAATGATCAGATGACAGCATAGATCAAATGGCACAGATAGATAGATCAAACTATAACTAAATGTCAGTTTGAGCGAGAGCGTCTAGTCATGGCTTTTCCACGTGAACCATAGCCATACATGTATAATACATGTAGTAATGGTATATGTATATGGAAGTTACAATGTCTATCACAGCATTTCTTATCTATAATACCTGGGAATATGGTCGATACTCATCATTCCTCACAAATGCTCTAACAATGACAATTAAGACAAACAAGCATTAGCTGTTGAAATTTATAATCTTCAAGTGATTGCACAGAGATATCCTCTATACAGGGGTGGACATCAGTAAACTGTGATCAGCAATCAGTATAAATAGGAAGTAAGGATCTTTGAAGATAACACATTTCTAGCCATAATATTACAAGTCTACTATCACCAGGCTAATAAATTGAAACATGTACTGTAACATAGCATCTACTGACACACATTAGCCGTACAGACACATGTACTTGGGAAGACAGCTCTTAGGGCTGATCTAAATGTACTATACATGTAGATAATACAAACTTTGACACATGTGACCTGTGTAAAAGTAGCTCATGCTGCTTTCATTGTGCCAAAGTCACACCATGTACTGGTAGATATCTTTCATTGTTTAGTATGGTTTTATGATAAAATCCAGGTAGAGTTTTCACACATGTTTCAAAATGAAAACAGATTAGTCAAAAGTCTATTTTGATATATTTAAAATTCTAACTTGATGCCAAGGCTTAAGGGAATAAAACTAAAGAAATAATGTATTTACATACATAACATTTGTTTTTTAATCTTGATGTTATTCCCTTGTCTTTTTTTTCTGTGACTGAGCCCAGCATCAAGTTACAATTTCACTTTAACAAACTTGGCTAAATTGCGTTGAAGACTTATCAGGATGTACCTTTAATATTAACATATCAACTGCACTCAAAATTGTCAATTAGTCAATCAGTTAGTCAATGAAGCCTTGTCTAGTGTCGAAGTTTCTGGTGATTTCAAGCCACCTGCTTGATTTTGCCAGATTTTTGGTCAAATTTGGGATGCAGTAAGGATCTACATGTAACAGTAACTTTTTGGTCTGCTTCAGAAGCAATCATTCATATTTTGTCTTGCTGTAGGTATTTTGATGACGGACAACCAGGCTTACCCAAGCTCACCTGGTAAGCCACCATTTAGCATACCAAAAGGTAAAATCAGGGACTACAAATACATTGTAACTGACTAGTCTGTTTATTGATCTATAACCTTATTACTGCATTCAATATAAGAACAGTTGCTTGTTACATTGTATTTCACTCATTGGTCTGAGAGTAATTACTAGGCTCCCTTAATGTTTCACAATCTTCAGTAGTTTTCAGTAATCGCTTTATGTAGAGTTACTTTACTCAACCATAATCAATTGTTACCTTTCATGATCTCCTACAAACTCTACTGGAACTGGATGATCCTCATCTTTCAATCCATGCTTATCAACGAGAGGAGCAAATGTCTAGGAAACAAAGCAAAATAAACAAACAAATTGTCAATATATATCTGTTTGGCCAAAGAGAAATAAGTCTGCTCCATGCCCTAAGATCACAAACCACATCAGCCAGACTTCTTTACTTCTGACCAGTTTTAACAGCATGAAGCAACTGGACTCTTGTACCTCTCCCCTAGGGGATGCTAGCACTCAGGACTCATCAGGTTGCCTTTACAGTATGAAAGCTTCTAGTTATAATCCTGAGTGCAAAAAGGTTCCATGAGAGTTAGGCCCAGTTCGTACATCATAAATATATTTCTGCTGCGTCAAATTCAATTTGACTGAAATTAGACAGAAATTTGCATTATCCAACACAAATGCACCACCGATTCAAACACCAAATTTCTGCCATGTCTAATCTAATGCATACACTATGTTACTGTATTGAGCATGCATCAACTTGGTCATGCCAAAGACAAAGAATAAACATGGCCATTCTCGACCCACTAGCTTGGACATATGCAACAGATATTGCTGCATTGTCACCCTTCTTCACCTTTTTCCGGTGGTGGACAATTAAAATTAAAATTAAAGAACATTTAAGTCCTTTGTGACTCATTGTCTTGACTTTCACCATATTGAATACTCTATGTTTAAAACATTTCCACTTGCTGACATATCCAGCAGTATTAATTCTGAATTAAATGCATCACAAGTGCAACGTCTGAATCAACAGTCACATTTCTGGTGCATTTAATTGGACAAGGCAGAAAATTAATGGAATGTATGAATCAGGCCTTCGTGTCTTTTCCAAAAACACAAAATGGCAGCTCTGGCAGATGTTTGAATGCGAACCATTTAATCCAAAATCAAAAACCTACCTGGCCTGCCTGTCAAACTTTGCGAATACTGTATTTAATACAAACACTAAACATAGCACATAAGAAATTTAATGTCTGTATGAGACTCTTCATCAAACATCAAGACAAGTCCTGATTCATAAATGGGACTGCACTCTCACCAAAGCTGGCCACAATAGTGGTCTTCTGGGATTTGCTGGATCTGGCCTTTGACTCCATACCATTGTCTGTTCCACCAAAAATAACTTCCAGCTTCCATCGTGTATTTTGAGCCACTCTCTAGTCGTCCAATCTTCATTATCATATTCAACCAAAACCTTTTGACAAATGCACACAAAATGTTGTTGAGACACTGTACTAGAAAGCTCTATCTTCAAACACACTGACAAAATTAAGATTCTCTCACTATCTTGCCTGATATATATTTAGAAATGATGACAGTACACAGAAATATTGATACAGAGCAAAACAAATAAAGAATTATATTACACAGGTGAACAACTCAAGGTGTCAAAGCTATAATTGCTTATATGAAAATAATTCTGCCAGAGAATACACCGACAAATTTATAAACTTTTAAATTAGGTACTGTATAAAGCTATGTATAGCTATACAATAACATACAGCTGTTTCAGGAAAAGTTCTCCTACAAAACTGGAAAAGCAGCAAGTGGCAAAGCAGAATGTCGCCACTAGTACATGTAGTTGCAGCTTATCATTACTGGCTTATCAAACTCATGGTGTTTCAGGGTGATTGAAGGATAAATTATCAGACTGCAAGGAGAACCATTTTATGAAGCTGCCCTTTGAGCAAGCTGTAAATGTGACGTGTTAGCCTGAAGGTCACTAGTAAAACTTTCTTTCTAGCAGGATTAAATAATCACTGATTTTTTTCATGACATTTGAAATCCCCAGAATCCACTTGCCCCAGGCTATTGTAAACTAGTTTCCTTGCATGTTGATCATGAGTACATGTACCTGTTATTAATTATCAAACCTTCACGCCAAAAGAGCAATAAACAACAGAAACTATATTCCGTGCTATTTCCATGATGCCTCTTGGAATTGCAACATAAACTTTTAATGCTACTGCAAGGCAACTTTCTTGAAATAGCTATTTGAATTTTTGCAACTTTTTCAGCTCTTGTATAGCCTGTGTGCAAAGGCATCGCATGCACGTGGTTTTCCTTCTATACTGTGCACTGCACGTCATACTAACAAGAAGGGCTGATTTAATTCTTACAGATACATACCTATGTGAGAAAAACTTGTCATTATAGCTGTATATATAAGGCTTCTGTTTCTAGGTTTTCATTATCTTGATCATAATCGAAGAGTCTCATTGCTCAAGGGTTCATGCAAAAATTGGTACTTTGGTTTGGTTGTTAATTTTCGAAAAAAAAATAACGATCTTTCTTTTTAAGTTCACTGTACAGTAGATGTAAGATTTGAACTCTCTGAGACTGAATGACAGAACTGTTTACCTCGCTCTTCACGTACTCGGCTTTTGATATAAACGAACCCTATCGATCGTGGAAAGATTTCTGCACAACCCTTTTCTCATTATCTTGCAAATGTTAAGCTTTTTTGTGAAGCTAAAGAAGATCAACTTTTGAACCAACAGAATATTGAACTGAACTCAAATTTTTGCCAGTAATACATAAACTTTTGGACACGCGATCGTGGCCCTTCGAGTAAGGTAGATCATTAAAGATACAAAACCAATACACGCATTCCGTTGAAATGCGACGACTTAAAATAATTCGTGTATTGAATGTACATTACAAAGTGGGATCACGCATATTCATGTATAAGGCAGCACTTTTATGTAAAGTACCAGTGATTGTCAGCAAATAAAATTTAACGAAAATTAAGAACAAATTATTTCACTTGCATTGGTGTAGCCATTAACGAAATTTCCAATATACAATCGTGCAGTGGAACGATGGATTGGCATTTGATACGAGTTCATGCAAGGAAAACTTTGACAAAGCTTGCACGTACTCCAAGTTTTTGTTTAATCAATTCACTGGTGAACACAACGAGCGAACAATCAACACCGGCTAAATTTTTAGCTACATATAGTATTTCGCACTTGAAGTCCAACTGGGTAAAACGCTTGTCAACAAACCAATAAACCGTGCTGCATACAGCTTCATCGGTGAGTAAAGTCTAGTTAACAAGTGGCAAGTATTAGCTTGTAAGGTCCACTGAACAGTCAATAAAAGCCAACCAGCGCTAACGCGGTTGTTCGCAGCATTGAAAGCCATCTAAAGATAAACTCTTACCTTTAGCTCTGGATGGTGAAAATCTTTTTCACTGCAAGCTCTGATTACTCCAACTTTCCACTGGTAATCCAGCGGGCTGGACACGCGCCTAGATCGAGAGTTTGGCCGAAGAGAATTTTTCTCCCGAACACACAAGAAGCGTTTACCCACCAGCTCAGCCTGACGGAAAGCGTACATGTCGTTTCGCGCTCTCCATCAAACACGCAACTTTCTTGAAGATGGCTTTGCTTCCATGATAACAAACAACAGCGATTTGAGCACTGCAAGGTTTCTGAATAAAGAAGGTAGGCGTCTACACAATTACAAACCCCTCACAAACACGCCAAGTAGAAATGTCTAAACGTTCAAATCGGCCATCACAAATGCATGACTCCGATAACTGCTCATTAGCGCGTGCGCTGAACTACTCCTCCGTACATGCGGGCTCATCTTAAGCGGAAACAAAAGCATACGATCAGAAGGTTTATTTAGGATCTCTTTGTTTACAGTTCTCCTCCCGTTTTAGAAACAGATGGCGTAACTAGAACGATCACGGAAAATTTAGTTTGAAGGAAATTAGATAAGAGCTTTTAAGTTTTATGTTTGATTTTTGTAATAAGAGTTTTTATCGTTTAGTATTCATAACCATGTTCCTCTGACTTAACAGTGCGTGCAAGTTATGCCAGACTATATCCGGAGTTGGGGGGGGGGGGGGGGGGGGGGGGGGGCGAGTCAGATGAAATTATAAGTTCACTTTAATTACTTAGAAGAAGTCACTAACTTAATTGTTTTTGTATTTATTGTCAGTTTCCTCTGTGTTTTCACCTTAATTTTCCTATTATTTACTAGTATTGATCTATCAAATCATGATCAAAGTCATTAAATTCGCAACTTCTAATCCTGCACTTTATTTTCGTGAAAGCAAAAAATCTCACTGAAATAACGGATGATAAACGATGCTGACGATTGAAAAACTCAGTACACATAATAAAGTTTGGTCACAACGGAAAGGGAAGTTTGTAAGTTTTTGGTTACAGGAACGATTAGGTCTGGAGGACTTCGTGGTGCGCTTTGGCAAAACTCTTGTAAAAAAGCGTTCCCAAGGACATCTGTGCTCCTATGTGGGTTCTACACACGGTCTCTAATTGGTTTGTAGTCTATTTTTGTTTGTTTGTCTTGGTTTGTTTTTAGTTTTTGTAACCTTTTGTCTCCAGATAACGGAAGCCGGATACTGATCTAAGACTGAAGACAGACAGCAACCAATCGCACTGTAACCTGCGATCAGCTTTAACCAGGTCAAAGTAGGCTAATCCCATTGAAATTTTGAAATACGTGACCAGCTAGATACCCGTTTTGTTAGTTTGTTTGAACAAAACAGATCAATGTTTTCTGTCCTGATAAAAGTCGTAAGCTGGTCTAAAAAAGTCTAGTCTATTCAAGACTCCCGGAGTGAATAACAAGTTGATTGAAAAAGCTCCAGGTGGTGGACGATTTGCAGGGTGGCTCGACTGATGTGATCGTGAATTAAATTTTGCGGCCACTACAATAGTGGTGTTTTTCGTGCGGTTAAAAAAGTGAATGAAAATTTGGGAAAGAAAACCGCGATAATAAGGTTCTCTTTTCTTCTTTCTGCTACTGAACTGAAGAAGGCATCACGATGATCAGAGCGAGGGGCTCACATTTGGAATGGAAAAGGGATAATCTCCAGTCGTAACCAGGTTACGATACCCCACTTTTAGGAAGCACAAACGTCTAGACAAAAAGCCTGCCGACTGAACGACAAACAAAGCATGACTCAAAAAAAGTTTGGTTGCTAGATAATGATAGACTTCATCATAACTTATCATTTTTTAAAGGAACGAATTTGAGTATGGATAGGCTAGTCTATTTTGTAACGTGAATTAAGGGTGAAAGTTTCTAAAGAAACTGTGGTGCTGAGTCGGTGGGGGTAACTAGGTAATTTGGTTATATCAACTAAGTTGAAAATGTAAATTGGCCACCGTAACGAGTTGAACTCGTTTCGGTGGCCAATTTACATTTTCAACTTAGTTGGTATAACCAAATTATTTTGTAACGTGTCCGGTGCGCCAGTAGGTTTTAACACAATTACCGCCCGCGCGCGGGTGTGTGTACCACAAAAAAAATCAACCAATAGTTTAGCATTTTTAAAACTGTTTATTCATCACCAACGACGTTGTCTTGTTATAGTTATTTTCCCTGGAGGATTTAAAATCTATTTAAAAACCACGTCTTCCTCTTACAAGGACATTTTGTAGTTTTAAAAACTCACTTAATTCGCATCCCTGGAAATGGATTTCGTCAGAAATAAATGAAAACTTGGCTAGTTTGCATAAACAAAATACCGGTATGTATGGATAGAAAGGGAATTTAGCTGTTTCCACAGGCGTACAAAGCCGACCGAATATACAATTAATTACCTGAGATAGCCAAGGTAAAAGTGTATTACCTAAAAAAGAAATACGCTGTTTATAACAAAAACTTATACAGGCAATACTTTGTTGCAACTCGACGGCCGCAATGTTGCATTGTAATTTAAAAAATGTCTATCAAGTATGTAACCAGTTACAGCAACATGTTACATGAAGTGGATAACAGTAAAACACTTTCAAATTGCGACGCAACATGGTTCAGTGATAAATCTGACAAAACAATTGTTGTTTGTATTACTCTGCCTGTCTTTCTCAGAAGAACCGCGCCCTAAACGGAGAGACACTATGAGAGTAAAGTGGCTTATTTGCCGAAGAACGCAACGCGAAGAGGGTCACTGACGCTGTGACTGAGACTGCAGTATTTGAAGTCTCTTTCACAGCCGAGAGATTTAAGAGAGACTTGTCTCATATACTGATAGTCTTTCGCATAAGGCGATCTTCGTCACGTTAACTTGTTCATGAGGTCCGTAACAAGTTGTGCCAAGATCCCGGCATACTCTGAATCGTCGCGAACATCTGGTGCACTGGCATTCTTGAGCCACTCCAGTTTGAGTTTATTTAAGCTGTCTTGCACGTGAGCTTTTTTGAATTCACTCTTACATCCAGTCACCATCACGTGCAACGCTTGTAGTACTTTCTCTCTAGTGTAATTCTCAGTGGTGTGCAGAAGAGTGGGTAAGAGTTGGCACCAGCCTTTTTCGATCATGATTTTCAACAGAGGGACCCTGCAAAAAGAAATGCGGTTAAGGTTTTAAGTATTTATCCAGGGTGTCGGAGACTTTCCCTTAGTTACCAGCAAAGAGTAAAAAGCATCTAGTAGCCTGCGTGGATTTGACTTGTTACATGGGAGCTGAAAATTTCGATACTTTCATGAAAAGGTAAAGCGTACTACATAGTGGCTGTGTTCATCTACCCTACTTCTATAGAATGGTGGCTACGTGGAAACATTTGTAAGAAGTATTACAATCGATCATCTAAGTGAGTCCAAAACACCACTTTCTATCATCATTTTCATTGACAAATTGCTACAAGTTAGAACTTTTTCACATAAATATCAAAAGTGAATCCATGCCAAGCAGCCAAGTGGCCGCTTAGCCTTGTAGCCACGTTCCAAATCCATTGAAGACGCGCGCGTTGCCAGGTTGGCACTTTGCCACGCAGCCTGCGTAGCAAGCATTCTTATACGAAGTGCTTTTCCGCATTCACGCTGCGCGTAAATTGGGGCGAGAGCAAGAACTCGTCGAAGCAGGGAGTGCTAGAGCGAATGTTTTTTTTTTTTGCTCCAGCTCCAATTTATGCGCCGCTAGTAGGCGGAAAAGCTCTTTGTACGCAAGCTATTGGCCACGTAGCAGCGCAGTTTTGCTATGGAGTCCCATAGCCGCCAAGCCGCCGAGGTAATGTCACATGGTCGCGCCGCATTGCCACGCATGTACTTTGTCGCGTACGTAATCACATGGCCCTGTGAATGCGTAGAGACAGGAAGGTCGCAAGTTTGAAAGTACTCACTTATTATGACGTCTTTGACATTTTTCTTCCCTGGTAAAATATTTGAGATTCTCTTCAGGTTAAATATGAGGACAATTTTAAACATTGCAGCTCTTCATGATTCAATTTAGAGAACAGGACTGTGAGGGAACAATTTGCCTTACATAAAAATTTACAGTACCTTCCAGAGATATCTCCAGACACATCCTCTCCTTGTTTTTTCAGCAGAGTTGTAACTTGTTCAATTTGTTCTGTAAGCAAATCTGTCATGAGTGTGATTGCTTTGATAACAAGTGGGCCACTCCCAGCTTCTTCAAAGAACTTCACAAACATTTCAAGGCCATTAAGTTTGAGAAATTCTCGCTGTCCATTTAGAAAGAGCCTGATAAGGGATGAAAGTCCATACATAGCTTTCTTCCTCACTGCCATGGACTCGTGCTGTGACAACAGTCGAAGAAGTAATGGTAAAGCTCCTTGTTTTAGTGCTGCCTGTTGGACTTCTGGATTGCTATTTCAGGCAAAACCAAGACAAAGAAAATGAAGAATAAATAAACAAAACTTATGATTGAAAAAAAGCTGCTTTACATGCATGACACAAAAATGAAAATCTACTAAACAGGAAATTCCACTAGTAAATGAATGGCTATATTTTCATTATGGTACTACAGTTCAAGCCCTATTAAACAGCCTCCTAGAGGAAAACAAAACAGCTTCCTAGGGGAAATGAATATTGCAGTAGAAAAGCTCTCATCAGAGCTTTGATAACTGGCTGCCTAATAGGAACTGGAGACCATTTAATAGATGGTCACTTAACAGAGGTTAGACTGCAGTGAAACACTCACTGAGAGGTTAATTTTTCTTCACGCTGGGGGAGAGGGGGGTGTGGGGGTCACCAAGATGGAACGATTAGAATTTGGTTTCAATTGACTGAGGTGAGTATGACTATTTCTTCTCTCCCCAGATGGGATGCTACCTTTGGAACCTTTGCTACCTTTACAGGGTTAGTGTTCTGTCTACCTAGCATCTGGATCACTGGACAGAGGTACTGCGAGAATAACGTCTTGCCAAAAACAAACAGAAAATCAGCCCAATGACAATGGCTAGGGCTTGAACCCAGATAACACAATCAAATCAATATACCAGTGACAAAAAAAAACTGATCATGTTAGGATGAAGTTTTGGCATCTTATTGAGCACAGCAATCTTTACTATCAGTTCAAAACACTCTCTCACAACAAACTACTACAATCACCTCTGCACTGCTGATCCCAGCACAAAACATGCCCTACTTCTGAGGCCTTCCTCTGAGGAGTTCATAAGCTTTATCACCAGCGACAATCCACCAATTGTGTCCAAATCTCTTGCGTTATCTATCTGATGCACATGGTACTCAAGCTCATCTAAAGCATATTCCTTTTCTGCTAGACTGGAACTTGAGCTATTCAGGGTATCCAAATGTTTCATGATTATTTCAATATCCTTTTTGAGGAAGAGATCTACTCCTTCTAATTCCTTTCGGATTTCATCTATAGATCTAAACTTTTTACCTGGAAAATAAACAGATATTAGATTAAGCTGGTAGCATTTATTACTACAACTTGGTAATCGTGTCAGTATATAACAAAATTCATGTTATTATCTAATGATAAATGAGCACACGATTTCTTTCTGGGTGTCTCCCTGCTGTTGTAAAAAAAAACCTAACCTTGACATGTTGTTGATAAAATTTATCAGCAACTGAAACTTTGTGTTGTACAATTCAGAGTGAAATTATGTTTGTCATTTCAAGTCTATCATGCACTGACTGTACACTTAGACAATTTTTGAAATCACTCATCCATTCACAACAGTACTCCAATCTGAACTGTGCTC
>OMLO01005405.1_pt1 | contig 10733 bp, 5 predicted proteins | sample 1674811 | NCBI WGS metagenome assembly OMLO01 (sample SAMN06265003, study PRJEB25207) | coral metagenome | isolation source: Coral host | place: Mexico:La Bocana,Puerto Morelos, Mexico | collected 2008-11-13
GTTGATATAACCAAATTACCTTGTTACCCCCACCGACGCAGCACCACAGTTTCTTTAGAAACTTTCACCCTTTACTTACCATATATATTGTCACCTTTAATTGTTATACATGATCTTTTTTTTCTTTTTATGTTAAAAATGTCATTTCAAGTGCAAAATAAAGTAAGTTGAAGTCAATGACCTCCACTGACAGTATCAATCCAGTAAAATCCAAAACTTATTAAAACATGAAAAAGGTAAAAAAATAGTAACTAACTGCAAGTTTTGAAAATCACACCAACAGCATTATTTTGTAATGTTTCTTTCTCAAGTGCCATTGCCTGAATCATGTGTTTTGCCCGAAAAATTACAATTTCTGTACCTAGGGAAGCTTCAGCCCCCCTCACCCCTAGCTCATGTGCATATGAAAAGAAAATGACTCAACTATTTCCCAAAGTTAAATAATATTTACTCTGACTAAAATAATATCCTTCTGATCAATAGTTAGTTGACAGACTGAATTGCTTGCAAGCTGGCAATGTGGTTCCAGTTGCTACTTTGTCACTGTTGATCCTTGCATTCTCATTTATCGTGTCAGTGAACTGGCAACAAAAGTCATTTTACCTTACCTTTACAATATTTCTAGTACCATTGAGGAAAAGCACTAGATGCTGGCCATGACTACATAAAAATAACAATAAAATGGTTTTTATTAGCTTTGTTTTCATTTAGAATAATCTGAAAAGGACAGAGATAGGGAAAGAGAGTGCCATTTTTGTAGAATTTCAAGGAGATTGTCAATTTCCTTTTGGATAACTGCTTCAGTTGTCTTTCTGAAATCAGTTGATAAAACGAAGGAGGACTGGCTGTAAGTATTGTTTTTTGACTTCAGAAGTCATGCTGCACTGACACCAACCATAAAGTATAGTTTTAATTTTAGTAAAGGCCTGTTGAAGATGGGTACCACAAAGATCAAACTATGAAAAAAGCATTTCCATGGTTATGGTGATGGGGCATTATGTAGACTGTAAAACAGTCAGTTTTTCTTCCCTATTCATTAGAATACGCCTGGGTCACTTGCGTTCACATAAGATACAACTGTTTTGCAGTCTAGGCTAAAAGCGGTAATCCAACTGGAGGGTGTCCCGGTGTCAAGATAACCCAAGGGCCCAGGCCCAAGGGATCCTTAATGTGCCTGTGTTTAATTTATTTACAATAATTTTATCAAGCTAATAATAAACTAATGTATATAGCTCACCAATGAGTTGATTTAGTATTTTCTAGTCCAGAAACTAACTTCATGAAACACTTACGGGCATAACTCAACCTCCAGATATTTATCTTCTTTTCCCAGGAAGAAAATCTCAACCACTAAAGTGTTAACAGGAAACAAGAAGAAAAAATCAGCCAGTTCAGTCCAAGGACATGTGTGTGCAGTCAAGGCTTAAAAAGGACATTTATTTAGCTAGCAATGAGAAATTGGTCCATTGGCATGAGTTGTGACATGAGGTCAAAGTTATCAACTGAAGGATTGCATGGAAAAAGACCCCAAGTGACATCTTATAGTTGGTATAAATCCTTGCAAAAAAAATAGAGAATTTGACACGAGGTCAAGAGTCACTAAGAGTTTTTGTTCTATGGAGCCCCTCAACTTGCAGTTGCCACTTAAGCACACTTAACCTTCATATTCCCAGAGTTCAGGACAGGGACTTCCTGAGGTCACTGGAGGAGGTCCTGGATCATTAAATAGAGGTCCAACCACATCAACTCTCACTGAGGTCTCGTTTTCAGAACTAACGTTCAACTGCACCGGGCTGTGATTTACTGGGTCCCCATTCCAGGTTGTTTCTATGGAAAACACAAATACCTGCAAAGAGTCATGTATAATTATTTACTTTTCAAACAAGGACAATAAATGGCCAAACATTCATGGATAATTAACAAATATTCCACAAGTGCACATTGGATATGAGATTATAGATAGCCAACAAGGTGCAATTAGCACCAAGTTAGCTATGACCATCTCATATCCAACTAACACAAGTGGAATAATTGTTTTATTAAAAATGTCCTTCAAAATTAAAATAATTAATAATAAAAATAAAAACGCTCTCACAAAATATGTATGCTTACATTTGTGGAGCATGACATAAATAAACGGTAGCCTCTATTTGGCGTGAAAATATGCTTGGATATTTGTCAGATGACATCATCTGTTCAAAGAAGCAAACAGTTTTCCAAGAGTGGAGCTTGAGGAAATTTTCGCAGCAAATGGAGGCTATTGTGTTTATTAGCCTTCAAGTATTTCACAACATGCACAGTTTCAAAAATTGGGGAATGTAACTTGGATGTTCCCCAGTCCTAGCTGGGGCATATTCAGTCACGTGATGCATTTAGACCAATCACGGGCAAGTGAAGATATTTCATGGATTATAATGACTCGTATACCATGGTGGCTTAGCCATGATCCAGGTTTTTATAATAATATCACTTATGATAAGCTATTACTCGCAGATCTAGGGATCTAGGGATCCAGGTCATCCTGGGTGGACTCAAGTAAGTCCCTTCCGTTATCATCACTTTTCTGTTCTTTGGGGGCTGCATGCACACCTTTGTGAGAAACTCTGCATGGGTCACTAAAATATAAGAACTGAGAGCCCTCAGAAAATCGTTGAATTTATTGAATTGTTGACTTCCTATTACCCCGAAGATCTCTTCTTCCGAGCTCTATTAAATACGAAGTGTCTAAATGGCTTAAAAGTCAGCAAAATTATGCAGATTACTATATACCGATTACTTTGATCAAATGAAGTCCCCTCCGTCTCTAAAGCTGCAAGCAAATTTCCCATAGCCTTTATGGATAGAAAATACTTACGGAACCAAAACGAAAGTTAAATGGAAGGGTAATATTTCCTACCTGGGTATTTTCCATCGAGATTTTAACACAGTCCTCGGTACTCCGGCCTCTCTTTCATGCTGCAATTCCACAGACCGGAAGTAAAATATTTTCCGGTGTCAAATGTCATTGCATTGGGAAGGAATTGAACACACTAAATGGTCGATGCAACGACATCGCAAGAGCTGGGATCCGTTGAATCTTTGGTCACTGAATGGCAAGTAGGTAATAAGGCTTACTGATTCATACGCCCAAACATTTTCTTTCTACTCACTACGACGTCCATAAAACGATAAAACATTCGCTCGAGGCCTGGTTCGGAGCCCTTTCAGAATAACCCCCGGAAAGCAATTTCACTTCATCGCACGGTTCATGTCACTGTTGTTGAAATATGGATTGAAACCCCAAGTACCCAACTTTCAGTAGAGGTTAATGGAGCTAGAAATGATTTAGATTCGTCGTTTTGTGCACGTCAATCATGGCGTTTGCTGTTTTTGCTGCATCCTGTCACGCAATCGAAGAAGCCCAGAGAGTTTTATACTAATGGTGTTTTGGCAATACTTAACTGAGCCTATTTAAGCTCAATACTTACCTATAGTTCTTTCTACATTGAATGTCAAAGCATTGCACATCATATTGACTTCACTGAAAAATTACTCATGAATCATGCAACAGATTTTGGTTCTGCAAAGAAAATTCATGAGTGCCTGCTAAGTTCATAGAACAGATGTCAAAATCACCGACACTGTGGTTTACCATTCATAGCACACCATTTGGACTCATCATGTTCTTAACTTTACTTGATGTGATGAGCGCCATTCAATCACTCCAGAAAGTACCAAATATTGATAAAGTGTGGATGTCTGACAAGGTAACAGCATCTTGTCTTGTCTCAATTCAATTTGCTTTTCCATTTTTGTCAGCAAGCCTGATTACTCGAAGATTTGAACAAATGTAAGATGCCATTAACAGAGGAGACACAAATCTGACAGGCTCACAAGAGCTTGATGCATTTCTAAACTACTGTACCAGATGCAAGTACGGCTTTAATGTTTTATGAGGGTATGAGAATCACCACTAATCTTGCATCATGTCAATTGCATCTACTTTATAAGAAACTCTTCTGACAATGAAAAAGGACAACAATGATGGGAAAATACATGATCTATTTTATTTTCTAAAGGTGAATTATTATTTTTGACATTAGTTTTTTTACAGTTGCATCTCATGAACAAACAAAATAATGTATTTACATGTGAAAGGTTGCTATAGTAACTGTGTGTATTTACAAGTTGAAGAAAACGTATGTTTAACGTACCGGTATGTTTAAATTAAGCAATGGCTGGAATGTTATAATTATAATATTGATGATCCTTTGCCTTTTTACTTCATGTTGAGATAAGATAATCTTTGGTTAAAGATAATAATTTTTTTGTAGCAATTGAACCTCATACATATTTACCGACCACAATGACAGAATAAAGTTAGGTGTAAAGCACTGTCAACTTAGGCTATGAGAGTCCTTAGTTTATTAATAATGATAATTTTAATTAATAGTAATAATGATCTGATCGCAGATCCACTAACCAGTTTTGCGACCCAAACTTAAAAAACTGTGGTACATTCACCTGATTGCATGTTATTTGAAAGAATAAAATAATAATATCTTAAAGGTATAATTCCTAATTTTGAGAGTTGTTTCACGCTAGCTGTTCCTTGGACTGTTACCAGGTGATTTACTCCCCCCTGATTCTGTACTGTCCAGCTTTGGTAGCTTACGTACTGCTGCCACTTTCTTCACTGGGCCTCTCTTAGGATCAATGATCCTCTGATTGTCTGGCAGGCCAAACTGGTTAGGATGCCTGGAGGATACAAAACAAAGTGAATTCTACATTGGAATTGTGGAATTTCTTATGCTGCAAGGAAAAGTGTTTGTTGTATCTTCTCAAAACTTGGGCACAAGGGCAAGGAAGGAAGCACAGAACCAATGCCAGGAGTCAGACTTTTAACTAGATGGGTTTCCAGGTGTCCTGTGGATTGCCACTTATTAAAGAAAATTTTTAAATCAAAATTATATATTGCCTTCTAAATTGTTCATTAGAGCAGGCCCTATACCACCTTTTGGACACCAAATTTTCTAATCCTGGCTAAAAGCCTGCCAGGACTACCTACATGTACAGCCATGGCTTTAGAACATTGAGATAATTAGTCTTGTTGTGGAGTGAAGATGATTGCCTGCTAAACTCAAGGCTTTAATCAACTAATCTCATATCATCATACAACACAAGACATCATGGCAGCAAAGAGCAACAAGCCACTTACAAAGTACACATAATTTGACGTATATGATGCATTATCTATACTCTGAATTCTCCGCATTAAAAATCTGTGAATCTGTCCCACCAGAACTTAAACGTTTTCCATACATGCTCTTTAAAAAGCGGTATAAAAGATTTTTATTGACTACTCAAACTTGACCATAGTTTAACTGTTAGCTATATAAAATAATGCTGTACAATATCCAGGACATCTTTTTTCCTTTTCCTTTTCCCTTTATCCTAATCTGCATCTATGTATGTCTTTCTTCTCTTGCGGTAATAATATCATCTTTAATGTGATTATTAATTTAAATTATACTTAAATTTTACCTAATATATGGCCAACACCAACTTATATCTTCATGACAGTGACCAACTCGAAAGCTTATCGGCTACTTTGGTCACTGTACACGATCAAGTATTGTTTCTTCTAGTTTATTTCTGTTTGTATTTTTTTGCATCTTTGTATACCGTCTAATGCTAAGTTGTTTCCTGTAAATAGTGTGCAATAATAAAACTTGAAAACTTGAATGCAATTGCAGGCTCGTGAGCACAGACAACCCAAACCTGACATGTAACCTGGCAGTTTATTCAGTGCATATGCACTATTGATGTCTTCGACACAGTTTACTTTAATTGTTCTGCAAGTCTCACAGTCAGCTAATTAATGAAGACATTTTTGGAGTTCTATATTGTCATACTACACATGTAGCTGAGTGGTGGAGTACTCAAAACAGTTCTTCATTTAAATCTGTAAATGTGATAGTGTTTCAGGGAATATTCCGCCTGTGATCCAATCAGGACTGTCTGTTATTATGTGATCATTTAGTAATATGATATCTTTCATCATCATCATCATTAATCCGTTCTCCAAGTGGAGAATTGGGCCGTTATGATATCTTTCACAAACGGAATATTCTGTATTTTAGCCAGTGAGAGGTGCTAATTTGGCAGAAATCAATTTACACATCTACAAAGCTAATTGTTAGCCACACAAACATTGTCGACGCTAGAAATTTACATGTTACGTACGTTATTATTAGTACTACATTGTTATTTAGAGTATACAATTATTCTTTTTTACATGCATGAGGTAAGTGATGAACAATACTATCTGTACATTACCATTGTTCGTTTGTGAACTTCAACTTCAATTTCACATGTTTGATACACACAGAAAGCTATTCACAGCATGGAAGATCAATGCAGCTTCATGGAGGGAAGAGATGCCCCAAACACCCCAACAAGACGATGCAAAAAGTTGCGGCATCTATGTTTTAAAGGTAGATCTACATTGACCCGCCATAACAACAAAAATAACTGAGAAGTTTCCATTTAAATTACAGATATCAATTAAAGTAATCACTGAAAGTAGTGACCTAAAGATATCACAATCCCGGGGGAGGTAATCCCTATCATGATGGTATCCCTATATGGGTATGGCCTGCCCGAAAGGGATACTTTTCCCTGGCCTGTGGTGTAGGGTAAAAGGATAGGGATTACACAAGTGGAGGTATTTGAAATGGTAGCAAAATCGGTCATTTAGGTATTTAAAGGGCCTTCCATCATTTAAATCATTTAATTTATTGAGCACTACATGAAAATGACAAGAATACTTCTTTTTGCAATTTGAAGAAAGGGGCTACCCTTTTTCAACAACATGCAGGTAAACAAAAAGGTAGAGGTTTGGACGTTGAGGCAGAGCCTCACCGTATAAAGCATTTTCTGAAAGCATTGACCAGAGGAACAAAACTATGAAGTAATAAAATGCACTTTGGTAAACAGCGACTTAATTACTTAATTTGCGATAAACATTTTAGCGAAGGGGCTAGAAAACTGGAGATACTTTTTTGCCATTTCAGGTGGCAGAATGCGTTGTGAATTGTAAAGAGCCGTTTATTTTAAAGGTAAAGTCGCTTTATTTGTGTTTTTGTTTTAACTTCACATCTTACCACTATCCTTACTGATTGTGCAAATGTCTCCATTTTTATTTAGGACGGAATCAATAAATACAGATATGAAATCGCTGCAAGCCTGCTGAAGAAGACATGGTACCTCAGAGATCTTAAGTTGACAGTGAGAACTGGTGTGTTTGGTCTACAGGTCAAATGCACTTCAGTTCACTCAATCTATGCCTAAAATTATTTTTCAATCAGTTATGAAGAAAGCAACATAGCAGCACACTATCAAAGACCAACCTTAACTTAGCTGTCTGCAGTTGGGCTTCATTTTCTCGTTGAGCTTCACTAAGAGCCTTCCTTGTTTTTATCTTTGTTTCATCAATGACTGCAGCAGTCTGAGATGCAAAAAATAAATAAAATATTACTTAAAATCATATCAACATCACAGATGATGAATGATGCTTGCAGGGGGAAATAAGAGATTGAACGATTGCAACAAGCATGTGAAAACTGCTTATTTTTCATTAATATTTTATTGCAGTTATATGTGGAAACATTTTTTTGGACAATGGGACAAATGCAATTTGTACCAGCATGATTTTGGACCATCAGATATGTCGCACAATAAGATTTTCTTCCTTCTGAGGTTGTTGATGCAAAAAGTTTGGAAGACCAATTTTTCTGTGACCAAATGAAAATTGATTAAAACCCAGATTTTTAACCTGCTGCATAACAGTAGTACGTAAATAATCCTACAGTTCTCAGCATAATACTTACTTCATCTAGCTCTGTTAAGTATTTCTTCCTTTCTTCAGTTATCTTGTGGTATGCCTTAAATATAATAATGATACCATTATCTATTGATTCATCTTTTGTTACTACCAGTACTAAGTTTACTGGTAAATTAGTTAGGAGCCTGTTCTATCACGTTGGTGATGTAAACAATTTGACTTGGAATATGACTAAGTGATGCTCTTTATTTGAAAGAATGTTACAACACATTACCCAAGAACATGTTTATTTTACAGGTCCCTATCTAGCATATTGACACCATTCATAAATAACCTGCCTGATAAAGTCATGCAACTACCTGATGGTAAAGCTCTCGTACATGTACATTCCCTGGCCTTCAGACAACTGGGTCAAACAACCCTTGCTGCTGGGTTTCTCCCAGTTTCTGTACCTTGAGAAAACTAAGTATATGGACTGTATATTGCCTCCCCCCTCCTTGTTGGGATGGGATGGTTTGTTGGCCATACCAGTTTACCAGTATCCAAGATAGAGATTGGAACCCGGAACTTTCTTGAGTCTCTGAAACCTATAATTCATTAATCTCTTAATCTTGGAAACTTCTAAGATGAGTCACCATATGTCCTGTTTTTCTTTGTTTAAAATTTTGCAAGTCTCAAAAATCATTTAGGTCATAGTCACAGATTTTCACAAGGGTCTTGTGATTGCCATTTTGACAAACCCACCACTCCTAGAGTTAACTGTCTTGCTGTAACAACACAATGATATCAATGACATCAACATAAACTCAAACCCAAATGTTTTGATCTGAACTCCAAGGTATTCAAATGTATTACACCAAAAATGGGCCTCCTAATAAAAGCGAAAAAGAGTGTTCCATAATTACATTCTATGGGGCTGAAGAAAGAAACAACTTATTAATAAGTTAAACATACCTTGGATTCATTGTCTAAACGCCACTCCAAGTCTCGCAACTGACCTTGTAGTTCTATTTTATCTCTTTCCAGTTGTTTCATTAGTTTTCTGATATCTGTCTGTTGGTTAAAAAAGAGATCAAAATAAAAATGTTTTGAACAACATTTAGATTACAGTCTAGTACACAAGAATGAATTTTGCTGACATACTAAGACACTCCAGAAAACAGGTTTAATATTAATATTTGAAAAAAACACTTACATCAGATAAACCATTGTACGTTTTGAGGTGATTACTTGGTTTTCCTATATAGAAACAAAAAGAAGCTTTTAAGAACCAGTCAACTGCGGCATGAATTTATTTAGCAAATTGAAATATAATTAATGTTGTTAAGTTTGATTCATAACTAAGATTCCTAATAATAGGCATGAGAGCAAAGCCAAATCACTACAAATTTGTGATAAAATATGACATAAGGTGTAGAGGTAATGTTACATTTTTTGTTCAAATAAATAACCTATATTTACTCTCAGCAGTGCTTATAGCACAAAGGCTAGTGGGGCTGAGCAAACAATTGAAACAAATAAATCAAATTGAACATAACATTGTTAAGAATCCCAACTGTCCGGAGGCAAACCAGATGGCTATTTGCAAGAGTGGTTGAGGATTTGAACTCAGGACCACTGTCAAACAAATCCAGCTGGTGGTCAGAATGGAACTCGAACCCAGGACAGCTTTCAAGAGTGAGTGTCTGACACGCTGACCACTCGGCCATGCTGCCTCTGTTAAAAGCAGACAAAAATGTAAGCTTACCATCTCGAGAAGGAATCTTAAGCTGTCCAAGTTTGTCCCTCAATAGCACAACTTGTTTTTCAAGTTGAGTGTTCATCTCTTGCTGGGTCTCAAAGCGGGTCTTCCATTCGTTATCTACACCAACAGTCTAATGATTATTACTTAGCTGAATTCCTGAACAACCTTACATGCAAATCTAACTGCAAAACAAAATGATACTTTACACTGTTTACCTAATCTTACCTTTTGGGTATACTTAAGCATAGTTTGTATTATTTTTTGCAAGACATAATCAAGCCAGAATACCCATTGCAAGACCAAACAAGATTGATAGGCTGCCAAAGTGACCAAAAACAGTATGAATAGGTATTTAAAGTATCCCAATTAAACCAACTGAATAATATGATATCATAGCTATATCAGGTCAGTGACTTCATATCATATTTTTAGCACTCTCTGACCCATTTTTTGACAGCAGTGCTTAATTGAGCCTATACTTTTGAATGAAGAATTTAAATTCTGCATCATTAGACCTTGATCAGTAACCACACAGAATCATTACATTTAATTTCATTTCTGCGTTCTAGCTACCAGGCTCCACAAGGTTTTATTGTCAAGTTCTGTCAGTCTTCCTGGTCAGTGGTTTGTTGTTAATGGAATGAATATGATTTGCACATGTTTGTACGTGGTGGGAAAGATAAAAAGAAATCAAATTTGCAGCCTATAATCATTAAAACCAAGTGTATTAATTTAGCACAAAATGCTTAGAAGAACTACAAAAAGTGTGGAGTTGAGTATTCTGCTGCAAAGAGGGGGCTTGTGGACCATGAACTGGAAATGTTTAATGTGGACCACATTAAGCCAGGTAACGCTAAAAAAGCACTTTTTGTATTGTGAACTAATGAGAGAATTTCTTAAGTGCAGGTGAAGCTATGTGTGTATCCAAACGACCTCAGTTCATGCACATTAGTCTGCAAACAGTCACTGGGAATGTGATTTTAGATTCAGTAAACTGGGATTTGGATCAAATTTAAGCTGGGAACTGGAAAGTTAAGCTGGAACTGCAAAACTTTGGGCTTGGAACTGGGATTTCCCCCCCCCCCCCCCCCCCCCCTCTTTTTCACTTTTTTTTTTTTTGTTCTTTCAATCGCAAAAAAAAAAAAAAAAAAAAAAAAAAAAAAA
>OMLO01005406.1_pt1 | contig 10733 bp, 9 predicted proteins | sample 1674811 | NCBI WGS metagenome assembly OMLO01 (sample SAMN06265003, study PRJEB25207) | coral metagenome | isolation source: Coral host | place: Mexico:La Bocana,Puerto Morelos, Mexico | collected 2008-11-13
CGTTTTTTTCACCGTTTATTTTGCAGGAAGAGAGGCAACAGTTTCCAAATGTTCGAACTTCCCGCCGAGACGGTGAATGTTCCCACCGTTCGTTCCCTAGTCTCGAGCCAACAGGCAACATGAGGAAAAAAAGACACGTTTTTTTTGTTTGCAACAAGGGGCACTGCACCAACACAGCACTGTGTTAGTCTATTTTCATGTAAAAGGGCCAGGGGTATTTTGGAGTTGTCCCCATGTTGAAAAAGAGTTGGTGTTCACCATTTTGTTTAGGTTTTGTTAAAGACCCTTTAATTGCAAAGATTAGGGGATGGAAAACTCACCAACCAAAAACACACACATTGGTTTTTTGTTTCCTCCCTTTTTTTGGGGGGTAAGTTGACTTAAAACAAAAATAAGCAACTGCGATCCATTTTTGCCAGACAGGTTTTTTTTTCCTCATCTCAAATCCCAAATTTGTCGTTTGTGATTTCGCCTGTGATCTGTTTCAGGCCGTCGACGCTGTTGCAGGGTAGTTGCGGCGCCTTAGGTCCCGGTGTGTTGTACAGAGAGGTATGAACCTCGAACCTCGAGAACTGATAGGTTGTACAGTGAGGAAAACATATGAATGGCCATGGGGTGTTTCGGATCGAGTCTCAGAAGTCCCGCTAATTTTTGTTGTTATTGTTGTGGAACCAAAGCATCCCGTGATACACATGTATAGCTGGAAAGTGAGATTGACAAGCATTTCCCACAACAGAGTTTCATGCAACTTGCAACCAAGCGCTCCGCGCCATTTGAAGCAACGCAAAAGGTGTAACAGTGTAGATGTTCTGACTGTGCTGATGGGAATGGTGGGTAGTTCGGCATAGCATGGATTCCACGGAGAAAATTAAGGTTGGATGGCTTATAGGCTTACAGTATAAATCTTTTAGATTCGGCGAGGTTTCAGAAAAAAGCTCTGGTGGCATGTGAGGATGTGTACCTCGGTGGCTGATGCTTTTTTGGTCCAAAGCTATTATAAGCTGCGTGGCAGCTTTGTGAAACAAAGCGGTCCAAAAACGGAGCAGCGTTTAGTTCGACACCACACAACCGCCTTTATCATGGAGTACGAGGGACTTCTTTTCCTGGTGATTGTGTTGGTGGTTTTAGCAGTTGCTTGGGTTGTCAAACAGCAGATTTTTTTGGGGGTTGATTCTGGGCAAACAACGCCACTGGGTATGTCATCTCTGATTGAAAACTTGGGGCAGGCGAGATGCGCAACCCAACGTCGGGTCTTACTTAATCACCTCATTGACGCAGCTGGAATAAGAATCACCTAGCAATTCTGCTGGTGACGCTTTTGCGATGGTTGAGTGACCTTTTAAAAGGTTAAGTGACCTCCAACTAAGGGATCAAAAGGTCACTTTGAATCACCTGGCAGATTGTATTATATTTTCATGGTGATTTTCTCTTTCAAGATGACTATTTTGTGGAAGATCTTTTTTTGGTGACCACAGTGGACTTGACACTTCAGGGTTGAATGGACATTCTGGTTTCTCAACTGCCAAGAATCTGGAGGATGAAAGTTGAAGTCTTTATATTAAAATGCCATCAGTCATCAAAGTCATATCAAAGTACACCGATTGGAATTTAAGATGGCTACTGAAGATGATGGTGACTTTAGCACAAAGATACACAGGATGTTTTGCTGCTGGTGCTGCAGATTTCAGGCACAAAGTTGATGCCACCGTTGCAACTTTCGGCTGCTACCGGTGGAGTCTCCGCAGCTTTGGTTAGTAGTCTGCTTCACGTCTTCAACCAAGGCTCAACTCCTGTGCCTTCCCTGACCTGTCAGGACTTATTTCCAGGTGAGATTGACAGGTGGCATCTCCCTTCACTTTGTGCAGGTGTGATCCTTGGCTTTTTCCTTGCCTACCTGTTTGAGTACCTCACCTTGCTAAAGCTCTATCTGCAGCTGCAACTTCGACAGAAGACCGCTGCTTTTGTGAACTCTGCTTGGATTCGGGGCCGCATCGGATGAGTGATAGCCGCACTTTGGAGTCAGAGGTGCAGCAGCTCAAGTTGGAGCTGGCTTCTCTCACTGCAAGGGTGCAAGCGCTGGAGGCTGAGAAGGAGGTTGGCTACAGTAGCCAAAATATCCATAGCAGTCCCATCACGGTGAACTACCACTCCCCGGCGGCGAGCCCAATTGCTGAGCTGCCCCCTTTTCCTGGAGCGGGTGGTCCTCTACTGGCTTCTACGGCTATCACTGCAGCCGGCAGTGTTGGTGGATCAGAGAGTGTCAGCGCTGAGAGGTTGGCCATTGCCCGAGAAGCCGGGTTCTTTTTGAGGAGGTGTCTGGAAGGCGCCGTCAGAGGCACCAGTGGGAGAGACCGCATTCAGGCCCCTTCCAAATACTACATCCTTGCCAAGGACATCACTGGCAAGACCTACAATCCAGTGCTTGTGTTCAGAAATTTTTCCAAGTTGCGTGGGCTGGTTAAGTCTGGCTCATCCTGTGGTGATTCTATTTTCATTGGCTGGCCGAGTGAGGAAGAGGCCAGAGAGTGCGTATCTTCAGCAGGTCTGATTTGGCCTGCCCATGGAGGATACTGAAGTTTTGGAGGAGCACCCTGCGCCTCGCCCAGTGCAGGCGCGACAGTGCTCGGTGGTGGTTGGTGAGGTTGTAGATCAGCGCTACCCCGTGGGGGTATTCGAGTCAGACGGGTATTTGGGGGCATCAGCTCCCAGCACGGTAGCTGCTATTGTCATCGCCGAGGCAGAGGGCCGATTGGTGCTGGCATTACCAGCTGATTCGTGGAACAAGGCAACCGCCAAGAGAGTCCTCCCCCGTGGTAGTTTGATCAAGCCTCAGTTGGTTTCAGTGGATTTCATTGATCGAGAGGTGGCTGAACACGAAGCTGCAGCATCCCTTGGTCCCAAAAAGATTTGGATTGCGATTTTGGCTGCACCATTTGAAAGCAGCCTCGTTTTTGACCCTGACACAGATCCAGCTCTCACTACTTACCCTTTCAGCACAGAAGGTCCTTTGAGTTTGCCTTCTGCCGAGAATCTGGCCGTTTTGGCCGAGCAGCACTTTGGAAGTTTTCAGTCAGCTGCCAGTGAACAAGCCGAGCCTGAGACTGCAGGCGTCGAGGCCAGGTTGGATAGTTTGGAGAAATCGCTCCGGAAGCTTGCCGATAACCTGGTCGGATTGAGTGGTGTGCCTAGACCTTCATCAGCTGCTGTGAGTGCTTCCCCCAAATGTCCTCCTGGTCTTCCTGCTGCCCCCGCAACTCCCGCAGTGGCCGATCTCGATGTGGTGAAATCAGCAAGAGCTGCAGGGATACCCGAGAATCAGATTGCCGAGATGGCCCGCCTAGCGCACCAGCAAAAACCTCGACTTCCCGATGTACCAGTTCGCAAGACTGTCTCAGCCAAGGAGAACCCACTCGACGAGAGCGAGGACGAGGAGCCAGACTTTGGTTTGCAGCAAGATGGAGATGCAGGAGGTTGGCCTGCGACTTCAGCAGGCGATCCGATGGTGACAGCCATTGGGAAGCTCACTCAGATTGCAGCGCAGTTGGCGTCGCAGAAGAAGACAGAGAAGACATTGGAAAACCTGCTAGACGGCGCTGGATCAGCAGCTTCCTCCGAGTCAGGTTCCAGTGGAGGCTCACGACGCTATGCAGCTGCTCTACGTGCTCTGAGGAAGGCTGTGGTCTCCCAACCCAAGGCTATCTACTCCGTCCTCGAGAAGAACATGGAGGAGGATTTCAACATTCAGACCATGATGCCCGGCAGTTCACCGGTGCAAGTGTCGGCCAGAGCATGGTTGGAGCTGCGGTCTCGAGTTCAAGCGTATCAGACCCCCGTCCGCCTGTTGTGGGGGGTGGCGGGGGTCTGGGACGCTTTGAGAGGAGGCCGTGTCGAGGAAGCAAGAGCGAGGCGCGGTTTGATACTAGCTCAAGGCGATCAGTTGTCAATAGATCGGGGGTCATGGGTGGTGGCGTCCGAGATTGCTCTCGAGGACCCACCACCCATGGCCCCCTTTCAGCAGCACCTTCTTCCAAGCGAAAGCGAGCAGCCTTACACGAAGTTGCTGGACAGCAGATGGCTGGAGTTGTTCGTCAGCAAGCTCGCCGACATCGACAATTTGAACGAGAAGAAGAGGAAGTTGGGTGCAAGGAGAGGTGGATATCCAGTTCCAGATGTTCCTCCTCCACCGAAAGCCGATCCCAAAGGCAAAGGAAAAGGAAAAGAAAAAGGGAAAGCAAAGTCTGGGGCCGAGGGTCAAGCCGACCCTCCGGCCACACAATGATGTCAGGTGAAAGTTTTTTGCATGGTGACACTGGAGCTGGAGCCGCCCGAGATTGCAATGATGGAGCTGGTAAGGGCAACACTTCGCTGCCTTGTGGACTGGGTGCCGACTCTATGAAGGTGCCTGGGGCTTCAGCTTCTTCGGTGTCAGTTGTAACTTTGTGGAATTCATCTATGCGCTGGCTGTTGAAGAGCAGAGCTGGTGCACTACGAGCATTTTTTCATTCATCCTTGAAGCAGACTCACCGAGATGACCTCGGTACCCCTAGGCCGGTGTGGCCTATGCCTCTTCCGTTTTTTCACAAGGAGGAGGTGGTTCGTTTTGGCAATGCCCCTTCTCATTTGCAGAAGGGATTGACATCAATGGTTATTTGCATGAATTGGCTGCATCTAGGCAAACCCTACAAGATCCCAGAGCACTTCAACCCTGCTGCCAGATTGACAGGTGAGCAGCGATCTACGGTGCATCGTCTGATCAGGTTGATGACGCCTTGGAGCAGCAGCCTTCCGGTCTCTGCTGCAGATATGGGCAGGACAGCTGCCAAAGTGGAGAACATAGAGGCGACAATAGAGTTACTCAAAAGCAGTACAGCAACAGCCGTGGCTCGACTTGGTTCATCGAAGGAGGCTGTTGGAAAGATCCCAGATACCACCTCAGCTTCTTTGCTCGGTGAAGTTCAGTTGGCCAAGAAGATTGAGAGTGCCAGGATAAGCTTTGCTGGAAAACCTACCTTGGGCTCGCAGGTCTGTCATCATAACTGGGGCCAGCAGCACTAGAGTCCACAACTCGGCAATCACAGCCTTGGAGAGCTGAAAGACGACCTTGTAGGGGAACTGCTGGATCTCATAGAAGACGTGTTGCATCAAACACATGCAACGTCTGCGGCATTGCATCATCGACACCCAGGCTCCACTGAGTACTTCTAACAACTTCCTGTCAGCATAGCCCAACCTGCAAACCTGTGATGTGATGAAGGCGATGGGCAAGCTCCTCTCAATCTGGGGAAAAAGTAGTCCTCGCTCGCCATCAATGTGAATGCCCCAAAACTTTGCTGAAGTGAGCTGTCGGAACCTCTTCTTATCATGAGCCACCAATCCGACAGAAGCATACCTCTGCACCATACGATCACATATCCGAGAAGAAAGGGGGATACCGCTGAAGCTCTTCGGAATCTGCTGCAACACTATGAAGTCATCAATGATCACCCCCGCTGCCCATAGACCACGCGGGAGCTTACCACGTAGTGTGACAAACTGGTGCAGCTGCAGGCCCTCCAACAAACATAGCTTCAAATGACTCTCCTGACCGATCTCCACAGCGTTAACGTCGCCCATGGCTAAAGTCCGAAGGCAGGGAATGTAGTGTGAAGAAGCCGGGACATGTGAAGGAAAGCTGTCAAAGGTCTTCGCCTCGGCATAGGTGAGGCAGAACGCAATGCTGTTCCTCTTGGCTCTTGAGTCACTGACACGGTAATAGTAATAATAATCCCGGAGATCTTCCCCTCCAGCGATCAGATTGCAGCCTTGCTGAAGCTTGATGTCAAGGAGAGGGGAGATCGCTCCCATTGTTTGGACCCAATTGCATATCTGAGGCTCCAGCGCATTCGCCGGCCTACAATCCAGGATGAGGCGGTCGGACTCCAAATTCTTGAGTAACGAAAAAAGTCCTGCACGGTATCGCATACGGACTTCTCCTGGAGGACAAAGGAACAGGCGGCCAGACTTGTCCAACCTGCGAAGCAGGCCAAGAATCTGATGTCTGTCTCCTCTGGCGTTTACTCGTGGTGGATCTTCTGTTGCATCCTCGGGGCTCACAGCATGCTCAAGGGGATTGCAAAAGATCTTTCGACTGGCCTCATCTAGCAAAGGGCTCGGATCGCCTGTACTGCCCTTGCTTAGCTGTGTCGACGCTTCTTCAGCTTGGATGGCAGAAGTTTCTTCACCGCTGCCTCAGAAGTTTGCTGACGAACTCACTCGCCACAAGTTGACAAAAGCGGCTTGGTCGCGCCTTTTGTCGCCATGGAAGGAAGTCCAGAGGATCCACAACCGACTTCTACCTGAAGATGAAGTCCCTGACGGCGAGGTTCCTCCCGGTTTGGAGTGTGTTAGCTCAAGCTTGTACATTCCGGACCGAGTGGCGGCGACCGGTGAGGCGGAGGAGGCATATAAACCTTTCAGAACTGGAGTCCGCTCTGCTTGCTGAGCTGAGAAGTTTTTCAGAGCATCCTTCGTCGAGGTTGTTGATGGGTTGTGACAGCCAGGTTAGCTTGGGAGCATTGGTGAAGGGACGCAGCAGCAGTCCCAGTCTTAACAAGCTTCTTCAACGCTATCTTCCTGGAGTGATCGGCTGTAACGGCTACTCCCATCACAACTACCTTCGGTCAGCTGAGAACACTGCAGATGACCCTACACGTGATGTCCCATGCCGACCACCTGCGATGGATTTCCCTTCGTGGCTTGCAGATGCTTTTGATGGAAATTTTGAAGCTATGGATGAGTTTTTGGTGTCGTGCGGGCTTGGAGATGCCGAGCTTGCAAGGTTGCCCTTTTTTGATCCCAGTTTGTTTGACCAAGAGTTGGAGACCGTCGAGCCCTTTGACCTTCAGAATGACGAGATCCCTGCCGAGCATGCAGCCGCTAAGAATGACGAGGTCCCTGAAGAGCTCTTTGCCCCAAAGAATGAGGCGACAGAAGTTCTCAGCAGTTGCTCTTTGAAGATGCCGAGGCCTAAAGCTACCAGCAAGTCTTTGAAGAGACCTTCGAGGAGCGGGTTACTAACTAAAGCTGTTGAGACTCCACCGGTAGTAGCCTCGGGCCGTTCGCCATGTCGCGTTGCTTCATCTGCCCAGCTGAGTTCCAGAGCGATAGCACTGCTGACAGAGTTTCCGGAAGATCAGTTTGTGCTGCCCCCTGGACTTACATTGCAGGAATGTTTTCGACGAGGCCCCGGTCATTTGGATCTTTTTTCTGGAAGTCGGGGTTTGGCAAAACAACTAGCAAGAGCTACTGGCCGCTTTGTTTTGACATTTGACATCAAGCATTCAGAAAGCGAGAATTTAGAGGATCAACCGCTTCGGCGTCGGCTTTCTGCTATGGTGGACTGTGACTGCTTTTGCACCGTGTCGGCGGGACCAGTCTGCTCTAGTTTTTCCCGTGCAGTCAGACCTCCAGTGCGGAGTGCATCTGAGCCCTGGGGTGTCAAACGGATGACTGCCACAATGAGAAGCAAAGTGGAACAAGGTAACAACTTTTCCAGCTGGCTAGCCATGTTTGTCGAGCAGTGTTGCAACAGAGGTCTGGTGGTGATTATCGAAAACCCCATCTCAGCTATCTTTGGTGGATGCCTGAGTGGAAGAGACTTGCCAACAGACCTGACTTGGACTTTTATTTGACTGACTACTGCCGGTGGCAGATGAGGTGGAGGAAGCGCACCCGATTTTTTGGAAATTTTTCTTTGGTGGGTTCCAACTGCCTTTGTCGCTGCGAAACCCCCCACATACAGCTGAAGGGGTACAGCAACTTGTACAAGATGAGCTGGACACGTGTGGCAGAGCCATACCCGACATCTCTCTGTCGACATCTAGCTGCTTCAGTTGCTAAGACTCTGCAGCAAAAGGCCGAAGAGCGTTTGGACAACAGCGGCTGTGCGAAGACTGGTTCACTACGAGTCGGTGAGGCGAAAAATCCTGGCCCAAGACCTCGTCAGTCACGAACTGTCCCGGACCTAGAGGAAGTCACCACAGTGCAGCAGAGCACGCTAGTTGTCCAACGAAGAGCCCTTGAGAAGTTTAGTTTCTGGTTGGTCGACAAGCTTTCAACTGCCTCAGTCGAGTCCTTGCATCGGACTCCATCGTTGCAGGTTCATTTTTTGAGAGCCTTTGGGAACGAGCTCTACCGAACTGGCGAGCCAATGTATCTGTTCCGACATCTCATAGTCTGGTTTCAGCAGAATTTTCCCCAACAGCGACATGACTTGGTCACTGCTTGGGAGCTTTTGTCGAGATGGGAGCAGGTGCAGCCTGTTACACATCGGGTGCCGGTGCCGAAGCTGGTCATAGATGCAGTTCTGTCCGTCTCAGTGGCGTGGGGTTGGCTGCGATTTGCAGCCCTCACCGCGTTGGCTTTTCACGGAGCTATGAGGATTGGAGAGCCTATCACAGCAGTGCGTGGTGACCTCATTTTGCCGGATGAAGCCGCTCTGCAACAGAAGGTGTGTTTCCTTCGAGTCTCAAAGCCTAAGCCAGGCCGACGGGGACGAGGCAGAATCCAGCATGCACGAATAGATGACGAGTTCGCTGTTGATTTAGCAGTCGCAGCTTTCACTTTTCTGGATCCCTCTGAGAAGTTGTTTGCAGCAACTGCCAGCACCTACAGAAGACGGTGGGACAGAGTGACGGCAGCACTGAAGATCCCCGCCTCCCTCAACATCACACCAGGCGGCCTCAGAGGAGGCGGCGCAGTACACATGTACCATCGTTCTCTGCCTGTTAGTGACATTCTGTGGAGGATGCGTTTAAGACAACAGACAACATTAGAAAGTTATTTACAAGAGACGGCGACCATCACCATCATCCATCAGCTGCCCAAACAATCGCTTGAAAGTATCAAAGCCGCTGCAAGCATGTTACCTTTTTTGATGCGCCCCTTTTCATCTTGACGCAGTTCACGAAGTGACCCTGGTAGCGCCTCGCTGCTTTCCAGCTGCTCAGGCTTTGGTGTTGATATGGTGGTGCAACTTCAGTGACTCCACTTACTGCCACTTCTTCTTTGGTCGTTCTCGCCGTGGGGTCAAGAAGTCCGCTCACTGTGGCGATGCCACACACAACTCACCAATGTCTGCAGGATGAAAAAATGGTGAGCGAGCACGGCAGTCCAAACATATACATATATCATATATACATATAGCTGTTGGTTGGAGCTTTCCTTCATTCAGTCATCATCTCCTTCAATTTTGAAGCTTCAAGTCCTTCGTTGGAGGTGGACGATTGGGTTCTCCTCGCCACCACCAGCGCAGCGGAACGGGTGATCTCGGTGCTTCGGACGACATGCCGTGTCGATGAGCATAGCAACTGTCAAGACAACGTTTTCCATAATAAATGGTCCCTTTTGCAAATCAGCAACTGGCAATGGGGTTGAGCAAATTAGCCTGTTTTGTGTTGAGGTGTCTTTTGTTACCAAATTCTAGTGGTGTCAAAGGTAAATTCTAGAATGTTGGTTTGGGACCGACTGGTTCTTGGTGCCATTGTAGCAGTGGAGTAGTGGTAGTACCAAGAACCAGTAACTCAGTAGTAGTGCTAGAACGATAGATGGTGGGCGTAAAAGTGGATAGACATACTTATAGGGTCCATGTATATCCATGTATGGTATTTACCTACATTTACCATAAAAATCAACCAAAGGTAGGTAAATATACCATACATGGATCCTATGGGATATAAGACATGACATATCCTTTCATATTATGTGAGCTTTTGGAATGAGAAACTCCATACCGGATTAGATCACTGTTGTTTTGACCCAAGTCACTCAGGATCAGGAGAGAACCGCCTTCGTTGATGCGGAGGAGAAGTGTCTTGGCCAATATTGGAAAAGTCCGATTTGTAAGGCAAGATACATATTCTGATCAAATTATAGCGACCTCACACGACCTCACCTCAAATGGATCCAAATAGTGGTTTAGTAAGGGAAATTATCCGTTTCAGGGAAATCTAGGTTTGTGAAATATTATAATTTGGCGAGATATATTGTTTTTGTCATTTTATATGATGCATAGTTTTTGAAATGAACTTACTGTATCCTCATTTGATCTATTTTTCTTGGGGAAATTCAATGTTAAACAATTTTTTCACATGAGAACACTAGGGATGACCGGAAAGAAAACCAAGCATCTAGTTAAACGTGCATCACCGGGTGTGGGAGAATTCGTCGCGATCACTGTTTTTGCAAAGTCAGATGATGTTGGACTAGATGATTGCCGTGTGATGGGAGGAGTAATGAGTGGACGTTGCTTCTTTCCGCTATGCACATGGTTTTCCCCAATCGTTTTTGGTTGTTAAAGTTAAACACTTTGAACTCGTGGCTCTGTCCCAAATGGTCCAGATGCTCAATTGGGTTTGTTCCAACTCCGTTCAGATTCGCCGGCTTCAAAAATCGACATGCGAATTCCTTTCAAACCCAATTTTTTTTAGCTTTTGGAAAAATACCAAACTTAAAACACTTCCCCAACGGAAAGGGACTGTTTCGATGGCATAGTTTAAACGCATGTTCCCTACCAAGATTTCGATCTCCGAGCTGGGGGTCCTAAACTTCTCGGACGCGAGCGCGGTACTGTGAGGTTACAGGACTTGGAGGAGCTTACTTTGAAGATGCGAAAGAAATGTCAAGCACATGAAGAACTACAGAGGTGTTGTGTTGGGAATATTTGCTTGGTGATGAACTGGTGAAGAACGGAAGCA
>OMLO01005408.1_pt1 | contig 10730 bp, 9 predicted proteins | sample 1674811 | NCBI WGS metagenome assembly OMLO01 (sample SAMN06265003, study PRJEB25207) | coral metagenome | isolation source: Coral host | place: Mexico:La Bocana,Puerto Morelos, Mexico | collected 2008-11-13
GCCTTCCATGTTGCGACAAAACCAGCCTTGAATCTGGTAGAAATATAACAGGAGCTACCATTGGCTACAATGTTACTGTAGCCAATAACAACTTGCGTTACTATTTGTGACTACCATGAAAAAAAACAAACAAACAAACAAACAAACAAACTCGTCTCAATTTCTAACGCGGATTGCTTCGCATCCGCGTAATAAAGGTGACATGTTCTTCTTCTGGTAATTTGTAAATTTTTTAACGGTAAGAAAACCAACCATGACTAGGGTTAAAGCTGTCATCACGCAATTCTATAATTACCAGTCATGAATATTTCTACTTGTGTCATTTTTGTAGTTCATAGTCAGTCTCGAACACATTTAAAAGTGTGGGTAACTTTAATACAACTGATTTCCAATATTCATTATTGACACCAGATGATTAGCAGAATTGATTCCTTGTTTGTTATTGTAAGTCAAAGGGTATAAACTCATTGTTGTCCAGAACTTTGTCCAAATACCAACTCATTAGCTTGGCTTTATGGTTCCGTTATTGTTTTGCTAGTGTCAATGTACACTGGAGTAGGACCAGGGTTTTTCTCTATAATTATCTGAACTCAGTTGAAATTTACAATAGTTTGATATGTGTATCTGACGCTTATAAAGACACATGGGTTTATTACAAGAAAACATTGATACATTGTAAATACTGACTTGCTCTATACTTCAATTTAATATTATCCTTTGATATATCCTCACAGAACAATTCAACAAATGCTTCTCCTGCAAGTTTGAACATTCTAATCAAATCACATGTTTGAACTCGCATCGCATGAGAGATGGCGTTTTTGTAGTCATGTGCATTCATGGCGGTACACGTTTAGTTGTTTACATCTGAAGTTTCATCGATCCCGAGAATGTGTTGAACATCAGAATATGCACAGCTGAGATTGCTCTCCATTTATATATCAAATATAAAATTGTTTAAACTGCCTGCGAATTGTTCAGCATCGAAGGTATCAAAATTGATAGAAATACTGTGGCCAAGTATTTTGCATTTAGCTCGATTAATTTCGCTTTCGCATCGCTTTCATTTAGTATAGTCAGTTGTCAAAGTTGCATGTATTTAATGTCACTTGACAGCACATTTTTAGCTAGGACAATGGCTTTCTGAAGTTCTATTCATGAAAACATTGACGTGCTTTCAATTAATAAACAAACAAAACTGTACTAGCCTCTGTTTTCCCAATATCGTGATCGCACATTCGCTCGACACATCGCTAATATTACCTGTTGCCAGAATTACAATATGATTTTCAATGCTCTTAAATACACTCTGTAACTTCTTTTACGATACGGAATCTTTAATGCAGGCGATATTCTACTGACAGATTGATGTTATTCACCGCAAGGGACCTCGTTATCTTGTTGCTTTGAATGTAATAGAAATCCTCAAAAGTTTTGTATGAACCTTAAACAGTTAAACAGAAATTTCAAGGGTAAGAGCAATCAATAAGGAAACACCTTTTAACAGAAGAAATTAGCGTTTATTGTTTATTCACCAAGGTATACTGCCGTGGTGTTCGGTCACGTCCCTCCAAGACAAGGTTGAAGAATTCGACCCACCGCGGTGAATTCGCGGCAAAACACTTTGACAAAGACGAGGTTTTGCAGCATCCTAATAGGTAAATACTTTCGGCGGTACTGTATGTTGGACAATGGCGAACTGACATAATTATGAGCTTTGGTGAACTGACATTAGACGTTGGCGAATCAACTTCACACATTGGCAAACTGACACGTTGGCAAAATCAGTGCAGCAAATATCACTCAGCACAAAAAATTTTGTGGGAAGCTAAGATTCATCAACAAAAAAGTGGATGCAAAAAGTTGATTTGGTGAGCTATGTACCAAAGAAATACAAGAAATTATGGACAATGCCATCTTAGTAACAAAAAAAAGCCACAAAGTTTATTTAACAGTGCATATCCGCTTTCCCTTAGAAGTTGCAAAATTTGAAATATGACCATCAAGATTTTTATTTTAGGTAACAAAAACAATGTTAATGGTACTTTGATGTTACAGAATGCCTCACTAGTCCTGGTGGCACCAAATTTTCAAAATTTTCAAAGAAGAAGACCTAAATGTTTGTCTGAGGTGTTTTTACAGTACATGTCCGCAAGTAAGAAAGATGACACATAATTACTACAAAAGTTTGGATATAAGTGAAGAATAGCTCCCAGAATAACCTGTCAGTCAACTGTTGGCCAACTGGCGGCCGACAGTTGGCCGACAGATACCTTTCAGTGGTGAAATCATTATATCGGTGTTGGCTTTCAACAGATGTAACTTGGTAAATGTTGCCTGCGGTCGAAGCCAAAATAGCTGAGTTAAAACAATGACAACTACACATTGTTATAATCGCACCGATTGAAGCTCATTCAACGAAAGATGTCTCCAAAACTGATCCCACAAACTTGAAAAATCTCAATTTCCTTTGGAGTATTTATTAAAGCGAAAAACGACTGAACAATGATGTTCAAAAACAATGGCTCCTTTAGGGGCCACCAAGTTATCAAAAGTCAATGATCAATAATGACATTATTGCTATTAATAAAACAGTAAAGTTGCATTTTTTTTTCCTAGCACACCGGAGCCATTTGCAAAAAAGACCGGGGAGTGGGACCTAACTTAACTTAAAACAGGGGGCTAAGACCTAACTTAAAAATCCAATATGGCGAAATTTTCACTGATCATTATCGTGGTTGAGGAAATGCATTGAAGTGATATTCCACTAACCAAATCATTGAAAGTGATTGGTCCAAGAAAAAAGTATCATTCCGGGGTTAATTTTGGATCCAAGTCTTATTTGCTGAAAACTTTGAAGATGCATTTGTTTACGATAAATTCTGCCAACAACTTAATGACAGCTTACCAACAGCCTGCTGACAGATCGCTGACATGTTACCGGCTGTCCGCCGACAGACAGTCAACATGTTAACATTCATGTACACAAATTGCGTCAGCCAACTGACTGTCGGCTGTTTGTCGGCGGACAGGTTATTCTGGGAGCCGTTCTTCACTTAAACCAAAGTTTGTCAATGAAATCAAGTTGCCATCTATCGTTTCCTTTGCTCACTGCTGCAACAACAAACCGTTTTCCATTAAGCTTATCTCTGACCTATTTATTTTATTTAAAGGCAAATAAAGTATTAGAGCATTTGTAAAAGACCCCAGGAAGAGAGACAACATTGCTGGCCTGGTGCACGGGGAAATCAATTTCCAGTGAGCAGATGTAAAATTGTTTGCCATTGGCGAGCTTGGACCAGCCGAGAGCAATAATCACATACAATTACAGAGGACAATCCTTGGTCTCTTTTTTGACTGACAAGGGCAAGAGACTCCACACTGTCCTTGCAAAAAAAAAAAAAAACCTCAAGGAGTTAAGTATTTTGAGCTGAACTGAAGTCAGCCCAGTTCTTTACCCACCACGAAAAATCATTAGGGTGGCCTCTGAGATTCTGATCATCAATCCAACACAAAGATAGTGTATGCTCTTGACTCTGAAACTGGCCAACAATCAGTTCCATGCATCCAGCTCGAAATGCCAAGCCAGTTACAGCAAGAGAACAGTGAAAGAGGTCTTTTCGATCATAATGTTGGCACAACTGACAATACCTGGCGATCAATTTTTTCCCACAGTATTTTTACAGCTCTAATGTGCAAGTGCACATTTAATACTCTCTGCAATGACTCAAACTTGAATGCTTTCAAAGTTTCTAACCAAGGTTTTATCTCCTTCCTTTGGTAGATGTTCCTTGAATTTGCATTACATTTTCATCCAGTAGACTCACTTACTTTGCGTTCAGCTTTTCAACTAAGTTTACAAATGGCACGCATGTCATGTGATTCCCCACTTGTTGTTGTGGTCAACTTCTGGTCATTGTTTTAAATTAAAATTGCATCAGTAGAATTGCGCTATAGCTTCCAAATTTAGTACAACAATTATGCCATTTTCGCTTGTTGGATGTCAGATTGGTTATTTACCATTTATATCCAATGCACACTCATGGAATAATTGTTAAATATCTTCAGGAATAAGGGCTCTACCAAAACAGTTAAGATATGGTTAAGAGATGGCTATTGCGACAAACTCTGCCAACTTATAATGACTAAGTTCCTCCTCTATATAAGTCCCTTTATATTTAGCTAAGAGAAATGATCAAGGGATAAATTACAATCTGTAAAAAAATGTATTACAAACTCCATATTTACTGGTGGCTACCACTGTTTCATTTCTACCATTGTAATAATGTTGGAAATATCAAATATCAAGGGTTAAAATGAACTTGTGATTCACCATTTTATTTTCATTCCGTAGGTTCGAAATTTCTTTGCAAAAATCCTTGTGTTTTTAGCACACTACTCCCGCCAGGATGGTCCATGCTGTCCGTACCCAGAGGACAGTAAACAGGAAATAGGTAAGTTTGGATCTTCCACTTGTTCTGTTTGGCAAAACAGAGGTGCTTTAGAAGCAGAGAGTTTTTCTAAATGAATAATATGAACATGGAGAATGAGGTGTGTTTGTGTGTCAAATTATTTCTTAAATAAAAAAATAAAACCAACGCCATGTAATGAGGCCTTCCAAGGGGTAAATGTGACACGCAACATTACCCTGGAATCCAGCAGCACAGGAATTTCTAAGAAGCTACAAGCAAATGGAATGCGCTATTAAAATTCGACAGTGACATTAGAAGCACCAGAAAGGACAGCGACACTGTCGTTGTAGGCTCTGTTTTGGAGCCTACAAGTTAAATTTTAAATAGAATTCTGTTGTCAAGGTTATTTCCCACCTTCAGAGGCGAAAAAAAATTGTTTTTATGTAGTGTTTACAAAAGAACTGTATTAAAAATCTCAAAAAGTGACCGACTTGTTTAGAAAAAACGAGTTTTCAAATAAAGTTAGGAAGTCATAATCTTGTCAATGGGCAAGACCCCTGTTGAAATTTTCACGGCAAACGCTTATGACTTGTAGTTCTTGTTATTAATTTGCATATTTATATTTACATCCAGTAACTGACAAATAATTGTCATTGAACGCTCTTTATGCTAACTCGTATGAAAAAATGAGAGAGGAAAGAAATAGCTCCATCTGGTCAAGGAAAAAACACCCTGCCAAAAGGGACAAAGGCTCTTCTCTTAGCCCAACCCCTTCAATATGGCACGTTTTCATGGTCAAAATTAAAAACTAACTTTTCCACCATTTCTTACCTGCTAAGTAAAATGTCATTTCCTGTCTTTAAAATTAGACAGTGCACGTCTTTTGACTTTTGAAACAATACATTCCGCGTTTCCTGAATACCAAAATCATAACATCTGGCATATTTTGACCATTGAATAAATCCTCCCCGTTTTCTTACTTCTCTCGAATTTTAAGTTCAGCATGACTGTCGATGTATTTAGTTGCCCAATGTCATATTACTTAGATTAAACATCCCAACTTAACATCCCATACCAACACTTGACAAGCAGTTTAGTTCATCACACATTCTCACTGCTGAGCCGACATTCCGAGTAACTTCTCGATTCTACCAGGCGTCTTTTCTGTGCCAGCCTGGATCCTACAATTCTAACCTAGTGCCAGGACCCAAGGACTTTTCCCAGCGATTTTATAAATGGCATCGACGGCACAAGAGCAATTCTTGAGCAGTCTTTGCCATACATTACTGGACATTGCAAGAAGACTTCAAGAGGACACAGTGTAGTTGTGGCTGATTATATTCTGTTCCAATCGGAACAAATTTCTCGCCATTTGGTTCGACTTGCTCACAACATGCGGGTGTTTGATACAGTTCAAAGCTCACTCGCCACTGTGACGGGAATGTTGTCGGAGGTAGAACAGAATTGGCATCATTCTTCCCCAGCAGTAGCAAACCAGCCTAAAACAATAGGGCGTCCTAGGTTCGAGATCCCACGGGAGCAGCTGTTATATCTTGTCGATTATGAAATCACCATACCCGATATGTCCAGAGCCCTTGGTGTCAGTGAGAGTACCATTAAAACACGTATGCGGGAGTACAATATCTCCTTTACCGACAGGCGGAGAGCTATTAGTGATGATGACCTTGATAATATTTTAAGATCCATTCGTAGGGATTCTCCAAATGCGGGATATCGGAGGGTCCGTTCACAGCTTGTATTGTGCAATATAAATGTGCCCCAGGTGGGTCAAAAGAATGGTTTTGCCAGAAGATCCAAACTTCAAAAAAGAAGCCACTGATGCGGACAAATTAATAATCATGACATGCTAATTCCTAATCCATTTTCGCTGAAGACCGTGAGCAGCTTCAACTCGTCACCACTGTTCAGGTTGTACAACATTTTTAACTATTTGATGTACCACTCCATCGATTACGACAAGCAGGTACTTGCCACTTCATTTGAAGATTATTGCTTATTCGATGATGGTTACATGGAATCTTTACTACATTGTACTGTAATTTCCGGCCGATTATCCGCGGGTAGTGCGTTAATTTTTTAGTAAACTATTGTTGCTGCAGACAATAGGACGATGCAGGTTATCTGAGAGAAGATAAAACAGAGATTAGAGTCATTAAACAAGAAACGCTTCCTATCATTCTTGTATCGTGCTTTATTTGCTCTAGAATTCTTAGCGTTGCTTTAAAAAGACAATGCAAATTAGATGAAAACATAAAAAAACGTTCCACACAAACAAATTTTGTGTTTGAGCTTCGATAATTTCCTCACCTTGTCACTTTCACTGTTATTTTTTGGTTTAAAAAAATCTCACCTAAATGCATTTCTGCTTTTGAAACAATTTTATTGTGCAAAACACAAAGCTAAAACATGATGCCGGCATTTGTCAGTTCGCATGCAATGTAAACATAGTAGCATTGTCTGTGATAAAAAACATAATGTAAGAATACTCAATGCATCAGCAAAATATTCCTACCTAGCACTGCCCTAAATTATGGAGTATTTTCCCGTTTCAAGCGATTTTTTAGACCCAGTAAAACCTGAGATAAATAAATATCTCAGTGATCTGTTCAATTCATGGCGCCACATAATTAGTGGAAGGCGATAAAAATTATACTTGATGGCATGCATGTAAACAAAACATTGACAAGGATAGAAATAATACAAAAATACTTGACACATTGTGACAGTTTGCACTGAAAAGTATTTTCCTGTTTCAAGCGATCTCTAAAATGCAGTAGATCCCAAGATATTGGGGTTTTTTGAGGAAATTGTAAACCAAATTTTAGTTTTGTTCAATTCTAATGATTATTAAAGGCTAACTGACTCATTTAGTTTTAAACACATCAATCATGTACGATAAGCCCGTATCCACTAGTCAATTACGAGTTTTTAAATGCGAGTTCAATTCAAAAAATGCCTGAAAGGCTTAGAGCAATATTATTTTCAAATCACTCTATCACTTCAAATTTGTGAGTTCTCAAACTAATTTGCATAACTTTCTTTTGTTTTGTGGAAATGGAAGAACTTCGCTGGATCACCATTTGGGTTTCTTTTCCATGATTCAGGTTATCAGGAATCATTTTTACAAGTACAAAAGCACATATTTTAGTCGTGACCATTCTGTTACAGTAGGACACTACTTATCAAGCATGTGTGGTTGAGTAGAATGTTCAAACTTTTCCAGTTTGTTTATATCATAAGTCAAATGACACTACACTTTAAATCTAATGACAAAAAGGTGAATTTACGCAACACATCTCCATATATTTTGCTACTCCAACTTTAGATGTGTATATCTAGACAACCCATCACAATATTGAAAAAGTCTGACATACTTTTGATGATCGAGCAGCCATGTTGCTCGTACTGCAGAATCCGATACCCGATAAATAAAGAACCCTTGGTTGTTTCATGCTGTACTGCCTCCTGACACTTCCTAAAAAAAAACATCACTGAAATTGCATTTTATGTTAAACTATATTTATTAAGCTGGAAACTCTTTTCCCAAAGGGACACCCACGAAGGTGGAAGGTAACAAATCATTGTCTGTAAAATTGATGTCCGAAATTTGTGTGCTTTTCCGTGTTAAACTCCAAAAATATCAACATTATGTGCCCGATATGTGGTTGCCCTGGTAACTGGAAAATCTTGATGAAGTTTGATATCGCATAACAGTCACACGACTGGCTGGTTGTTTCTAGTTCTTAAGTTACAAAAGGCAATTTTCAATGTCAATTGTAAAAAAAAATTGGCATTGAAAATTGGCTCTTTACGGTACCAGGGCAGACACCAGGGCACTTGTATAACTACAAGATAGTATCAAAAGCTGTCATTGCTGGTGTATCAGAGCTGATCGTCAGAGTTTATTTTTTTGTTAAACTTCATGTGTACCGGATTTATGATAACAGTTATGTTTTATGTCCTTTCTAACCCCTTTGGAAGAATATAAAATAAAGAGTGTTTTTCCAAGTACTGGCAGAAATCCAGAGTGCTCAGTCAGCCATTTGAGACGTTTAGTTTTTGATGCTAATTTGAATATTTTTTTCTGGTGTGCAATTATTTTTTTTAATTTTATGATTCAAGGTAAACTATAAGTTGCATTAAGATAAAAGGAAAAAATATCAGCTGTTAGAAATTACTGTTTACATTATGCGTTGTCTTGACATTTCAGTTTAGATTTCAGTACGCATCAAAATTCCATGTTATAAATTTTTTTTGTTTAATATAGGATATAAAAAAAATTATTTTCTCTCAATACACTGTGCCAAACAAAACGGAAACAAAGCTCTCAGTGTTCCATAGGTGCCAGATAAAATTGATCTCTTGCAGATCAAAAGGAAAATAATCCAAAATAAACATTTATTCATTCAAAATCAACAGTTATCTTTTCTGCATCAGTCACTGAACTGTTAATTTGCCAAATGAGGCAGGGATTCTGGTTCCAGTTGGAAAAAAAGAGATAGCTTTGACCAAAGAGGTATTCAAAAGAGTAACTCTGAAAAAGATTCACTTGTTAAAACTACAAGCTGTAGAAAAATCTGTGTAAGTGACTTCAGGTCAGGCAATATTGGTATACAAAAGGATGTGACATGGTAAAATGGCTACCCTTTGGAAGGCCTCATCTATTACTTAACCTGGTGACTCTTGAGGAGGAGATGGAGAGCGTCCTTGTTCGCAGTTCACTAAATCAATTATTCTTTTGGAAAATGAAATTCAGAAAATCTAGAAGAAAACTCTCTGTGTCATGGTGAATCTAGGATTCAACCCGGGTAACCGTGACATTGGTGGAGGTAAACGATGCTCCATTGTTAGTATGTGTTGATGTGGTGCAAGTGATAAAAGCGTGAGTACCCGGTGGATAATTTTTTTTAGAGTGTTGGTTCAAACCCTGAATTTTTCCCCTGGTTTTTTTCCCCTCTGTTTGCTCTTCCTTTTTTAAAAAAAATTTCAATGGAAGAAGTCACTTGCGTTAGTCTTGCACCAAGCCATGTAATTATTTATCCCTAATTGATTTTACATCTATGGGTATAAATCCTGTAGCTCCTCCAGATCTCAGCCTAGTTTGATTTGCACTGTTATCTGCATCTTTATCCAACCAACAAGGGGACAATGGAGGTAGTTTCTGTTATTTTTATATTGTATAATACTGATATAATAGGTGACAAAAGTCTTATTCTATCTAGTGTTAATTCTCTGGTAAACTGAATTTTACTGGAAAGAGCCTCAACGCTTTTGTTGCTGAATGTAGAAGTAGTAATTTTGAGTAAAAAAACCTTGTTTACATCTTTTTTGTAGAGCTTGATAACAGAGCAACACTGAGTGATCACATTCTTAATGCTGTACTGGGATTATTGAGGAAAGAAGTTCCTGAGCATGGCCGTCATTTACAACAGTACTTCAATTTCTTTCTCTTATACTCAACCATTGGTCCTCCTGAGGTGTGTAACCTGTTCAATGTTTTGTTTTAGTAACTTACAAGAAGTACATATAATAAATCAGCAGTTTTTGTCTCTTTTTTAATTCATGATTCATTATGAAAACATTATCAAATTTGACCCATATCAATCTGGTAGCAACATCACTTGAGGGCATTAGGGGCTCATTTTAATTTTTCAAATGCCTTTTTGTGGCTTACTGCCACCTTATGGAGGCGAAGCCACTATGTTGTCCTGTTGAGTGAATGAGTGAGTAAGTGAGTGTAACAATAGAAAACGAACGACCTACAAACTCTGCCGATTTTGATCCGATACCGATATTTCACGATCTTAGCTTTTGTTTGTTTTGGAACATCTTTGGTTGCTTAACGTCTGTCGATGATTGCTTCGAATGGCCAGGAATATCACTCTGAATTAGGATGTGATCACATGAGAAATCTTGAATGTCCTGGAATATCACTCGGAATTAGCATGTGTCCCACTAGAGTCTTTTTTCTAGTGGGACACTAGCACCAGCTCTAAATCGCTGAAAATGCTTCAATACGGCCTCAAACGCCGTAAACAACAAAGAATATGCAGGGCGTCAAATTGCGCCTAATACAGGCACCAATGCAACTAAATTTTTCACTTTGGCGACCAAATCCTGAAAGTTAGTTGCCAAAATGGCGAGTATATTTCTGTGTATTGACGATGAATAACGGACATTTCTTCAGACATTGTGCCCTTCCATAAAGTTATATCGGAAAATCTTTGCTTCTAAAACATCCAAAATAAAATAAGAAGTCAATCCATCCTCTTCCTTTGCTGTAAAAGATTCCACCAC
>OMLO01005409.1_pt1 | contig 10730 bp, 14 predicted proteins | sample 1674811 | NCBI WGS metagenome assembly OMLO01 (sample SAMN06265003, study PRJEB25207) | coral metagenome | isolation source: Coral host | place: Mexico:La Bocana,Puerto Morelos, Mexico | collected 2008-11-13
TTCAAACTCGGGTGCAAACGGATTTAGTGGCTTAGGAGCAGGGGTCGCCGGCTCCTGTTTGGGTGAGCTAATAGTCTCGTCAGCGGGATTAATTTTCGAAGGAGTAGCTATGGGCTTGCTCTTTACCACAGGAATACCTTTGTTGCTGGGACTTTCTTCTAAAGGCCCGTCTACAGATTCTACGTTCGTCTCCACAGTCGAATTGTCAACATTTGTCACGGATGACGCCTGTGTTCTCAGATAATTTTGAAGGACGTAGTTTTTGTCAATTTCATCTGGTAAACTTTCTTTCGCGACAATCTCGTCTTCTTCGTTTTTAATTACAGCCTCCATTTCTGCCTTTGGGACCGCCAATTCTTTGGTGAGTTTAAACCTCTTCAGTTCATCTTCGTGCTTTTTCAAAGCGCTAGTTCTTCGCACCTCGGCGTCGGCAAATTCCAGTTCGGTTTTCAGCCTCGCGACATTCGCAGCAATAGCAGTCCTTTTCGCTAACAAAGAAGCGGCTGATGATCCATTTGACTTTCGGCTGTGAGAGTCTTGGCTAAGGCGCCTAGAAATGCGTGATTTTTCGCTTCCAGTTTCTTGTTTTAGTTCGCACATCCTTTCATTTACTTTTCTCAACGTGTCGGAATGTTCGCGTTCAATAGACTCAAATTTCGTCAATGTTTCTTTCTTCACATCATAATTGCCCTCCAGAAAGTCATACAATCTTTTGTTTGCTGCGCTAAGAATTTCCATTTTTGCTTCCAGAAACGTTCTTTCGCTCATTAAGAGATCTAGATTCGTCGTATCCGCTATGACATTCATCACTCTGTTGAGCTGTTTTTGCTATGATCGCTGGGCGGACGACCTTTGATCCTCGAGTGTTTGTAAATGATAAGTCTTTCCCTTTTCGGTAAGATTTCAAACTCTACTGGATCCTATTCCTATAGAATCTTCGGAACCTGACATTTTATCCGCCTAGAACTTCACGTATTAGAACAAGATTCTTTATCCAATGGATCGATCAGTTTCTTTCGAAAGAGTTTTTACTGTAACGGGGCGGACGCTGACATCAATCGATCTTTGAATTTATTTCCAGCGCCGCATCGGAGAAATGTTTTATAAATAACGGAACCTCCAAGCATCTATCGTTCTCAATTGGTTTATTGAACTTGAAAGCTCGTAAAAACTGAAATACAACGAGCAGAATAAAGCTATTACTATAAATCTATGCTAATCTAAATGCTCTTAACTCGAGCACGCGGGGCGTGCATATACATAAAACTTGTTTTACTGGCTATACTTCCTATTCATCCCCAATCCAGAACTAACATATTTTGGACAATTAGAATCTATGCAAGATAGTCGTTGTCTCAAAGAGACCTTTGATTGAGAAACCGGCTACTGGTTTAATTGAGAATTAAAAGATACTTACCTGTAAGTTGAAGTTTGATGGTAATTCTAGTGTAAGGGATCATGTGAGATTGTGTGATCCAGTCCCAGAAGTCAATTTTCAAAGAGGTGAACAAATACTGAAAAAGTATATGTTAGGGTGGGTCAATCAAAATTACGGCGGGCATGTGATCCCTTACACCTCCTGATGACTCGATAGAATTACCATCAAACTTCAACTTACAGGTAAGTCTTGTTTAAATCTTAATTCTATCTCGTCATCACTTAGTGCAGGGATCCCATGAGATGTTGAGAGCCAGTATTTGTGAGCACAAAGACAACCAAGAATTGCAAAACACAACAAGAAAATCTTTATTCCAAGAAATGATTACTGGCTATTCAAGAGAGCAGTTGCTAGTTCCCCACTTTTGTGAATTGGTTTCTTATAAATACTTTGCAAACGTGCAATGTCCTGACCAACCGGCAGTTCGGAGAATGGTGTCCAAAGGAACCTTAGCTTTTACTGCTCCACTGGTTTACGAAGACCTGATGCTGCAGAGTTTAAAATGACCTAAGTCAATACCAGCCTGTCCTAAGGTGGCCTTGATCCACCTAGAGATAGTATCTTTACTCGCTGCTTTGTAAGGTTTAACATAAGTAATAAAGAAACTTGTAATATTTCCTCGTAGATATTTATTGCGTTCTATGTATTCTTTAAGAACAACAACAATACAAAGACAAGTATCTGTTGGGTATGCAGGAAACCCCAATTCATGTTTTTCAGGTTTGGTCTGCTTTAGTTTGTCACCAATCGAGAACTTGACAATTTTGTCAGTCAATACCATGTTACGAATGTCCAAGAAATGAAGGGTTTGACATCTCGAGCTGAAAGGATGCCCAATAAGGCAACAATCTTGTACATCAACATTTTCAACGATAACTCTTTAACAGGAGACAAACTCTTTATTAATAATTTAACAAGATGCTTGGGCCCCAAGTGACAGTGTACCTAGGTAATGCAGGTTTTTGTTGAGAAATACTCTTTAAAAACTGTTTAACAATTGGAAGTTCTTCAAATGCAACTCGACTAGGACTGTATAGAACCTGTGATAAAGCAGACCTAACTGTGTTCATGGCACTGTAACCCAGGCCCTTTTCAAATAAATCAGTCATAAAATCTAAGGCTTGTGCTGTAGTTGCTTTGTATGGATCAATGCCCCTTGAACTGCAAAACACCATCCATTTATTGAGGTGTACAGAATACTGCTTTTGTGTACTCCCTCTCCAGGATTGGAGAATGAATTTGGCAGCTTTTTCCGAAATGCCTATTGTTGTGACGGAATTCCTGATAATTTGCATGCCAGGAGGGTAAGTTTCTTGTGGAGAGGATGTAGTCTCTCTTGATCTGATGGGAGTGACAGTGTCCTTGGACTTTTGGAAGAGTAATTGGATAGTCTATCAACATATGGAGTAACCTGGGAAACCAAACTTGAGTTGTCCACAGTGGTACAATAATGATGCCCTGGCTCTGGTCCTGTTCGACTTTCCGAAGTATTCTGTTAATGAAAGCAAAAGGAGGAAAAGCATAAAAGTTTTCTTTCCAATTAATAGAAAAAGCATCAATAGTCATTGCCTCTTGGTCAGGCCTCCAAGAGTCAAAGGGCTTGAACTGATAGTTTAATCTGGAGGCAAAAATGTCTATTGAGGGGGTACCCCAATGTGCTGTTACACCTTCAAACAACTGTGTATTCAGTTTCCATTCTATGTCAGAGTGCTTTTCCCTTGACTCTTTATCTGCTAAGACATTTTGCTTCCTGCAGATGTGTACTGCAGTTAGCCATATGTTATGTGTTAAACACCATCCCACAGATCCCGGGTAATTTGATTGCCATTGAGACTTTCTACCTCCCATGCTATTGATGTATGCTGAGCAGGATGCTTTCAGGGTAAGAAAACACGCTAAAATCTCAAGGTAATTAATTGATTTTATGACCACTGTCCCCCCCCCGTAGATAGGTCATTAAGAACTCCCCTCAACAGGTCAAGGAGGCATCAGAATAAACTGTGAGTTGGGGATTACCATGAGTGGTGGTAATATTTTCAATCCACCAATGAAGGTCAGTTTTTCCCATATCAGAAAGGTTCATGGTTGCTTCAAAATTCCCCCTGCTTTGTTTAAGAGCTGCCACTTTCTCTTTTTCCAACTGCCTATAATAAAGAGGTCCATACATTACGCCAGGAAAACTGGCAACCATAAGGCCTACAACCTCTGAGACAGCTCGTATTGTCAGAGAAGGGGTGTTCCGCAGCTCAACTGCTTTCGATTGAAGCTTTATAGCCTTTGTTGGTGTTAATGAGACAGTCATCTCATTTGAATTCAATACTAAACCCAAAAAGGTAGGAATAGTTATAGTAGGAATAAGTACTGACTTTGCCATGTTTAAGGTCAGACCCAAGTCTCTAAACAATTTGACTGTGTTAGTTATATTCACCTCACAGTCATGAAAGTTTCTTCCTTTGAGTTATGACGTATCACCTATATATCCCACATTTTCGAAGCCTTTGCAACACAAAGTAGAATATACTGGCTTCATCAGTTTTGTGAAAATTCTGGGAGCACTACTCGAGCCATTTGGAAGACAGGTAAACTGAAACAACTGATTATTCCATGTAAATCTGAGGTATTTCCTATTGCCTTTGTCTACAGACACAGAATAGTAAGCATCTTTTAAATCAATAGTGGCCATGTAGCAGGTTGGACTCATTAAAGTGATAGCACTTTCAAAGTGCCTATGACATGAAAAATAATTGCAGCTTATTTGACAGGCTTTTCCAAAAAAATAATAATGACATTTTCCTTTTTGGAATATCTTTTTTCGGTTTAGAGATATTGATGTTTTTCTATTATGCAATTTAGGAAAGTTATGACGTCATAAGGTGTACAACTTAAGTTGCAAAATACTGAATGAACAATATCTCTGGAAATATTGAAGCAGTGTTTTTCAAACTTGGCACCAGAAATGTTCGGGGTCTTCGCTTTCCATCTAGAAGGAAAGCAGTTTTGATATGGTTGAAAAACCAAAATGCGGATATCTCTTTTCTACATATACAGTACCATGGTACCGAACATGCCCGTTTGGAATTTGAATTGAAACAATTATGGTGTGATATCAATAGTCGATTCATCCTCCTTGAGGCAATTATACAGGATGTCAAATTTTATCTTTGCAATATTTACTCCCCGAACAATTTCTAAGGAATCAGTTGATTTCTTCAGAAACGTTAAAAATCTTCTGCAGGAGAATATTTCGAAAACAAATCCTCATATTATTTTGTGTGGAGATTTTAATATGATTTTCGATACTAGCTTACACTGTTTTGGAGGAAACCAAAAAATTAAAGGTTGTGTAAAAATAGTCAATGATGTTATGGTGATGTATTTGTATTTGTTTTCTAATTTCTGTAATCTTGTTCTAAAGGTTTTTCTGAAAAGACACTTCTTTATTATAACTGCAATGTGCCCCATGAGCTTTAATGCTTTTGCACCATTTTAAAGATAAGGTTCTCTTGGAGCTATCACGACACTAACCAATCCAAATTGCCTCTGTTTTAGTATAATTAACCGTTAAAACCTGTTAGTTTTCCAAAACGGTGAAGTAATTTAAAGATTCCAGATCAGTGCAGAACTAAAGCAGTGACTTGACGACTATTCGCCACTATTCGCACTATAAGTACTATTTGTTATTCGCTATTCGCCAGTATTCGCTGTTCGTTATTCGCGACTATTCGCTGTTCGCTATTCGCGACTATTCGCTATTCTGAGCTGAACGACAGCAATTCTGCTGTGTTCACGTTTGAAACCATGGCTGGTTGCGGCATGGTGTGGTTTTAAAGATATTTATGATGATAAAAATCTGAAATGACCCTGTCTTTCTATTAAGAAAGCCAGAAAAACTGTGGAGTTTTCAGAAACACGTCCACCACTGAGCGGGAAAGGATTCGCATTGACTTCTGGGACTGGATTATGCAATCTCATGGGATCCCTGCACCAAGTGATGACGAGATAGAATACGTAATGGTACTGACCAAAATCTTGTAGTTCTTGTACTTAGGCTATTAAATTGTGCGATTTCAAAATGGATGTAATAGAGTGGCAATTGAACTTCGTACAATTTTGGTTAGAAATAATACTTGTGATTTCAGATCGAACTAGCGCTGCATGCTCGTTCGATTTTGAAATCACGCGTATGATTTCAGACCAAATTGCACTCCACTCAGTTCAATTACCATTATTGATTTCGGGCAAAAAACGTACCATATGTTTTCTGTAATAAGGTGCTCTTGGTCACACAACCGACCAACACTCAAAGGAAAAACACTTCACAGTCTAATTAATCCTAATTGGACTCTACCCACTTGTAGTGTGAATGTTTAAAGAAATTTATAAGTAAAAATAATTGCACTTGCCAGTGTGCATTTCTGGGTTGCCTGTTACCTCCCTTCATGGGGAACCATTCGTATGAAAATCTTCATCACGTGCACATCATTTTCATGTATATCAAACGCGTTTAAGGTGGCCGAACACAGTTTTTGCGCACGCTTTTGCTGATGTGATTCAGCGCGCGCACAAGGATTGCAAAAACAAACATGTTGTCAAAAGAGCGATCATTTTATTTATTCAAAAGCTGCACTATCTGCGCTATTTTTCTCTATTATTGAACGCAGGGTATTGATGCCTTTATGCTGTTATTTTTAAGATATGTTAGGAAAGGTAACGATGCAAACAACCCAGAAATTCTTAGCTTTTCTTTGTCACCGAAAGAATCCATTTAAGTGCAGCGCATGCGCAGTTGCTCGAAAAATTGAGACCGATTGCTTTTGCAGAAACCGGCTGATTTCTAACGATCCAGTCGTTAGAATTTCAAGAAATTTGGCAAAACAATAGTTCAGAAACCACGTAAATGATCTATCGCAAAAAATCTGAATTTTGACAGGGAATTTTTAACAAACAGTGAAAACGATTTATGAAGAATTACGAAAATAGCCTATGTCAAAATTTTATTAAAACAGTGTTGACAGAAGGAATTTAATGTCAATTCGTAGTGGGCAAATGATGAAAAAAATCTATGGACTGGATTTTTTGTAAATAATCAAAAACCATTTTTTATGCCTTGTTTTTAACTAGCCCCATTGCCATGGAAACAGCTCACACCTTCGCCAAAATGCAAGAATAAACTCTTCTGTGGTTAATCTTGACTCTTGCAAAAAACGGGCGCCAAAGGATAAATAGCTTAAAAGTAATGGTGAATTAGGTAGAGGCTCTTGGAAACTGTGTTTGGCCACCTTAAAAGGCAACTAGAGAATGGTCTATTACAAGTAAACTTTGGTGAGGATTCTAAGTGTTGGTGGTAGGGGAAAATTAACAGGTTCCATCCTTGAAAGGACAGGCTTAAGACATCCAATTTGCATGCAAATTCAGACTTGTATAGGGAATTACAATTAGAGATCGGCTTCAGATTTCAGATTTTTGACATGAGCTTCAGACTTACAGATGATATACAGAGACGCGCACTGCTTTTGTTCACTTTAAACCCTCCCCATTCTTTATTTATCAACAGGATTTAATGATACAGTTGAAAAAGGTTTACATAAACCCATCATTTATGGAATAGGTAAGGCTAATATAGCAGAGACTTTCCTTTACTCTTTGTGTTCTTCTGTAACTCATACCTAGAGGTGTATTTAATTTACTGTGTAAGGTTAGGTGAAGTCTGTGTAGGCCAATGGCCTATACAGGCGAAGGTTATCCTGGCTTATGTAGCACTGAGCAACTTATACTTACCCCCCCCCCCTGGATGGGATGCTAGTCCATCGCAGGGTTACCCCCAGCATTAATTCGCCTGTATTCATTGAAACACCTCCGTAAAGGTCGAGTTGGCATTCAGTGTTGAGGACTAGGAGAAATCAGTAGTAAAGGTGGCTTACCTGAGGGGTAGCCAATCAGAAACAAGATGCATCTCATCGCTCTCGACCACTCAGATTGCAGGATTTGCTCAGGCTCAATTTTTTTGGGTTTTTTATCCGGAACTGTAACACACACAAAATTAGGATGTGTCAAATTATTTTAGTAAAAAAAAAATCTCCTGTGTGACAGACACGGATACTAACCACTATACTATCAAGCCCTACTGAGAGAAATTTACTTACCTTTTGGTTTTTCATTGGGACCCTCAAATAAGGAAAAAAACCGGAAGGGGGTTTTTGTACGAAGTGAAAAAATAATTGGTTGAGCGGTGAACCAATGAGAATCGAGCTGATTTTTGATAAAAGCCGGAATTTTGTTTGGTGTGGATCATTTGAGATACCAAGTGAAGTGAACAAGATGGTTCCAGATATTCAAGAAGAGTGCAAGGCGAAGCCGGAGGAAGAAGTGAAGTTGGAGGAAGAGGAGGAGATCGCAAAGTCGAGACTTGAAGAATTGAAGTCGCGCCTAGGGTTACGTGGTGATGGTATTTTTGCGATTTTACTGCATGGCATAATGAGAACCATTCTCGAGGAGTCCAAAGTCCGATTGGCGGAGGAGATGGTTAGTTTCTGGAAAAGTATGGCCGAACAAATGTTGAACTGTTCTGAACACCAGATGAACGAGGAGGTGGACCTTTTGAAGTTGGATGGAAGCTTTAGAGCTGCTTGGAACAAGTGGTTGGAGACTCCCCATGAGCAGAGAGCGGAAGAGGCATACAAAGTGTTTGAGAGTTGTTTGTTCGAACCCGAAACGAATGATGACGAGCAAGAAGCCGAGAGATAAAGAGACCCATTTTTCTGAAACAGATTTAATTGACATTGAAGAAACGTGTAACATGATTTAATAAAGAGTGCCTAATTCTATGATGTAAAGGTGTTGTTGAGTTATCTTTTTTATCAGTTCTAATACCTGATCTTCATCAGGGCCGAGGTATAGTAGGGAGAGGATCTTCTCATCAGGGGTGAGGTATTCACCATGGAATCCTGAGGAAGTGATGAAGACGCGTCCGTACGCCCAGACTGTAGTCAAATGTGGAATTTCAGTGAACCAAGTAAATTGTTTTTGCATGAATGAGATTAAGACATCCTCTCCGAACTGTTGATGGTGATCTGCTTTGATTTTACATGCAAGTGCTAGTGGTTCACTTATCATTTGTTTGACCCTTTCTTCCAAGGTTTCGTAGTCCAAATAACTTTCATAGTCCAAATCACTGGAAAATGGAGAGTGTATCCTTGACAATACGAGAATGGCCCCTGATCTCTGCGGTGTTGGCGGGGGCGAATGTTTCCCAGTGTCAAGATAAGTTTGGAGATGCCCGTCAAGATGAAATGGGTTGAATGGAGACAGTACAGCAATCATTCTGAGAAAAAATATTTTGCTGGGGCCTAATTTGAGAAAGGAGTTCCCCAAAGATCGAATGCCTGAACCTGGAGACATACCCCAAGAAATGATCGGAGAATTCAAGCAACCATTTTATGAAAAATTTTTATTACAAGACGGATGATGACTACTTGTCCTTGAGTATGTTCGCCAACTGGTTCACGGATTTGGATCGAAGTTTCGACAACGCGTTTGGGGATCACCTCGTTCTCCACACACTGAAACGGCCCTTGTACATGTACTCGAACACGGGTCAAAGTGTCATCACCGGTGACAAAGTCACGGATTTACTCATAGAAGTACCCTACAACCTGGAAGAGATTGGTTATGAACCCAAACACATCCAATATATTCCGCTGTGTAGTGATGTGGTGGACATTATAGAAGTGCAAGTGAGCGAGAACAACAGATCCTTGGTGAACTTTGAACCTGGCGATACAGTGGTGACGTTACATTACAAACGATGAGTGATTTTTACATCAAGTTACCAAGCAATGGCAGCAAACAAGAGTATCCGAAGAACAAGTCCAATTCATTCAAGATTCGTCTACCCGAACCTATTTGACTGGGTCCCGATTGGAAAGTGGGATTGATGAGCATCTCGTTACCCGACACTAATGGTGTATTACCGAAATTCACGTTGAATGATGAACCGCTTTTCACCATGAAATGGTGTTTAACCAAAACCCGAACAGTGCCTACTAGGTCTGTGTATTTGAAACAAAGGGAAGATAATTTCACAACTGAAAACTTGAGTGTGAATTTTGGAGAACTGGATGGAGTGGGATTCATGAAGACCATCGTCAATTTCTTCAAGACTCAAAGGGAAACGTCAACACCGATGTTCTCAAGGGATGGTATTTGCTTTCTGATCCATTTGATGTGAAGACAAAGAAGAATTTGTCTTACATGAATTTCGTGTGGTAAGGAGATGAATTGTTGATCGACAACTCAGAAACATTCAACAAGGGGGATTCGGCCCGGAAGATCACGTTTGGAATCAACAAACATTTGTGTCATCAAATGAAATGGATTCTGAAAAGCGACGATGATGAGACCTATCAGTTGGGACCCAATTTGAAGATGGAGATCAATGGAACTGAAAAAATTCCAAATCCAGATTCGTCTGGCACATACGAGGATCTTCAGACCTCAGATAGACAAGCTGTTTTTCCTGGCTAAGGATTTCTTCAGTATTCACACCAACTGGAGATTCCTGAACTTGAATGTGGCTTACTCCAACATGATTGCATCACCGACGAGAACACTTTTGGTGTACAGTGATGTGAGTCGCAGCAGCGTGTTGGGAGATCAAAAAGTGGACATACTGAGGGAAGTGCAATATAAGCAGAGTGGAAGAGGTGTTTTCTATTTCGAACCCAAACTTCCTCAATATATTCTGGTATGCAAAGATTTTGTCGACATTGTAGAAGTGCAAGTGGGAGAGATCACAGGAGAGCTGACCGAATTCAGTGCAGGAGAAACGATTTTGACTTTACACCTCAAACAAGAATGATCGGTGGTGGATTGACAGGATTTCAACCTTATCAACAACAAGAAGGAAAGGGGTTTGACTGGAAAGATTTGGAAAAGAGAGCACCGGGCATAGCATGTGATGTGTTGACAGGGTCTTTGACTGCTGGTCTGAAAGGTTTAAATTCGCGTACCAAAAACGGAAAAGTCAATTGGAAGGGTGGACTTGAAGGTGTGAAGAAAGGAGCTCTGAAAAGCCTCAAACGCAAGGCAGCGCAAGAAGTGTCACGTTTGACTGCTAAGAAAGTGAGAAAAGACATCTTCGGGAAATGATTCCAATCTATTCGAGACGTGTGGCTCGACTTCCACCCCCATTCATTGGAGGATGGCGATGACGAAGAATGTATAAAGGCGGTCAATTCCTTCCAGGTCTTTCAAAATTGATCAACTCTCAGTGGGTGCAGAAGGGTGCCTCAAA
>OMLO01005410.1_pt1 | contig 10730 bp, 13 predicted proteins | sample 1674811 | NCBI WGS metagenome assembly OMLO01 (sample SAMN06265003, study PRJEB25207) | coral metagenome | isolation source: Coral host | place: Mexico:La Bocana,Puerto Morelos, Mexico | collected 2008-11-13
CACGCATCAATACATAGTGGTGTTCAGGTGCAATTGTAGACATAGTATGTCACAAGTACATAAGGACTGTGTTCTTTCGATACAAGTGGTTAACGCGTTAGAAGCCATGGAAAAGCATTCATGGCTAAATGGTGTCACGAGTTGGAATGATACTGTGAAATTGCCACATGCTGGAGTGGTTTCAAATGTCTTGTGATTCAATCTTTGGATCACCAGTCATTTGGAACCACTCTCTGAGCATACACTTCGGATGGCACTTTGATGTGAGCTCCTGCACCTGTACTAGATACTGGAAAGTATGCGTGTATGTTGTCCGTTGCAAGATAACATGCAGGTCTTGCATTTTTTCACAGTGCAGGGAGTGTGAGAAGACAAGAATAATATTGTTGTTGGGCCTTTCCCTGTGGGAAGGCCTAACAGCAGTACTATTCTTGTGGTAATCCGTTTTGTCAGACCCCAACATCTGTTGCGACTTGCGCGGTCTGCTATGATTGTGACGAAGCCTTATCTCGGAGTTAAGGCTTCGTGACAATCATAGCAGACCTTTCAAGTCACAACAGATGTTGGGTTCTGAAAAATGGGATCCAACAAAACTGTGGCGGTGAATGATATGTTTTTGTTTCATAGGCAGCTGGTGAATGAAAGATAAGTGATCCCCTCAAGATCGGTCAGACCATGACGTTTTTGGAACCACTGTTTGAGCATAGACTTCGGATGGCACGTTCGATGTGCAAAGCATAGTGTGGATGCAGTGGCTCACTGACAAAGCTTGGCGAAAGAGTTCTGGTGGATAGCGCATGCAGGAGAAATGAAGATGTGCCTTTGACATTACAGTGACGTGCTCAAACAAATGACTTTTCTTCAAAGATTGGATAGGATGTGGGGGATTACCCTTAGCAATCGCTACCATGTGGCATTCGCTCAGAGTAATTCTCCACATGGTATGTACAATGATTGCATGCTTGAACTGTATCAAAAAAGGAAACAGATGACTTCTCTGCTATGATTGTGACGGTGTGAATGCAGGGGCTCATTGACAAAGGCTGGCACATGAGTTGAAAATGTCCACGCCTCTGTTGTGGGATTTACATCCATGGCTTCTTACGCACCACTCGGTGGATCACCTGGAGGGTGTCCATAATAAGCTGTGGAGGTAAATCCAGACACGGCGTTGCCAATTTGAACTGGGGTTGTCGGAACTATGCTTTTAAGTGGAGGAAGATTCTGGATTTTGCTTCGAAGATCTTATCGCTTTTAACTGGGGCTGCGGCAACCAGTGCAGTTGTGGAACACGAAATTGGGGAAAATCAAGACTTGTAGAGGAAGTTTTGTGTTTCGCCGGTTTCGTGTGCGACAATTGCATTAGAGGCTCTTTGCATGTTTGGACTTAACTGCTTTTTGGCGGGGCGGTCTGATGCTGGCGCCGAACAACTTTCATTGGAGCACTCATCCATCTAGTTTTCAGGGAAGTAGACAGGGTTAGTCTGAACGCTTTTTATTTGAGCGACTTGTGACACAAGTTGCGCAAATAGAACGCGTTCAGACCAACCCTCGCAAGATCGGTCATCTAGTTTTCAGGGAAATAGAAGGCGTTGAGATAAACCCTCACAAGATCGGTCACGCCAGCTCTTGGCCTGTGCGATTTTGTGAGGGTCTTGTTATTGGTTTGACCGCTTTTGGTTCCTGGCTGATCCAGTTGGTGAATGAAAGGAAACGGACGACTTTTTTTCAAAGATTGAATCATTTTTGGAACCATTGTGTGAGTATAGACTTCGGATTGCACTTTTGATGTACAAAGCATAGTGTGGATACAGGGGCTCACTGACAAAGGTTGGTTAACATGGCATGTTTGTCAGTGAGCTCCTGCACCCACGCTAGATATTATTTCATGGCTGTCTGCGCCAGAATTGTGGGTGATAGCAAAGAATTCCACTAAGCTTTGCTTGCTGGGATTCTCTGCCCACTGCTTTTCAGTTGTGGAACAAAAAATGGCGAAAACCAAGGCTTGCATATATAAATAGATATGTGACTGATATTTGCATTGCAGAAACAGATATAGACATGAATGTGTTTGGTGTCGGATTAGCAGTTGGATGGTCAGGCGGATGCCATGCGGCAGGCGCGGGACAAGCTGTAGAGATTTGTTTTTGGGTGATTTTGATATCTTTTCTGCATCTATGTGTGCATGCTTTGGATTCATGTGCTGTGATTTGACATGAATCTCGCTTTATGTTTGTTTGCAGCCTTGTTTGCTTCGGCTGTCTGGTGGCAACCTTTTTTGAGAGGATGGCGTCCAAGGCGGCGTACGTTCGTCCAATTCAGGATTTGAGTGTGGTGGCAGGGCGTGTGTCGGAGCAAGTGTGTGGTCGTGTAGTGCATCATTTCACAGAAACGTTTAAAAAGGGCTCCAGCAAGACTGTGGCGGTCATTGTGGATGGCCAGTCGCTTAGGTCGGTGCTGGTGTTGCCAAATTTCCTTCCAGCCCCCGGCTTAAGCAAAAAGTAAATATTTTGAAAATTTTCCGCCTGAGTCGGGCACCAATGATGCAGCAAAGGTGTTGCCTAGAACCTCCAGCTTAAGGTAAGCAAAAAAGGAAAATTCAAATCCTAAACCTTAAAGTGAACTTATGAGAGGATCTGTGACCAAAAAAGAGGGAGAAGAGAAAAGCCACGGACAAAAACGACCAGAGTTTTCTTCCAGCTTCCAGCTTAAGCAAAAACTAAACACTTGTAAAGATTTTCCGCCTGCGGCCGGCTGCCATGATTCAGCAAAGGTGTTGCCTGGAACCTCCAGCTTAAGATAGGCGAAAAAAGATTCAAATCCTAAACCTTAAACGCTTCCGGCCCAAAAGGAGCAGAGTTTCCCTCCGGCCTGCAGCTTAGTGACTACTACTGAAAATACGCAGTTAATATTACTTACTTGTACATAACCATACTTTGTAGCAGTTACTCACAGTTTTGCATACTTTCTCATAGTCAGTCATAGTTTCTGATAGTTAGTCGTAGGTACTTGTAGTTACTCGTGTTTACTAGCACTGGCTAGTTTTCCTGGCGTTTCTGTTTGTTATCTTTAACTAGTTACTGGTGTAAACTAGTCGCTGATAATGCACCATACCCTAAACCCTAAAACTACCCTAAACCCACCCCTAAGCCTAACCCATGAACCACAACCCTAACCCTAACCTAGTAATTAGAGACCTGAAAACTTCCATAAAGTTTGGAAACTTTGAAATTAAGTTCAAAACCTTTGCTTGACCCTTTGTCTCTTTGCTTGGCTCTTTGCTTGGCCCCTTGACCCTCTGCTTGACTCTCTGCTTGGCCCCTTGACTCTTTGCTTGACCCCTTGACTTTTTGCTCAGCCCCTTGATTCTTTGCTTGAGTCCTTGACTCTTTGCTTGACTCCTTGCTTGGCCCCTTGACTCTTTGCTTGGCCTCTTGATTCTTTGCTTGGCTCTTTGCTTGGCCCTTTAGTGACTCTAAGCTGACTATATGCTTGACTCCTGGCTGACCCCAAGAGGTCACCTGTCTTACCCAGAGGTTTTAGGTCATAAATCTTCTCAAATAGACGGTGGCTGTTGTGATTTAGTAGCAGCCTTCAGCCCTCCTATCCGACAATCAAAGAAAGACCTGGCCCACCCTGGCAAATTACCTAGCGACAACTGCGGTGGCAAAAAAAACCGGCGCTAAGTGTGTTAACTGCCCATATGTCCATTTTTAATCACCAAAGCCAAAACCATGGCCATCACCGGCCATCACTCTATCACCAATAACGCCAAGAGGATCAATATCAGTCGCCAAATTTCACATCATCAAACATCCCGTTTCAACATTTTTTGCAGTTTTTAACAGCGCCCATTTCTTTTATCCCCGATGCCACCGTAACCCCAAACCGCATTTGCTCTTGCCAAGCTTCTTCAAGACTTTCTCCAAGAGAAGTTCTTGACTACATCGGAATCGGTCGCCAAGAACAATTGAACGGGTTTACGCGAGTGAATGATCAATGATCACCCCAGGTTCAGAATGAACATTACAGGTTAATGTAACAAATACAAGAAATAGATCAAATCCACATCAACACTCAACACTGAACACTGTTTTAGTTGGTGCTGTTGCATTTTCCAAATGTCAAATGTCGAAGGAGAAAGTTGAATTCATCATCGTAATCTGATGACTGAATCGACTTAGCTGACTTATAGCTGTTTAATTGCAGATTCAAGTATGGAAGCTTCGCACTGTGTCGGTATCAGGTATCCTTAGATTTGTTTTAGTAGTGTTAGATGGTATTAGACAATGCCATACCCCTGAGCCTCAACTTCGGATGTTCCAATGGTGTTTTAACGAACCATTGGGTGTGAGACATGAGCCTTTTTGTGAGGCATCACTGCATCTATACTCCCCCCTTCCCCTTCTGACATGACGGGCTGGTAGTAGGGGACAACATCTGTGGACGAAGTCGTGGGCAACCCCTGTTCACGCTACCATGTTCATGTTTGGTTGCTGAATGGAACTATCAAGATGTCTGACCATCGTGATTGGACACCGGATGAACAACAGGCGTTGCTTGACACCACGGCGAGGTGAAGTTGGGCTTTTTGGAAGGGCCCTACTCCGAAGACGAGATGTCGGTTCTTCTTGGGACTGATCAATGGTCCTTCAATCCTCGCTTTGTATTGTTTCAAGGTGCTTCGAAGAAAGTTCGTATAATCGACGATGCCAAGAAGAGCTGTCCGAACAACGCGTTTTCTTCTACAGTCAAGCTTCAGTTGCAAGATGTTGACTACGTTGCAGCAATGGGTCAGCTCGCTTGCTAGAGGAGCCTCGGCCCGGGGCTTATCCATGGACTTGCTGGTGAAGACCTTTGATTTTTCAAAGGCATACAAACAAGTTGCAGTTCTACCCGAGCATCACAAACATGCCACAGTGGGATTTCTTATCAAAAGCGTTTGGCAGTTTTATCGAAGCTTGTCATTGCTTTTTGGCTGCGCTGGTAGTTTGTTTTTTAGATTCCAAGCATTGTGGTTTATCATCACTACACTGTTACCTGGCGTTTGTTCTCATTACTTTGATGACTACCCGGCGGTGGAGACCGCCGCAGGGTGCAAGGTCCTGAGCTCAGCAATTGGTGCAATCTTCGAAGTTCTGGGTTGGACGTATACTCCCGTGAAGGCGATAAAGCCTATCCGTTCTGTCGCGAGTTTGACGTCCTTGGTGTAACCTTCAACCTTGTCGGCGTTCCGAATGGGTCTTGCATTGTGGCTAACAAGAAGAGTCGCGTGGAAAAACTTGTCAATATGCTGAATCAGTTTCTTGATCGTGGGTCGTGGTGCGGCTTCGACCAATCTTCTGAGATCTTTGTGTGAGTATATTCAAAGGACCTGAAATCCCACCTACCTCCTCGGCAGCATGATGTCAATGGTGAGAGGCGACCCGTGGTTATCTTTGGGAGCAAAGCAACGCCACAGCCGGGGCGGCCGTGGTGGATTGCGACTATAGAAAAGTTACACCATCCCAGTTCCTTCAGCAGTGGTGGCGCATTGAATGCGGCAGGTGGACAGACAATTTCTCAAATTGAACTTTGGGCGCTTGTGATTCTGAGATGTAGCTTCAGCCGACACACCATTGCCTGGATTGACAACGAGGCGGTAAGAGCTTGTGCAATAAAGGCTTTAGCCCCTTTCCTACAACGCGGGCATTGGCACGTATGTTGGCCGATCATTCAATCCTGCAAACACTGCCTGGCAAGCCTTGCAGTTCATCTAGCTGACCATGGGATGCTTGGGGATCTGCCGAGAAAAGCTTGGGGAAAAACGTGGGCAAAAAAGTGTGCGCCAACAGGCCATAGTTGACCCGGCCCATCAGCTCAGCTGAAAAGGAAACTGGATCCTGGGTACTGGAAGTACTAACAGGGGTCACGTATCTTTGAGTGAGAAAAAGAAAGAGAAAGAAAGAGGGCGCTTTATTTCAGGGAGTTCAGTTTGAGAATTCCTTTTTTTAAGGTTTCACGGAGTACTTTGAAACACACACAGTTTGGCGGTCACATTGCGTGGCACATCAAGCACAAGGCACACAGAACAAACAAGCTTTACTTGCAACATGTTTTTCCCACTTTCAACACTTTCACTCAACAAACCTCCACCGCATGTCCACTATACACTGGTCGGACAAGAGTTATGCTTCTTGAGTCTCCGTACTGCAAACCCTTTCCCATTAGAATCCTTTGTCAACATGATTCTAGTCAATTTCCCCCTCCCACAAAGCTTTTTAGTTTATCAAGTCAAAAAGGGGGTGATAAGGGTCCGGTATAGTCTAGCTGCAAAGACCAGGTTTCGGACTACGAGCTACAGAGAAGGGTAGTACGCGGTGTAAAAGAAGAGGAACCGCAAGGAAACCTTGTCGCACCTTTTGATTTCCACACTCAGCCCCACAGCAGGACATCACGCCACAGCCAACACACTTCCTGGAACCAAACCGAACAAACCTTCGAACCCGGACAAACCTTCGAACCAACATCCTCCAACTGAACAAACCACGCTGCCAAGTCATGTTCACCTCCAAACACCTTCGCTTTTGTACTCTGGAGTCGTCTGACGAGGAATCAACCTTTGCCCTTGAAGGCCCGCCAGAAACCCCGTCCAGGAACCATTGACCGGCAAGTACCAGCACCTGTCAGCGACGCGTCCAGACAGCGCAAGAAAACGGGTCCAGGTACGCACACACAGCGGTGCACGCCAAGCAAGCACCATCAATTCACTACGGGCGCAGGCGCCCAAATATTTTGTACCCGCAACTTGTTGAGAAGGACTCTGGGAATAACGGTTAAGCCCAAAATAGGTGGTCCAACTTGAATTGCTCCCGCAAGTTTCGTAAAGCCTTCCCCACCACGTCAGACCCCTGTAGGTATTGGCAACCATGGGTCTATTTTGCTGTTCTCTTCAGGAAAGCTGTTTTGTTTTCCCTTCAGGAAAGGTAAGATGGTCATCAAAAGCCCCATCAGTACACATAGCTCTATACATTACCCCATTGATTTTTTTTGGAGCAGCAAACATGTGCATCAAGATGTTTGTTGATTACTTTTCCCAACTTCCATCTTATTCAAAAGCGAACAGAGGATATTTATGTACGCAAAAGCATACGGGTATATCGCGGTACGACTCGTACGGTTACGCGAGACGCAGGCGATTCCAAGAACAGTTGAAAACATGAAAGGGAATACAAGTAAAACAATGACCGACGACGCAACAAGATGGCCACTCTTTTTCAACTTGTGTTTGAGTCTGGGGCGAAATTCAAAATTGGATCTTTATCCAAGAGAACTTGCAAACACCCGAGATGACGCTGACCAATCAGGTTGTGAATGACATATCGTATCAAGGACTCCACTGGTAGGATCCATGCAGAGTTGGGTGTTGTGTCAAGTTATTCAACAGCACCTGGTGGCCCTCAACCCATGGAAATTGACCAGATTGCCCAACACGACAAGGGCAAGGGCAAATACAAAGGCAAAGGAAAGTATGGGAAGGGCGGCAAGAGCAAAGATGGTAAAGGGAAGCATTCCAAAGGTAAGACCAAATCTGATGGAAAGTATGGCAAGGGTAAGGGAAATGATAAAGGTTCCAACGATGGCAAAGGCAAGAAGTTAGACAACAACCAATGCTCTTACTGCATGAAATTTGGTCATTGGCGTCGTGATTGCCATAAGCTGAAGGAAGATCAGAAGCACAACCGTGTGCGTCAGATCGAGGAGGTTATTGATGATGGTGGTCAAGGTGGCGGTGCAGCATCATCCTCAGGAGCCGCACCTTCGAATGTTCGACTTGTTACTTTTGCACCTGTGTTTGAAGAGCATGTTTTGCAACAGGGTGATTCATGTGAGGGTTTGACATTGCATTACAGTGACAGTTTAGGGTCTGCATGTGGTTCGGTCCGTGTGCTGTCGATGAATCGGTTGAAGCCTAAGCTTCCTGATACCTGCAGTCGAAATCAAGTTGGTGAATATGATTTGACATACAGTGACGACAATGCAGACTGGACTTTGTGTGATTCACCTTCATGGAGCATTAGTAGCGAATGGCAAGGAGCAATGCTTGGTGAAAGGAAGCAAGTCCTTCAAGGTGGGTTTCAAACGAAGTTCACTGTGTGCAGTGGGATGCATCAACATGATTTCTGATAATGCTGTCAGTGGGAATGACGAGAGACCTGTTGTCAGTGCAAGTGGTTCAGCTGATGATGCATCAGCTCAAGGTGCAGGCATGGCTGAGACTCGAAGTGCAACAGCTGTTTCAACTCCCGTGGAAGCAGTTACAGACTTGGTTCATGTGATGCATTGAAACAAGATGGCCCTTCTACTGCGAAGCTGGTCATAAACGCAATAACGCTCCAACCAGTGTTAGAGTATTTGGGACCCGGATGGAATCAGATTTCTCCAGATTTGTTTGCAATAACAACAACAGTGCCGGAATATGTTGATACAACCATGTGCCCAGCGCCACATTTGATGTGGCTTCGAACAACATTGGTGAAGTTCGCAGATGGTTGGCGTATGTATGAGTATTGCAAACCATTGACAGAGTTGCAAAGCTACAATGAGAAGATTCGTGTTGATGACAGTTTTCAAGGTGTGTTGACGTTGGCTCACACCTATGCCATTCCACCTGAGCAGCTAGGCTTCAATGTGGAAGGTGCTGTACCTGCTTTGGCTGCACCTGCAGGTATGCCTGCAGAGGAGGCTGAAGAAGAGGCCATTGAGACCGAAGTGCCAGTAGATGAAGGCACAGGTGAAGCACATCCTGATGATCGTGCTGTCGAGGCCGTCGAATTTGATGCCGTTGTGGTGGATGGTGTTCGATTGTCAGTGCACAGCAGTTTGGCTAGCATCCCTGCTGGCTGTGAAGCCCTTGGTTTGTCAAGGAGAGGTGGCAAGGACAAGTGCTTGAAGCGCATGCTTGAACACGTCAAGTCCCAGGAACTCCTTGCAGCAACTGCAGCTACTGCGAAGTTAGAAAGGGAACGAACCAGACATGCCGTGGAACAGTCAAGGCCTGAGATTCCAACACAGAGCATGATAGACGAACACTCCCTCACTCACTATCCTTACAAGTCCTGGTGCGAGACATCAAGGCCCGTCAAGATTCTCACGTGGTCCAAGAGCATGATAAGAAGCAGCACAGCCTCATTTCTTTTGATTTTGGCTATGCATCCAGAGTTGAAGATGACAAGTTGACAGTGTTGTATCTGCATGATCAGTTCACAAAGTTGATGGGGGCAATTCCTACTCCTCAGAAGGGTGGACGATGTTTCAATTACATCGTGACTGAAGTTGTTAGTTAGATTCATCATGCAGACCAACCACAAGGAGATAGGCCTACGTTGTGACTGTGAGCCTTCGACGCTTGCCATCTTGGATGCAGTGAAGAAGACTTGCAGAAACTTGGGTATCATTACCCATAGTGAACCCGCGCCAGTTGGGGATCACCAGTCGAATGGTGGTGCAGAGGTGACAGTCAAGATCATTCGTGCTCAGGCCAATGTTTTGGTTTCTTCAATTGAGAAAGAGTGTTGTGAAGGACGTGTGATCTTCGGATGCAGTCACCCTGTGTATGCATGGGCAGTGTTGCATGCATGTTGGATTCATAACAGGTTTTCAGTGACTAATGGTTCGACACCTTTTGAGCTTTGTTCTGGACGGATGTATATTGGCAAACTGGCGCGATATGGTGAGCGAGTGCTTGGGTTCATGAAGACCGAGCTCAAAGGAAAGCCTCAATGGAGACCCGGAATCTGGTTGGGTAAAACTACTCAAAACGACACGCACATTCTGGCAATTGCTGACGGAGTGTTTGTTACCAGATCGATTCGTAGGCTCCCAACTGGATTCGACGTGCAGTACTATGGTGATTTGACCACTTGTCCCTGGGATTGCAACTATGCTGCATTGGGGCATACGATGGTACATGCGAAGCGAATTTTGGCGCCTGTGGCTACACCTGCGTTATTCAGTTCCTCCACCAATACTGACTGCAACAGTGCCATATACACCAGACGAGGCAGGCCCCGATCCACCAACGCCATTTGTGGCCAAAGCTCCAGATACGCCCCAGGCGGGGAAGCACGAGCTTGAGCAGTTCGAAGAAGCTGGCAGTAGTGCAACCCTAAGCTTCCGAAAAGCTCACTTTGAGAAGCTCGATTTTTGGAAGCTCTATTTTAGAGCTGGCAGCTCTAAAATAGAGCTTCTGAAAAAATCTATTTTTTGACCTCCAAGAAGCGCTTCTTGGATGATGCAGAAGCTTCTGTGTTTCAAATATTTCATGATGTTTTTGGTAACTTTAGTAGGATATACATATCGATGTTCTTGACAATTCAACAAATCTTAGTTTCCCAGTCACCTGTCTTTTGCACCACTTTTTGGCTACTTTGCAGCTCTTTGGCTGTTCTGAAAAGGGAGTTGCCATTCATACAGGCAAAGGGAGTTGCCATTCATCAATTTCAAGAAGGAATTCACCAAGACCAGCCTATTGCAGGCTTTTGCTTCCAGAAGAAGCCTCATACATGCTCAAAAATGGAGTTGCATTCATCCATTTCAAGAAGAAATCACGAGCTCTACTGCCTGGAGAGGTAGCCTTCCCAGCGCCTTTGAACCACAGGCTTTGCACTTCAAAGGCAAATGTTTCATCCCTGTAATTCCAGGAATCCTTTGGATTGAAGCCTTTGCAGGCTTTGTCCAGGATATGCTGG
>OMLO01005411.1_pt1 | contig 10729 bp, 4 predicted proteins | sample 1674811 | NCBI WGS metagenome assembly OMLO01 (sample SAMN06265003, study PRJEB25207) | coral metagenome | isolation source: Coral host | place: Mexico:La Bocana,Puerto Morelos, Mexico | collected 2008-11-13
TGATTCGTTCTTTTATGTAAACATTTACCATATATGGTCTCAAACCAATATATGTCCTGAGACACCACGTAGCTACCAGGAATTGACATTCTCTTTCCACCCACTGCGGGTTGTTGCGAGGGTTCTGACATTCGCCCAAAACAGATAATAATAAACCATAAAGGAATAGGTCTGGGTTAGGGTTATGATTGTAAACGACGATCTTGAAAAATTTAGGCTAAACTTTTCAGGATAAGCAATCTATAAAGCAGCTGCCTTAATGCACGCTAGCTGGTAAAGCTTGCCAACTTTCAGCTGCCTTTTCAGTAGAAAATCACATTCAGAATACTAAAGAGCCTAAAAACAGCAAGAACGACGAAAATACGTTATAACTCAGAATAATTATGATAAAAAATGGAAAATCTAAACAGGCAACACATTAAGAAAGTCGCTTATAAGAACCACCTTACATTTTTGGAATTTCAGCGTAGTCTGTTCTATATTAATCTCTGTAGCAAATATCAGATTATTGAGTTAAAAGCAAACATCAACTGACCAATGACGATGTGCACAATTGAGCGAAAATATATCGGGTTCTTTGTTTCTAACACTTGTTTGCTGCTGATTAGATTCCAGTGGAACATGTGAAAGCTTTAACAGTCATCACTTACGTAGGATGTGGAATATCCTTATTTGGACTTGCACTCACTCTTGCTACATTCCTGTCCCTAGAGTAAGTTCCTTGCATTTCGTTTCAAACGCGTAAAGAAACACATACAGAGTATTGAACAGAATGCTTTTTTAATGTTTACTATTATCTTTGATACATTGGAACGATTATGCTAAAGAAATATGTTTTTTTAGGACACTGGCTTCGGAACGCACCTCAATCCACAAAAATCTCGTCGTAGCCATTGGACTTGCGCAGATTGTCTTCCTGGCTGGAATAGACGCCATCTACAACCCTGTGAGTAACATAACATTGTCTGCTAATGTGGCATTCATTACTATCCTTGCTGTCGTGAACTCTCCTTGTTATTTAATATGCATGTCATTTACCGCTTGTCTTTCAGTCTTCAAAAAGAAACAATTTGGTCGGTAATTTCGTTCATCCTCTCGCAGTATTGTGGCAACATTATGCCAGTGTCTCCTTTCCAATCACTTATGCCATTCAGAGAAATAAAATAACGACTGAATGTTAATATAATTTTTGGATGATTCGATTCATAAATTTCTTACCTGCTTGTTGACTGACGTATATCAAAAATGATTTTTTTTTCACTTTAATTTTCTCTTCTATGTAGTCGTTAAAGAAAACGTTTACCTGGAAGTCTAATTTCATCCCTTCTGTTAATCGTGTAGATTGCGTGTAAAGCAGTGGCCTTGTTCCTGCACTATTTATACACAGCGGCTTTTACGTGGATGCTGTGCGAGGGAATTCATCTTTACAGCAAAGTAGTGGAGGTGTTCAGTGAGGGATCCAAGATGAAATACTACTACGCACTGGGGTGGGGTAAGTAGCATTTTGCACGGACAGGAAAGTTGCTTCGTGTACATAGGAAAGGAATCAAAAACTATTTTATGCTTCAATTCTTCTTTTTGTCAGCATGGACTCTTCTCGATCAAGGCAAACAAGGGTCATATTACCTCGTGCCATCTAAACGCTGCTTTCTCATTTTGCAGGTTTACCACTGACCATTGTGTTTATTTCCGCCTGCTCTCGCTGGAGTGGATACGGCAACGAGCGCGCGTATGTATTAACAGTTATTCCATGAACGTGCGTTGGATGTGAGATGGCAGATAACTAACGAGGCGCGTAGCGCCGGTTTGATATAATGATCTTATATCCTACAAGGGCGAGTGGAGCAATTGTTTTATTAAAAACGCCCCAAAAATGTAACAAGCTTAACTAAAAATAAATGAATGCGCCCCGAAAAATCACTCGTCCTTTTACCATATTTGTATAACACGGTATAATGGCTCATAACCCATTATGGCTCAGCCAATCAAAACTCTCGAATTGCATTATTCAATGATCCAGATCTTAATAAGCGAAATTAGTTCGGACGATTTTAATTTCGAACAAAAAGGGTCCGAAAATAAAACCGTCAGAAATTTTTAAGAGTCTGAGATTGTAAATGCCCGAAATATATTACAGTGAAGCATAAAACTTTTAGGTAGTACGTTCTTGGACGGTATCATTGCACGGTATTCAACGCCACTGTGCATGATTGAGCTGGAACTCAGAAGAGGTTTTGGTTGATCTTTTTGTTACTTCTTAAATCGAACTCTAGTTGAGAAACTGCTTGAGAATTGAGATGCAGAACGGCTTGAAAGAATTTGTGTTATTTTCTGGAGATTTGTCCGAAGTGAGCCGGATAAAAAGTCTCCGAAAACTAAACAATTCCGAAATGAAACATCCGAAATCTTTTACAGGTAATGTATTCATCTTGGTTACCTCATTTAGTAGCCGAGTCTTTAACCCCAAGTGACAGAGAGTTTTCTCCCTTATCTAAGATGTACTGCATTTTTTTCAGCTGCTGGATTTCAATCCAGGACGGTCTGATCTGGGCCTTTGTTGCTCCGGTTCTTATCATAATGGTGGTAAGTGACATTTCCAGTTGAAACTGCTAGCCTGTTAAAGGCATTTTATGGACACACAGTGTTTATGGATGGGGAGAAGGAAGGTGGAGGAAGGTGTGAATGGGTGGGGGGGGGGGGGGGGGGGGGGGGCACCTAAAACGCCATTTTGTTTGGATTATCATTCATAAAGCTTTCAATAAAGCTTTTATCGGTACAATTTATAGACATTTTTTTATGTAATTGTATATTCTTAGATCGATTAGTTTGATTTTTATGGCCAATTGTACATACATTTTCCTTTTTTATAATGTTTTCTCGACGCACCTGCTTATCAAGTCTATGGGACGCACCATGTTAGAATGCTCATCTTTATATTAGCGGGAGCTGATAGTTACATTTTTTTAAGTTTATCTAAGGTTTGAAGTTTACCTAAGGTTTTCTTTCTATGTTCAGCCGTAAGTAAAACAGGAGCAATTTATCAGCCAAAAATTGATTGGGTGTGGCTTATCGTGCAATTAGTAGGTAAAACCGGAAAACGTATAAAACGATTGCTAAACGGGAACTGCTGAAACGCTGTGTCTTTTAAAGATTTACATTATGGCTCATAATGGTAATTTACATAATGGCTCATAATGGTACGTGACCGGCACGATTTCTGAACCTCACAGTCATGCTTTCTTGTCCTCAGATCAACTTTGTTGTCATGATAATGGTCATCAAGGTCATCATTGCATCGGTGACGTCACTGCAGAACCCTGGAAACACCTCGCAAGTTCGGTGAGTTAATTTTCTAAATCAAATGGTACATGAAACAGTGCGTGTGCTCAGTAGTCCCTTTAATACAGTCGAACCTCTTCAGTTAAAAAAGCCAGAGCTGACTGTCCGTATTATGGAAGAAAAACCCAGCCTGATAATCTGAATTTTGATTTCTCAAGGCCAACTGAACTCTCTTCAATGTAAATCAGTAGAGTTACCAATATTATGGCCATGTCTTTAAGAGGAGGCTTGACTGTACATCCCTTGTTATATCTTTCCCTTCTGGGGATCACCGGATGACAGTGGAGTCCTAAGTTGTCGTTTGAGCAATATTTTTCCTGGGTGGCCTGCTAGTCTACCAGTCTACCTGGCGCTGTTTGTCAATTTTCTGAAATGGCCCATTACAATTGGGATAACACGGGTTCAGTATTCAGGATGAAATTCACAATTTTTTGGATCCCAAGTTAGCGTATGTCACGTCCGTCTGCTTCAAGTGACCAACGTTTTTAAAATTTTTAATGCTGACACGATATGTTATGTCGTTTTCCTGCAGGGCTGGTGTGAAAGGAATGATTGTTCTTCTGCCATTGCTTGGCTTGACCTGGGTGTTTGGCATCATGGCTATCAATAAGGACACCATCGCTTTTCAGTATTTGTTTGCAATCCTCAACTCACTGCAGGTCAGAAAGTTTTGCAGTGTCTAGTAGAGTGAATTTATGTTTTTTGGCTACAATCAGAGCCTCTGAAAGTCACGCAACACCGAAATTGAAATATCTTACCCACAGATAGTTACTTGACGCATCCCGCGTTATTAACTCTATTTTGTTATTTATGTTGCTTCAGGGACTTTTCATTTTTGCTTTCCACTGCATTGGGAATACTGAGGTATGCATTAGGTTATACTCGTATTCAAAACATTTTGAAATTTGTGATATGATAAATTTGTGTGCATTAAGAGAGGATTAATCCTCCCTTGTGCTGATTGTCCTATACACTGTCTCTAGGTCTATAAGACGCACATTTTGGAGACCAGTTCAGGCTCTCCGCGTTAGAGAAGTGATGGCCTGTAAGACAGAGTTTAGTAAACTACAAACACGTGAAATAAGACAGTTGTCGGCTACGTTTCGGAAGTATTTCGATTTTATTTTGATATACGGAAGTGTCCAATATGATTTCCACTTTGAGAAAATAGTTGACCAGAATTCTATAAATCGTTTATCACCATACTTCTTGTCCTAGGTTCGGGTTGCGTACAAGAGACTCCACGAGAAAAGAACTCTGGCAAAGAGCCTGCCTGAACATTCTCTGTCCACATCTCATCATTCAAGCAGGGTAAGTGTAAGGTTTTAAGTAAGTGTCGTAAAACGTAAAACAAGACAAATTCATCACTCTAACCAATCACAAAGAAGTGGTTTTGGTTTACCTCCTGATTGTGTGTAACATAGTTGATGCAAAACCAATTTCTTTTCGATGCAGACGAAACTCAAATAAGAACCGCTCTACCTATATATGATGGGACTGAGCTTAAGATTGTTTTCACTTTCATTGCTTTCACAGGAAAAGAGACGGATGGATTCTCACGAAACTCACTTGACTGGCGATGAGGACATCATTATTACCAAGTCAATTCGCAGCGTGTCTGGTAAGAATGTAGGGTGGCATGGATGTACAAATGCTAATATTCAAGTTCTTCTCAGTTATTTAGTCTCCAGTGTATTTCATAGAATACTAGTTGGACATTTAACAGTTGTTGAATGAAGTTGAGCAAAATATCGAGACTCACGATATTTTGCGATAACCGAGTTCAATAATTGCTTAATTATTCGATCACCAAGTTTGATTTCATGTTTATTTATGACAGCTCAGAAAGCGATCCGCCATTCTCACATGAGAGCTTGGTTGTGATTACGCATGAGTAAATTATAAAACACATTTAGGCGGTACTACGCATGAGCAGACCATAATTTGTAAGCAGTTATTTACAGGTCAGGTTGACTCTCGGCTAAGATGGCGTTAATTTCCTTTATTCCCGGATATCGGCAGACCGATTTGCTGATCACTCTCAAGGTTTTAAGTTACCTTACTTGGTTGTTCAAAGCCCTATTTGCCTAACTCACGATTAGCAAGAAGTTTGATTTCAGTTTTGTAACTTTTTGGTGAAGTTTTCTGTTTATGTTGCTTGTCCTTCAGTTTTGACTTTGAATAATCTCAAACTACACAAAACATAAGAAGTTCAAACATTTTTATGCAAGAAAAATTTATACCTTGTAAGTTTTAAATTGGGATGGCGTTAACCGTTTTCCGAACAACCCGTCCCATGGACTGCTACATAACATATTATTCTATAACAAAAAATGATAAATTAATTTCAACTTTTTATTTATTTTCTTTTTTCTAGATGTGAGGATTTCTGGAGACAATATGGCCATGCAAACGGTTAAGTATAGACATGATAAAACGAAAGAAAATGAAAAATAAAACATTGTCACGACCAATCCTTTTTTGAAAACTGGAATAACTTTGGAAGCTAAGCAAAATAAGGAGTGTGGATAATATGACTAAAACTGTAATTTTTTAACATAGTTTCTTAGTATCCTGTATCTCATTATTTCATTGATCATTTGTAACAAACTGTTGGTTCGAAGCTGTTCATCAGATGACATCAAACCTTTCTTGTCTAACTTTGCGTATTTGGAACTATCTAAATATTTGATTAAATGCATTTTTGAAACATTTGTAAAATGTCAAAGTTAGATATTTGTTTTTCAATAAGACCTTTTTAATTAGACACTTTTTAATTATACAACACTTTCAAAATTCAAAACTAAAACTTCATAAATTTGTTACCCTTTTTGCTTACTTATTTATTTTTTTACAAAATCTGGTTAAAATTAAAGAGCTCAGTCTTTTGTTTATTAATGTACATAACTTAAGTCACATTTAAGTCTAGTTTTAAAACTTAAGCTTAGTTATACAATCGTATAATAACTGATATCAAGTCTTGTCATATTGTAATTTATCATGTTCAATATTCAGTTCGGAGACACTGATTCCGGTCGCTGGTCATTAAACTGCCCATCACCCGACCCGTGAGTACATAACAACTAAAATACTTAACTTATTAAGCAACGGATGTGTAATAATGTGAAAGAGATGAATTAGCAATTGTTTTTTTAAAAAGTTACAATTCTGAAGCTTAGCTTCATTTTGGAACTGTAATGATAAAACTTTTTAATTCATAATTGGAATGTGCAATATATCTGTACTATCGTTTAAATAACTTCGTATACACTGCTAAACTTTAAATAATAACAAATAAGGAAAGCTATGCTAAATAAATTTCGAGGAAGAAACATATTTTGGTAAGTTGTAATAGAGAATGAAGACTTTTCAAAGTAAGCTAACAGACAAACAAACGAACAATTAGCAAACAGATCAAACAACATTGGTATACATTATCAGTGATTGTTTGTTGGGTCGAGTTTGCATTGTGTATTGATTTATTCCACGTTCCAAAGAATCGAGAAGTCAAGTTTCTAATTTGATTTGTATAATTTGAATTTCAGATTCGACCTGGATCACGCAAAACGAGCATAAGAAGCTCCACAAGCGGACAAGGCACTGAAAATGAATACTTAAAACAAAAGAAACCATTAACGGGATTACACAAGACACAAAAGACAGCAACTAACCAAACTAAGTCGTACCTTCAAAACTTCAAACCCAAGTTCGGCTTACGTTCTTGCAGCATCGTGTAACTTGAAAAGACTGAAAGTTTCTTATTGTTCACTGAATTTTTCATACTTTACTTTAAATAAATATCAGAATCCCGTGTCCATGAATTTTACATTTCTGATGAGTAGCGTATTTGTAAATGCTTGTTACTATGTGACGGTGCTAGACCGTTCGGAGTAGAATTCACTCGATGTCGCATAGACTTTTTAAGTCATGTTAAGTCATTTAGAGAAATTTGGAGGCTTTGTTGTGCTTGGAGCTTTTTTTCCCACTGAATTGACTTATAACATTAGGTAACCTTCCTTCCCATCATGAAATAACTCAATATTCGTGTATATACAAGTACTTATAATTTACGTTGTTACGTAGCGTAAGGCATACAAACATACTGTATTCAATAAACATGGCAAAGTAGTGACGCTAACATATGTATAAATATTAAATACGATAAGTGATAAGGTAAATAAGGTAGCCTGTAGTTGCACGGGTGAAATCACGTAGATTTGTGCTTTCCTCAGCTTGTGGTAATTATATACGTCGGCTTCATCGGCCTTCAGGGCTTGATATAGCAGTCCTAAATGGAAACTCTTCAAAAATAGCACCATTTTGTCAGCAGCCCATAAGTCAGCTACGTCTCAAAATGACTTAGCAAAACGTAGAAGAGGGAGGTTTTGAACTAAATTGATTACTTAAGAAAGATACTAAGCAGTGCACCATTTAATAAATGTCGTTGACCTTTAATATGTTAGTTCATTTCCGTTTTTGTGCCGCACTTTCCACGCTATCCCATCATACCTTTAGAAAAGACGTCAGTTAATAGCGCGAGAGCGAGAGCGATAGTCTATACACTACTTGTTTACAAGACCCTTCACGTGATAATAAGACAGCGTATTCAATGACGTAGCCTTACCAGACCGAGTGAATGTAGGTCGTGAGGATGTCACGCTTTACTTAATCTACCTTGTGTTACATGTAGAATGTATGTCTTGTTACCAATTGAAATAAACACATTAGCCTTAATAAAGCAGACATGTTGACCAAAGTACCTGTGAAGTTACTGATTGATCAAGTCATTTCTTTATTCAGGATTATTATTATTAGTTACTTATGAACTGGTAGATATTTTATACAGCATAGTTTGTCACACTAGCAATTCTCACGACTGAGGCTTCATAACGAGAATATAGCGCTTGCCACTTGCCACGCAATTTAAAATACCATATGTTTGAGCGTGTAAGGGTTAGGAAACTTCCTGAATGCACCCGCTCAAAGTGACCCTCCACGACGTCAGCATCAGATAATTACGGGAGCACTGCAAAGATGGACGCATAGCGGTTTGTCTCGAGAGTAAAAACCACTGAGTAAACATATAAAACCTCTGCGAGCGGGCAAGCTGAATCATATACTGCGCCATGATTGGCTACCTGAGCAGGCAAGCAAGGGCTATCTTTCCCGCTCGGGACCGCCCGCTGCATCTCGCAAGAAATGTTCGTTCTTTCCGTCATATAATAAATCCTTTATTGGCCAAGCTTCTTGGGTCAAGATGGCTGGATATTGGCCTCGTTCTTTTTGCGAGTTTATAGGCCTTGACTTCGCCTTGGTCTATAAGCACGCAGAAAAGAACTTGGTCAATATTCAGATATTTTGACCTCCCGCTTGGTCAATAACCCATACATGTAGACCAATAAAGAACACAATTTCGGAAAATAATTTTAGTACTTTAATAAAGCTTAATGCATCAAATGCACTAATCGTGTGAAATTAACTTTTCTTCTTTTCTTTCTTCTGATTCTTGTGTCCGCGTATTAAATATATACTCTAACACTCTCTGACAACTTTCTGTACATTAAAAAGAATACCTTAAGCATTTTTTCTCTCACAATATTTACAAATGAAACAGGTTCTCCGATAGCCTATTTTAGAACTGGAAAATAAAATTCTCTTGATCCCTCGGCCAAGGTATAAGGGACTGTCAAATTTAAGTGCCGGCCAATGCAGTACCTCAGACAGTCGAACATTGTCAACAGAATATAGACCATTTACCTTCATTAAAAGAATAAAAATTTTCCTGACACAAAACTGCGTCAGTTGCGATTAAAAAAACGAAGAAATTTGTAAGAAATCCAACGCTGGAAAGCAAGTAAGATAATCTAAGCTGAGGCCGGTCTCTCTTGTGTTATGGCGTGCGGTACATCTATGGTTGACTTCGTAGCGCAAACGGTGTCGGAGGCCCAAGGCTAGGGGAGAATTTTAGAAGTGGTTTCTCGCAACTACAACAAAACTTTTCTTATCTGCTCGGATAAGCTCTGGGTGTCTTGTTCAACGTACGACTGGCCAGGAAAGAAATATTTCTGTGACGATCGCAGGGTCAGCAACTGGGAATGTTGGAACGGTTCGTATACAGCTAAATCATCTTTATCTTGAAACGGATTCAGTGTCAGAGTTTTAAGATGAAGCACCATGTTGTTCAACACGAAACGACGACGGGTTTGGTAGATTGTAGGCAAAGGAAACGCTACAAATAAAAAAAAGAGAGGACAATAAAAAAATGCATTCAATTAAAACAATTTGTTGTATTTTACAGCCATGCAATCAGGTATTCTGATAACGAAGGATTGTCCCATTTAAATTAGTCTTCTGGGCGTAAAAATCCAAGAACAAATGTGAAGTAGTTGTCACTTGTGACAAGTTAGAAGTTTCAAGTACGAATAGGGAACGGAGATTGGTTCGAAAAATCGGGAGGTTCTACAAGTCGAAGGTAAAGTTATCCTAACGCTTTTTTTGGAAAGAAACGAAAGACTGCTTCCAATAGTCAAGAGGTTCTTTATTCCAATTAGGATGAAAGCACAAAAAAATACTTCAAATAAAATTGCGTATTTACCCAATGAAAGAGACGTTTCTCTTTCTGGATGACAGTGACTGCAGTGTGTTTCTCCCAGCCGCGCGAGACTCCGTTTGCTGAAAAAATAGAGAATGGTACCCAATCAATACTGTTTAGTAGTGTGAAAACTATCGGAATTTTCTGCTCGAAATTTCGACTCAGAAAATTAAAAAAAAAGAAAAGTCAAGAGGAAAAATGGGATACATTTTGAGTCATAGCGTTTGGGTATTATTTCAAGTCTTTTTAGAATTTGTCCGAGTTTGACACATACCTGTGTATTTTCGGCAAAACAAGCACTGTATTTCTCGAGTTGTCCTGTGCCTGCACAGGCGTTTTCTCGCGTGTGCGCGTGCGTGCTCTCTCCAGTTCCTCCTCCATTCTGATCTCGCAAAAGTAGTTGATTGCCTCAGCAGGCATAGCGGTGTTAGCGGCTCTGCCCCCGAGCGCCTCCACATCGAAAGAGACTGAAAAAAATGAAAACACGGTTAATTGATGTTTAAGTAAGTTTAGTCTTGTGAAAGTACGATGGCTTAAAATCAAATGTAAAAGTCCGATTCGATTTCTGGCCGGGGTCTTCGCGCTGAGTTCCTGGGACTGGATACTCTACTCCCCTGGACAAACGACTTGGAGGCAGACTGCAACGGACTGAAGTTCAATCCAGGAAGACTTGTATTACTGCGGGCCTCTTTGTACGAGAGGGATGGGAAATAGGCATCAGAATGATAAAGGGTGAAAGTTTCTAAAGAAACTGTGGTGCTGCGTCGGTGGGGGTAACAAGGTAATTTGGTTATATCA
>OMLO01005412.1_pt1 | contig 10729 bp, 1 predicted proteins | sample 1674811 | NCBI WGS metagenome assembly OMLO01 (sample SAMN06265003, study PRJEB25207) | coral metagenome | isolation source: Coral host | place: Mexico:La Bocana,Puerto Morelos, Mexico | collected 2008-11-13
CTTTCCACTTTCCATGAGCGCGCTGTCTAAGTTGGTTCGTAAACAGCCCGTCTTGGTCCGTTTTAAAGGCGGAGAGGCCTTTGCAAAATATCAAATGTTGGCCATCTACCATCCTGCTTTGCAAATGGGAGACCGTTAAGACACTTACCTGAACGTGTGGCAGCTTGATCAAGATGTTGACCAATCCATTGTTCAACCCATTCCAAACGACATGTCGGCCAAGGTATCCAAATACATGGCAGATGCAGCTGTAAAATCACAGATTTCGAACGAGTTGTGGAATGACTGAAAACGCCACCACTTGACTTCAAAACCAGTTTCAACATCCGAGCAAACCAGGCACATCTTCGTTTAAATGGAAACTTCTGCAGAAGGATACTAGGTCGAGCCACTGGATCTATCCACTGCTTGAGACAAATCGGCCCTGCTTCGCCAGTACTCATCTGAAAATCCAAGTAGAGTTGACACAAAGAAACCCACCCCACCTCAGCATGTTCAGTGGCACCTTGTTGCAGTGCTTGCTGCAGCCAACCAACCATTGTAGCCACCGCCCGAAAGCCAAACTTTTCTGTAAGACTCGCCGGTAAAACATGCGAAAACTGAGGAGCTGTCCACTGTCCTGGTTTTGACTGCCGCCGAACACTAGTTGCTTCGCCCTGAGCCGTCTCGTTTGGCTCTTCCTGAAAAGCGTTCTCTCTTCCAACCACCGCTCTGCTAACATCCAAGATGACCTGTTGGACACTACGGCTGATGTGCTTCATGAGTTCTACCTCACGTGCATGTTTGCTATGAAACGCCCAAAAAATGTCATCACGCAGCAAGTTAGATAACCGTGCAGCACGATCTGCCAAAGAGTTATGCAAGAACCCCCACTGCTCAATGGAGCTCTGTGCATCTTCAATGCTTTGGTGAGCTGCCACTTTGGAAATGACAATGCGATTCGGACCAATGCAAAGAACCTCCTCCTGCACTTGCTTCCAAAGATCGCCATGTGGGATGTTCGGGGGAAGCTTCTGAGGATCAAGCAGTAACTTGCGACACCTTCGGACCACACCCAAACAGTCAGTCCAAATCCTAGGCAAAAAATTATTGAGGCGACACCACTTCAAGGCCTGCAACACTCCAAAAATTTCTGCCCGAAAAGCCGACTGCAAAATGCCCGGCAATGGACCCGTATGGATAACATGGCTGTGGGTAAGGTCAAACTCAGGTGCTGCGTATGTCACCGCCCAAGAAGCCACACGATATGCAATGCGATCTGGCCAAAAACAGCTTCCATCTGTGAAGAGGTCAACTGCTGTACCTGCCTGGCGCCCAATCACTTCTGCTGGCTGAGCATCAGGGATCTGAATCTCATTAAGCGTCTTCATCCAACCATCAGTGGTGCAAGAGCGCAGGGACCATCCTGCAGTAGTAAGGCAAAGAGGCAAGTCATCAACGATTCGTCTGATGTCACTTGGGCACGATGCACGATGCTCTTCAAAGCATGGGCACTTCCAAAACCGATGCAAACGGGAATCATGTTGACCACAATAGTCACACAAAAGCGAGCCAGAATCAGAAAAATGATAGCAAAAATCATTGGTGAAGTGAGCTCCGTTCAGTGACTTGCGAAAGATTGCTTGATCAGGAACAGTTAAGGATCCCAAAAACTTCCTAGTGTCAAGTGGGTCGGCTTGATGTAACCCAGAAAAGCAGTCACGATCACTTACTGTTTCTGCAACAATGTTCAACCACGCCCGCTCTGCACGGATAACAATTTCAGGATACGATGCATGAAAGAAAGAGAATGAACCCCACACATCTACGAGTTCCATGCCTGAAAGAATTTGCCATCCCAACTTATGGATACGCCCAATGAGTGCATTTGTCGGGCCACCACGAGGCAAACCAACACCATGATCGAGGGCCAATTGAATCAAAGGCTCTACAGCTTGCTGGCTATGGGAGTCACGAACTGATCGAAATGTCTCTAGAATTATCCAGAACAGAGGGTCAGTATTGGGGCATTCGATGAGGCCAAGTTGCACGATGGAGCTACAGCCTGACCCGTTGGCATTGATGCCTTTCATAGCACCAGCACGTGCTCTCTGTATGTTGTCTGGGCCAATAGTTGTCGCTGCCACTCCATGGAAAGCTTTAGGCCATGCAGCAACACGTACGGCACGAATCTTCAACTTGTAAGGGCTTGGGGACAAACGTAGTCGTGGCCATAGATCTTGCACCTCGTCAATTCTTGCAATTATCACCTTTGCAGCATGTCTGCGGGTGTATTGCATTTGAGCCCCCAGGCTTTTGGCTTGATTGCAATAACTGAAATGGCCTTCCCTAAACGACTTACGAGCTGCTGCATTGGGGCTCCAAACAAAAGTCTTAGCTGGATCTAATTGAAGATCAACTGCAGCTGTAAAACGCTCCAGTGCATCCAAGAGGATTGGAATGTCTGCTGGTGATTTTGTGAGGATTTGCCAATCGTCAACATACGAAAGTGGCTGTGCAATGACACATTGGGCTTCTATCCAGCTATGAAACAAAATGTCTATGACCAACATGCCCAGGCAGCTCATCGAGCAACCTTCCGGACAACCAGTTGAACTCCACAATGGTGGACCAGTTGCATCTCTGATTTGAAATCTCCTTTGGATACTACCTAAAGCTCCAGCCCAAGCTGCTAAAATTTGGGATGGCATGCCTATGATAACGCAAGCCTGAAGCACAACTTCTCTTGGAATGTGGTTGAAAGCCTTTTGAATATCTGCCTGGATGCCTGCAAGTGGCTGTCCAGAAACATGTGCAGTTTCAATCATCCATTGCACATACATCCATAGTTGCATAGCATGACAACCCGGCCGATTGCCGAACAGGAAGGATGGACAAAGCTCATCAACGTGCCTAAGAAGTTCTTTCGATCTCAGTCCTCCCCAAAGGCGATAGCAGTGAGAAAGCACAGTAATGGGTCTAAAGTCTTTGACTTGTGAAGGGTGAGCATTTTTTGCTAATGAAGCAACTCGACCAACTAAAGTCTGAACTGGCCATGTTCCATCACGTTCGGCCCTGCTGTACAAGTCACAATGTGCTTGAAGGACACAATCTGGCATGGATCGAAGATCATGCACCGAAATGCCATCGGGACCTGACGAACTTGTGCTCTTCTTGCGCTTAATTTCAGTTACTACCTGCTGCAGCGAAATGGGAACATACCTAGCAGCTTTGGATGGCAAATGAGATTGACTAAAAGCCAGGATTTGCTCCCATTGTGATGGGAGTACATGTTGGTGGCGATCCCAACGACGAGACCACTCACGGCCGAACAGTGCAAACATGTCTGGCAACTTACCTGTGGTACACGTCTGGGCGATTTTATCCCCTGGGGAGATACCAGACGCATCATCGACATGGAGCAGTGCAGGCTCAGAGTTGAGCAATGAAAACTCCTTACCATTGATGAATACTGGAAATGAGGAATCAAATTGCACAGCAGGCTCAAATGCAATGGACGCATCATACTCCTCCGTACCTACGACAGTTGCTGAAAGTGCTGATACAAACATGTCAACCCTTTCAGGAGAGGCCTTCTTAATGTCACGGAAGATCACATTAGTTTGATCCACCCGGCGCTTTCTTGCAACTTGCTGCCTGGCATATTTCAACTTACCCTCAAGTGAGCGAACAGCATGAGAGAAAGAATGAAACATACCTTCAGCCACGAGATATGACGGAGGGACCAGAGGGCACTCAGCAGGGGCTCCATCTAACAAGGATTTGCTCTCAGAGTTCCACCATTGAACAAACGATGGGTGGAAACCCTTGGCTACAAGGATACTTCTCCAGAGTGCAGCACCATGCAATTCCTGTGTATCATTGGGATTGCGATGTCGAAATCTCATATAGGCTTGAAGCCTCCTGAGCTGCCTAAACCACATGGAATGCTGCTTGCTTGAACCCACAAAGTCAGGAACGACGTCACCTTTTCGACTCGGCTTAAGGTGCATGGGATTCACTGGACCTTTCCTATCAACCGTGCTCTTAGTTTGACCCCTACCCAGCTGAGACCGTGATGGAACTGAATTCAGTGTAGACAGTCTATGGCATGCATATGCCTCTGTCTGGCTCCACATCAGGCCATATGCTTCGGTTGGATCCTGGTGACAAAATGAAACCTCAAGAAAGGACGGTGAGTCTCGGAAGTCAGCGGGCCACTCAAGTGGCTGAGGCATTCTCCAGATGGGAGTCACACAATCATGCAGTGATGCTGAAAATCTACCTGCGAGAACTGAGTGATCTGCCCAAATATCATGTTCAATTATCACTGAGTCAAGCATGCCTTGAAGCTCTTGAGAGATAAACAGGAAGTCTTTGCGAGAAGTCCCTTTGCATGTATGGGAGGGGCGGATGCCCCACCTCTCAGCTGCAATGTCTTGCAAATCCCGAAATCCAAGCTGGTGCAGCTTTTCAATTCCTTCAAGTTGCTCTGGGGTAAAATTGAAATCTCCACTCACAAATCGAAAGCCCCTAACATTGCTGATAGCGTCGACTGCTGCTCCGACAAGGAGTTCTGTGTGTGCTGCTGCACTTGGATGACCCTGCCCTGGTGGCTCACCATAGAGCGTGACTCCTGTGACCCACATGTCATGACAAAGCGTGGCTGTCATCTGGATACGTGAGGATGAAAAGATATCTTCGGAGAATGGACCTGACACAGCACGAGTGGGGTGTTTGCTAAGAACTGCTACACCTGTCCATGAGCCTGTATGCTCCGAGTGTGGTCGCAATGGTGCTGGATGCCCTCCTATGCAAAACTTGAAAGGACTTTCAACATTGCGCAACCCTTTCTTAAAAGCTTGCATGGAACCACTTGAGAGATGTGTTTCGGCAACAGACCAAATGTCCCCATAACCTAGATGGTCGGAGATGATTTGTTGTTTGCCATTCAACCCTGTCGGATTGAAAGTGCCTAACGTCCAGAACCGGTTACGATCTTGCGGGCCTGGGTTGGCTGCTTCACCAGAATGCAACAAACCTACCAAAATAAGTGCAACAGTAGTTGAGAAAGATGTCCTGCGCTGCACTGGCACAACACTCGATGTTCTAACATGCCTATCCTTGTGACACTTCTTCCAACCTGACTTTACATGACAGCGGCAATGAAAAGGACAAAAAGAGGTATAAATTGCGAGACACGTGGGGGCAATGCAATGCCGTATCCAAAATACAATGTTAGCCAACAAAGCTATACAATCCCCGAAGGCATGAGACTGTTCAAAAGTCAACGGAGGAAACAACATGAAGTGGCTAAACGAAAGAACGAATTCAAGGAATGGAATATTCTGAAATCCAATCTCATGAAGCAAAGCTGGCATCCAAAGAAAGTTACGCCACCAACGACCGATGCAGCTGAGGACCAAAATGTGGGTGATCCTGCTCAAAAACATCAAGAGGTCGACAAAATGCCAGGGAAAGTTACTCCTCCACAGGCTCAAAACATCCATTGCAAATGGTGGTGACTGACGCCATCCTAAACCAAACAAATTAAACAGACTGACGAGGGTCACCGGACCATTGAGTGCCAAGCTGCTGGCAACCAATCCGATGATAAAACAAAAGTTGGCACATAAATGGGAACCACAGTGGTACAACTGATTTCCCAAACGAGTGTGATGATTGCATACAAGATCATGACCATCCCGCATGGATTCAAAGTATGCCGAAGGCCCCAAACCACAAAAGGAACGAAAAGCTGAGATCAAAAGAACTAATTGGAATACCCCACAAACAATGTTGACTAAAGACCGATGCTTCCACTGCTTGTATCCCTGCAACCAGTTCTTCGACCAAACCACTTTTTGCAAGGCACTAAAGAAATGTGCCTTCAAAGGTGCATGAAAATCACCAAAACTGCGACTTTTTACCAAGTCAGGAGAGTCATTCGGCAACCCCAGACAACAGCGGTCAGACTGACATGTGCTGAAGCCACCTCCTGACTCACCATCATGGCATAGTCACTCCCCATCTTCTCTTGGTCTCTTCGAAAGTAGGCTACGGATTTGAGCCATCTGGCTGTCGAACATGTTCTTGATGTGTTGTTGCTGCGAATCCAATTGTCCCGCAACTTGTTGCCCTTGGGCATTGATCTGGCCCTGAAGCTGCGTGAGTTGGGCCGCTTGATAAACATGATTCTCATTCACGCTTGTCTCCATTTGCTGTTGCTTTGACATAAGGCTGTTGACTTGACGCTCCAAAGTCGTCACCCTATCAGGCATGTCATCCTGTTCCATTGACGTTGGGTGAGGAGGAAGCTTCGCCAAAACTGCCTGCTGGATTTTCTCTTCAAGTTGCTGCAATCCTCCTGCTGCATCTTGGGGTCCGGAACTCACAACTGATGTTTTAGGACCTGTATAGTTCTGCCATGGGTCCTGGATCGTCCATGGGTCTTTCCCCTGATGAGGCAAGGAAACTGCACGACCACCACACAAAGAGAGAGTGTTAGAGGCTGCAACTGGTTTCATCACTTCCTTGCGAGAGAGTTCTGTGGCTCTAAGCTTAGAGATAACGACATCACCATGGGACATAGCAATGATGTTAGACGGAGGCTGCTTGGTCGAAATCACAGTCCAGGTATTTCCACGACTCCCTTCAACAGATCCGACTGGTTGAATAGGTTTTGCTTCCCAATGTGCCGCCTTAAGTGCCCGACAAAGTGCTTGACGGTCTGTGCCGTAAGGAATGGGACTGACACTGAAATGAAGCCTAGGCCCTTGCTCTAAGAAGACAGCGTCTGGACGAATCGACTGGTGTACTTTCTGTGCTTGATCCGACTTTACACGAAGACCCCAACGATCACCACTCCTTGCAAGTCCGCAAGAAATCGGGTTAGTTTGCCTGAGATGCATCGCTGAACCCTTGTCAGCTCTTGGGATCCAAACTACATCATATGATCGGTCAATGTCTTTGGCATCAAGTGAACGTGGCTCAAAGTACACACCACCTTGGCCCGATGTGGCAAGCGCCTTATCTCCAATGCATGATGGAACACGAATGCAAACGGAGTAAATTGTTGCCGTGCTTGGGGGTTCTGGCCGAAATCCTTGTCGTAAAAACTGCCTCCTCCAAACGTCAACCACGGCCGATGAGACTTGTACCTTTTCTTCATTGTGCCAAGATTCGCACGTACAACCTGGTTCATTGCAAGTACGCAGAATTGGGATCTGAGACATGATGTATTTCACTGGACCTTGCACAAAATGTTCCCACGGCACTGAAACTTCGTCTTTGTACACCACAACCTTCAGTGTACTAACACATGCTGCTTCAATGGCTGGTGCTGATGCGATAGTTTTCTTTTCAACAACTCCAGTGCCGATCTGAACCATGGTCACTTCCAACAGGAGCGGTTCTTGATTAAGGATGCAACGTGCTGGCACCGTCACTCGTGTACATCCTAATGTTGTCGACTCATGGGAGGAAGAACACGACAGGATCAACAATGCTAGAGGGGCATTGGACACTATCTGATTTGCTTTCAAGTATGGTTCAGCTTGAGAAAGAGTCACGACTACCACCCCTTCAGCGATTGGCCCAATTTGAGATGGCAAAATTTGTCCAATAGGCTGTTCCTGGCATTGAAAGATGCCTGCTGGAATCTGCAATTTGCTAGGGTCAATTTCAATTTGCTGATCAGTTTTGGTCGATTGTTGCGCTCGAACTGCACGATTCTTCTTTGCAGGTTTAGCAATCTCACCCCCTGCCTTTTTGGCAATATGTTGCTGCAATTCATCCTGCAACACCAAACGAAAATTGGCATTGTTAGCCAGTGTCTTCAGCGAACGCCAAGGAGCCTTCCCCTGGATTGCCTTCATAACTTCGGGTGAACCGATTGCTTTCACTGCTGCTTGTGCCCTGGGTTTGAGCTGGTCTGAATCAACCCCATGTTCTTTGAAGAAAGGGATGAGGGCTTCAACAGCTGCTTTGTCCTGTTCAATGCCTGCACCCCACATCCACGGATGAGATACTAGCTCGGGCGACTGTTCTACAAGAAATGCACGATAGCCTGCCTGCACTCGTGACAGATCAGCTGGTGGAAATGGAACATTCAACATCATGTGTTCTGCAAATGCTGCTGCAATGGCTCCACAACCTTTCAATTCAATTGGATATGGAACCGTTTGAAATGAACAAGGAAAGTTCCCCTTTGCCTTTGCGATTTTCAATGATAGCATGGCAACAATGCTTTTTTCCCCTTCGGCACTCATGAGGAAAACAGTGTCAAGGGAATTGACTGAAAAAGTAAAGATGAGAGGAATCCAATGTCCTTGATGATGCAGTGCGGTGAGAACAAACTCCGGTTGGCCATGTGCTTCAATCCATGATGCAATTTCTGAACATACTGAATCATCACCAAAACACCAACCCTTGGCAAGAAGTGGGTCAAGGACTGCAGGAATTGGGAATTCTACTCCATGTACTCCTGGGACTTCATTTGCAACACGTATGAGGTGAAAGAGAACTTCATCATCCCCCCAAACCCCATCTTGATTTTGCAACATCTTCAAACGATCAGATCTAGGGATTTTCTGGGCACGAAGAGCTTCAACCTGGACCTGTTTGGCCACCAGTGGTGGCTGCAATGCCAAGAATCCATTTCTTTGAACCTGCGTCAATGGATTGGACATGAAACATTCATCTACCGGCTGCTGAGTCTTGGTGAGATCCATTTGAACCTCATGAGAGTGAATTTTAGCTTCGCTTTCATTGTTGGCAGGTTTGATCTGCAAGACAACAGATTGACCTTCCACAAGCAAATCATCATGGGTCAACGACAGCACACCATCAACTGCTACTTGACACACATCATCGATGGATCTGTTCATCAATGTCATCTCAGCTTGAAGCAAGTCACTGATTGTGGCACCACAAGACAACTTCGTGGAAAAGAATCCAGTCTCGACCGTGCTTGGATCATGCACCCAAACTTGAATGTTGAAAGTGCCATCCACTGCAACAATGGCCTGATTAGAAAATTGCACATCTTCATCGCTCTCATTGCTCGGAGAAGGAATGGCAATTTGCGTGGGAGTTAAATCATTTATGGACGCCCCTGCATCCTGGATAGGCAGGATTTTCTGCTCCAAGCTGACTTGCCTAAGGCACAAATGCAGTGATCCATGTTGGTGAACAAGTTCATCCAAACTGCACTTCACGTATGTCTTCCACTTGAGTGATCCTTGCAAAGTTTCAGAAGGAATCATGTCGACTACTGCGAGTGGCCACACCATCTGAACACGGGCAATCAACCAAGACCTATAAGACATGAGCTCGGCTTGAGGTGCAATCTTGGAACTACCAAAATGGGCAGCTTGCAACGCAAACAAAACATGCTGGAAGATCCAATTCGAATGGATTGGAGAGGCCAACTGGCCTATGGCTCCAAGTGCGAGCCTCATCTCTGTTCCAAAGTCCATTGCTGGATCCAAGCCACAAAACAATGCCACTTCACGAGGGTGCAGATGTCGAAGGACTGAGCTTAGATGACAACCACCTTTCTGCTCAATCCCATGGCAGTGTGCCAGAACTCCAAACAGACCTTTGTGCTGCAACCTGGAAGTTGCAAGTCCCATCGATCTACAGCCGCATGGGCATGGAGTCAATTGTGACCCCCATGAATGGAGGGCACACGGAAGATGCCCTTTCATGTTGATGACATACTTGTCTGCTGAACCTGTTTCATCCTTGAAAGCTTCAATCTCCACGGCTGACAACCTCAGCTGACTTTCTTCATCCAGTGGCCACCGATCCAATTTGGGAAGCAGGTGACGAATGCTTGGCAGATCAATCATCTTTGGCAGGGGACGAATCTCAACTGGTCCTAATGCTGGAGCTGACAAAATGCACCACCATCTTGACCTTCTGCAAGGCCAGGTGTCACTAAGGTGCAAAATCACCTCACGCCGATGAAACCCTGTCCTCACACAAAACTGCTGAATTTGCCATTTTACATATGGGTCTACCCCTGCTGGCTCTACACATTCCAAAATCACGATTATGGAACGAAGATAGTGAGCACATGCAAGTGTTGCTGGGAGGGTTTGTGAGCGGACATCCTGACTTGAACGATTATCACCTAACTTGGAGTATGGCTGACATGATATTCCTGCAGCTAGAGAAGTGCTACGAGGGTGTGCCAAAAACATCTTATGCAAGGTGCTAAAATCCAAAATGTCTCCATCAATGACATGAGCTTTGCTGTTAAGGCGATACAGTGAGGCAATCTTAGGACGGATCTCACATGCCAAAACTGGTTTGAAGCCTGCACAAATCGCTCCCTGAGCTAAGGCTCCAATGCCTGCACAAAGTTCTGTCAAGTTCATTGCATCCTCAAATGTGCAGGATGGATGCCCCCAAACAAAGGAAAATTCTGTTGCACAAAGTGTCGGCAATGTTGATGCTTCGACCACCAAAACTCTGAGCAATGTATATGTTGAAAGCCCCGGTGTCAACTCACCCTTGAATCGAAAATGAGCACCTTGTGGCACTGACGCCATCATATGAATGCCAGTTGAAGGATCTAAACAAACAGGTGTTGCTACCAAGCAAATTGACTGATTGAAACATGCCTTGGTAACATCTGGTGCGTAGTCAAAATCATCAACCTTGTATCCATGGCAACCAAGTGAGCAAACGTGCTCAACTCCGCATGACCTACTTACCCCTGGGAGGTGTTGAGCCCAAGCTG
>OMLO01005413.1_pt1 | contig 10728 bp, 5 predicted proteins | sample 1674811 | NCBI WGS metagenome assembly OMLO01 (sample SAMN06265003, study PRJEB25207) | coral metagenome | isolation source: Coral host | place: Mexico:La Bocana,Puerto Morelos, Mexico | collected 2008-11-13
TCAAAACTTGTGGTTTGTTGCTCAACTATAAAAAGAAACTGGAGACATTCAACTATTGCAGATAGAATGAGGGGTAAAATATTAGAAGGACGAGAAAATTTTAGTCTCTTGAACCAAAAAGAAAAGATTTTTGAAAACTTGAAAATTTCAAGGATTTGTGCGGAATACCACTGGAGCGTGACTGGAAGGCCCTCTTCCCATTAAGTGAAATTCTTAGTCTGTCATCAGATATAACACTAATTTGGTGCTCATAGTGTTTTTAAACCTTGTATTGTCACACTGTTGACTGTTCAGTTCTCCAGTTTGGTTTTCCTGTGGTGGCTAGTTGTTATCTCGTGCCACTTGAAAAAAATTTTTTGTTTTTGTTGTTTCGTTAGAGAGGTCACACAACGCTTATCAAGTTCTTCACAATTTCCACGTGTTTGTCAGTTCACTGTCAATAATTCTGTTTGCTTTAACGAACGATCCTATTCAAATGTTGTATTGCCGTAGAAACCTATTAAAAATGCCACCTGCACTTAGCTCCCATAAAATCCACCTGTCATCTCGGCGTTTATTCTAATTCGTTTATTCTTGGCTTAATGTTTTTCTCAAAATGCAGAATTAAATGTGCGTGGAAATGATTCTTAGTCAACCATGCTCAAATCTGTCACCAAAAAACTGAAACCATTCATAGAAGCCAAACTAAACGAGGAATATGTCTGTATAGCGAATGATGCAAATTTATACTGCCTTGACTACATCGAGGAGAGGCTGAAACGATGTAATATCGAGTCTGATCTCGAATTTATCCGCCCTAAAGATGTGTCTGAAAACACTGTTTCCATTTCTGCCAAAATAATCGAGGTTGGGGAGCTTCTGGAGACTTCGTATCCCCATCTTTACAACAATGTTTCCAAACAGCTCAAGGTGAAGATGCGAAGCGAGGTGATTGTCGGCGACATTTTCAGAAACTTTGGACGCGAGCTGTTTCGCGAAGGTGTAACTTGGGGACGAATCATATCCTTGTTCGCTTTTGCTGCCGCTATAAGTGCTGACTGTATCACTCAGGGACGACCAGAGCTTGTGAAAACTGTGTTAAGCTGCGTGAGGCTATATGTGTTGGATCATTTGGCGGTCTGGATAAGGAGTCAAGGCGGCTGGGTAAGAACCCACTCTCTACTTTCTGTCCTTAGTCAGGTGTTTGTGAGTAGAAACAATAAACTACACTGTACTCCTTGCTTGCCTTCCGTAAAAAGGTAAGATATGCTCGATTCCCTTGCAAACTAAACGAATATTTGAAAAAATCAATAATTTTTCTGAAATGGAAACATTATGCATAGATAAAGGGCTTATTCAGTACTTACACAAGAGGGTTTGATTAGTGATTCATTTTAAAAGAAAATTTTCTTTAAAAATCTTTTAACCTGTCTTCTGATAACTCAATGGTTTTGTCTGTCTGTCGTGGAAAATTCTGACACACATTCCTTATAAATTTACAAAAAAGGAAAAAAGGTTCTAAAATCAGTTATTCCATGCGTATCCATCAGTGCATTTGAAAATCTATTACTGAAACAGTTCAATGTCTTAAATTACTCTCTCCTCCGCGTTTACTGAAACATCAACTATTTCCTCTGAGATACGTTTTTATTGACTTCACGGTATATTCAGAAGAACTAAATGACTCAGCGGAGAGCTCTTTTAAAGTCTTTAAAATCAATATTTTACCATCGTTTTCTGTGAAACATAAATATTACAAAGCGGCTGCAAAAACAATCAAACATAGTAACAATGAACAACAGGAGTAGACCGTAACACATTCAACATTTGCATATATATGTTGATTTGTCTGTGTAAAACAAGACACGGGTAATTGGATCATCTCATGTCTCCAACGTTTTATCTCCATAGATTGACTTTTCTGACGGAAAAGGCGGAAGGTGGAAATATCAGAGCCATATTTCGCGAGATATACTTTTCGCTATTTAAAGGAAAAAATGGTTCAGGACACTAAATTTTCCGCGCAACCAACATTATTGGGAATGTCAATTCAAAAAACATAATACTCGTTACGTCATCATGGCGTCATCGTTGCTTATCAACTTTAACTCCAGCACTGAACAGGGACGTTTTCATTCCTGACATTTTTAAACGGGGACAGATGGTAAAGAGCTTTCCTGGAAAAAAGTTATTAGAAAACTGTCTAATTTACCAAATGCTGACCTATTCACCCGAAAATTTTGGAAATCCCGGGGATGCAGCGAAAATTTTCAGGAATGAACATTTCGTAAACCTTAAATTAGGTTAATCCCTACGTTTCTCTCTGTTTTTTTCGACACTGTCTATGAAAGTTATCATTTACTTTATATGTCGTTTTTATTTCAATAGATCGACATCAGTGAAAAGTTCAAATGCATCGAGAAGAGATACTCAATGGCGTATTTTCTACGATGGTTTGAGTATAACAGACAGTGGCTCGTCAATGCCGCAACAGGGAGAATGTATTCACTCCTGTATGCAATAAGTGAATGTATTGGTCTTATAAATGGTGGCTAGCTCAGCGGTAAACAGTACTTTCACTGGGAGCACTTAATTTTATATACTGAGGAAAATTAGTCAAATACACGCTAAATCCTACTTATTACATAATTACAAACAAAACAAACCAATAAATAAATTACCTAGACAACTATATATTGTGACTAGAAAGTAAAACAAAATGTTAATCTCATGGCATGGTCCACAGGATACTCTGCCAGGCAAGAAATACCCCCTTCATCTGAACCACTAAAAGTGACCTGAAAAAAAGCATAAAGCAACTTGGGATATTGCCACTACGTTCCCTCGGGATGGGAGCATTCCCGAGTGCAGAACCGGGGGGGCCCGGATGCAGCAGTCCTCGAGCGTCCTTAGCACTCTCTGTGCTACTCCTTGCGTTTCTTCTGCAGTCCATTGGTTTGGTCTTGCCCTCTATGCTCAGCTTTATGCTCTTCCCAATAGTTCCCATTGCGTCCCTTGATACATTCCCCATGTGTTTGCTGTGGGCGCTTAGTACCTCATCTCCTGCGTTACAACTTGCGTTTTTTTGTGCAGCTCCTGTTACTTTGCCATATGCCTTCCTCGCGTATTTCTTGTGGATTTCAAGCCTTTCGTGTTTATTTACGTTCCACTATGAGCAACCGGCGTGCGTTCTCCGGCTATGGGTAACCAGTAGTTCCCAGTAGCTTCCTTCTTACTCAACTCGTTACCATGAATTTTACCCTTTGTAGTTCTACTATTTCTATCCTTGTGCGTTACTCGTGGTTCCCGGTGGGTTTCCTCCTACATTTACCGAACATGCGCTGTGAGTTCCAATGCCTCCTAACTATACACCACTGCTTGTAACCCAATTGCATCCACTGTGTATCCGCCTACGTTCCTTAAGGTTCCCGCTGGATTCCTCTTTCGTATTTCTTCTGTACACTGGCTGTGCTTAAGACCATTTCTAATACGGAAAGTATTTTTAACTTGTAGACAAATCATTAAGCTTGCAAACAAACGACATAAGAGGGTTTGCGTACTAAAGACGTATAATGTTTGAGTACAAAAGAGAAATGACTACCAATACAAAAGAGCTTCATGTCAAAAATAGGGATTTTATTTTCAGTTCGACAAAAAAAATATAGTTTATAAAATATATATCTCTACTTTTCTTAGTCTCAAGGGAAATCAAACTATACAAGAGGTTTTAACCTCTTTTGAATTTTTCAGAAAAACGCACGTTTGACATTGTGATATTTATTATTATCGCCATGTTATTATTCATAGAATTAAAATATCTAACTAATTGTAACTACGCTAACGGACGGAAGTAAAAGATTTAGAATAAGTCACGCAAGCTTCTGTTGTGGCAGATATCAAATAAGTCACGCAAGCTTCTGTTGTTTTCGAAAGGCCTAGAAAATTAACGAGCCAGTCAGTTAGCAATAGAAATAGAAATAGAAATTTCCTTGACAGGCATTTACAACGAACATGAACAGCCAGGCTCACTGCACTTTTTTTTAAAGATAGCAAATCAACATCTATGACCAATTCTAACACATCACTCAGACACAGTCATCATAAAAACGTCTTCATTTCTTTTCTTCGATTCTTGACTTAGCACACTACGGGGTCTCATCTGAGACTGGAAACAGCAATCTCAACCAATAGGTCGTATTCTCGGTATTGGACTGGAACTAGCATGCGATAGAGGCTCATGCGGGTGAATATCATTACAAAGCCATAAACCATTTTAAAAGGCTTCTCAGTTACTTCAGTTGCAAGCTAGTTTCAGTCCATTGCTGAGAATATGAATATGATCTATCGCCGTTAACCAAGCAAACTCACACGGCGTATTTCTGGATTTAAGTTAAAGAACCTGATATTCTCTTGTAGATCTTATTAAGTTTGTAGGACACACGCAAAGGTGGAAACTTTCTTGCATGATTTGGCGACACTCTTGCCGTGCACAAGCCATTCTGAGGAGGCCTAGACTAGAAGCGAGATTACTGATTTAATTGAACATAGGCGGGGTATCCTTGCGCCGCAGAATTGGACCAGCCGTTTCTGTGAAGCGATGTTTGATAGAAAACGGAAGCCACTCGTCTGTGCCCTGTGAAGGGAAACACAACAAGCAGATAAACACTATGTTCGTTTTTCATAGTTGGACTAAGTATCCTTTTAGACTTCAAAACATTAGTCTAGGGTTTCTTGCTGAATGAACAACTTAACGTTTCCAGAGCGCTAGCGATCCCTCCTTTTGTTAGGGAATTACCGAATGCCATTTAACAAGACAAATAGACACTTATCTTTCCAATGAAAAACTGTCTTTCCTCAATATATAACTCGAGAGCCCGTTTTCATTGCGGGAGGCGCGGTGGCTTCATGGTTAGTGAGTCCCTTAATGCTACAGAAACCGGGATAAGCTCCGGCCTGATTGGCCACTTAGGCTCGTATGCAGACTTTACCTGTACCTTTTTACCCGTTTTCATAACGGCGCACATTCTTCCGTCAATTCTAACTGACAGTTAACGCATCCAAATCGCAAACACCCGATCAGATTATTCGTGCTAAAAGAATAATATTCCCCCGGTTGTTCGAACACTGGATAACGCTCTCCACCGGATAAATTACTATCCAGTGGTTTGTTTTGTTAACACTTATGCACTGGATAGTGATTTATCCGGCGGATAGCGTTATCCGAATTTCGAACGACCAGGGCTTAACACTACCTTAGCACGCGCACATGAGCGCCTGCACGTACACAACATGAGAGATTTCCCTCAAGCTAAGCTGGATAGCGAATAAAGTTCGTTTTCTCTCAAACAAGCATGGTCAGACCTATATTTTTCTTTTCATAAATTTGGTGTATAGATTATTCTCTTTAAGTTAAAAAAAACAAAAAACAAAGAAATATATAGCTAAAGGAGTGCACAAATCCGTTAATCGAGGATGCAAATTATGAACTCGAAAACGAGACTGGACGAACGGTTTGAGTCAGTGTCATTTAGAATTATATGTTTTTTCCGAGACTTTCTGCCTATCAAGATTGTTTTGAAGTATTGCTTCAATAACCTTTGCTTCCAGCTACCGCAAAATGTAACGTGAACTGATGAAATAACGCGCATGATTAGGCATAAATGGGGTAAGATTGGCCCATCATATCTCTAAAGCGAGCATGGTGACTCCCTTTTTTACTTCATTTTTGGAATGTCATTACTATACTTAATAACTGGACAAAGTTTGAAACAAATCTTGTTCTATTGCGGAGGAATGAATTCAATTTCATGATCAACCTCTTGCATAGCTACCAACCTCATCTCGCTGTCGTTGCCACAGCGACAAAGCTCCTTCTTCATTGAAAGAGCCTGAGCAACTGAGGACCAGTGGATCGTCCTCTCTGCAAGGAATAAATGAAAACAAGTCAAACCACTCCTCTCAGCAACAATCTGGACCTAGATTGAGCTCCCGCCGCTCTTGAGAGAGCTCGTTGTGGAGGGTGGAGATATATTTTGTAACACCTATATAATGGATAGTGTTGGTAGCTCACTACTTCACTTGACGGAGGAAATGGTGTCAAGATGCCGAAAAGAGGGAATACGTAACTTCAATGAGTCATAAACGTGCAAGACACAATACCATGTCACTCACTCTACCCACCCTACCCACCTGAGTAGAAGCAGACAGCGAATAGCTTCTTCGTTGATGCGGTAACGCACCCTAAGCCGGAGTCTAAACCTGTAATCACTTTGGAACATGCTATCATCTTTTCCTTGATCCTCAGTGGTCTTTTGTTCCTCTGCTTTGCTTTCTTCCACAACCACAGTCTCCTGCTTGCTTACACAAACTGACGACTCTTCAAAACCTTCAGTCGATGCACCGTGAACATTTTCATTTTCACTTTTTTTGGTTTTCACTGTTTCTGGAGAAGACATTTCCTTAGCCTTCGGTGAACGACGGATTTCAAAGTGTGACGTGGGATCTTGTGCAGATGTGCAAATAAGCTCTACTTTTTTTGATATTGTTGGTAGTTGGATTCCAAAACTCTCTACCGACCTTTCGTTATCTAAAAGTAGCAACAAATAAAGGTCGGTGAATGAGACTCTAGTCTTATTTGTTGCCGTTATGTGGTAGCTACAAAGCACGTCACTTTCACTTTTCTTCATATCCCCGGAGGTGTTGGGTAAACAGCAAATTGTATGCGCCTGTTCCCGCCCTGAACAGCTGAGTGTTCCTAACTGCAGCGTGGTAACTGCCTTCAGAACACAACTTAAAATAATCACAAACAACGTTTTGTTGTTGTAGCTCAGTGCGGTAAAACATTCATAAGAAGAACCAGTTTCAAACAGTTCCATTCCAGGTAGGGCACGTCTTTTTCGTACAAGCTCGACACCAATACAAATTGAGCACGTGATTCTCACGACATCTGTCATTATGATTCTGTTATTGTGCCACATGCACGCGCAGGCGCAGGCGCAGGGGCACGCGCAGGCGCATCTTTTTCGATTATCTTTGAGAGAACCAGGTCTCGCAGAGTTAACTTAAACTAAAGCGCTGAAATGGAAAGTAGAAAATGTCACCTTTATTTTCGTTAAGCACTACGTAAGCTTCATCTTCATACGCATCGTTTCTGATGATGTCGAATATCAGGACGTGCCCGTTACCGAGCCCTACCCACAATTCCTCGCCAACTGCCATAATTGTGGTGACACGGGAGTCACTGAATGCGATGACCTGAAGTCAAGGAAAACAAACATTGAACAGATCATTCAGAGCACGAACAAGTCTCTGTTACCATAGTGGATAATTTTAAAAGGCTGTTTCTTACCCTCGAGTCAGAACTCACGTCGAGGCTCGTGACGTCATCAACCTTGAGAACGACGTCAAAGGTGACGTGGTCCAAAAGCAGAACGCAAGATGACCTGACAATAGCAATATGGAGAGTGTAATGCAGAGATGTTTCGGCCGGAGTAGACACGGAAAAAGGACAACTAACCTTGTTACGCTACACCAGGATTAAGATGCTAAACTTTTCAGTAAGGAAAAATATTCACGGGATTCCCGTTCAAAGAAGAAAAACATACATTTTGCATGTGATCATTGTTTTACTAACACAGAGAAAAAGGACAAACTGCCTATAACCCACACCTACTAATGAAGGTAATTTTAGAAGATAATTTGGTTATATCAACTAAGTTGAAAATGTAAATAGGCAACCGTAACGAGTTAAAAAGCGGACGCTTCGAGCGTTAGCCCTTCGTCAGAGCGAAGGACGAATGAGCGAATTACAAGACAACGAATAAAGTGATTACTATGTAAAACCTCAAAGTTATCAGACTGGTTAATAAATGATCACAAAGCTATTCGACATCTCAAATGAGTGATGCTTTTACAGCAGCTTGCGTATTTTTGACAAGTCTACTACAGACTAGGGATAATTTCTTCTTGTGATTGGCTAATAACACAACACCTTTCCATCCACAGTAATTTAACGCAAACAAAAAGATCTAATCATGTCAAGTTCGAAATGCCAGTCGATCGACTGAAAACATAGCAAACGTAAAAACTCGAAGACGATGAGCTAAGTTTATGAACAACATGAGCAACAACAACAACAAAAACAAAACATGACCTCTTACCCCCTCACAGTGCACCACACACCATGTTTGCCGTGAGTTAACTTGGAAACCTGGTGACGACGGGATTGAGATACCAGCGATGAACCGAGCTCAAAAAGAAAACTGCAGAAATAAAACAGCACAAACATGTTAATTTTAGTACCAAGCTCTAAATGTTAATTCTCAGTACAGAATTTTTTGTTTAATTAAAGGTTAGTAAGGGGAATTTGGTCATACATCAAAAAAATATAAACTAAGTCTCTCACCTGTCAAGCTAGTTCTGTTAAGGGAAATAACATTTTGACTAATCTTTGGGATGGAAAGTTTTGATGTCTTGTTAATAGAATCTTTTATTTTATAAATAACACAGGACACAGGTTTACGTTAAAATAATTCAGCCCGTTATCTTGATGAAGATACAGACCTCTTACTAACCGTGCGCGAGGGCCGTACAAAGGAATATTAGCCTGAGATCGTGGCAGTACGGTCTGAGCGCCTGAAGGTCTGTACAAAAATGGCGGAAGGCTAATATTCCCAGTACGCATCGAGCAAGTTAGGTCAGTAAGTAGTTTGTTTTCGTTTTCTCTTGTTTTTCGACATTTTCATATTACGAGAACATTTACATTTTTTGTGAGATATTGTTTTGAATTACTGGTGTATCTTGAGGAGGCTTTCAAACTTTGAAGTGCGCAGTATTTCAAACCTCTAAGTCCTGTTTCTACAGCCCACAAAAAATTCTGTCCAAAAAGAGGCGCCAAAATCACATAACACTACAAATGAGCTTCAAACATTTTGAATCGCTTTGGGTCTTTCGATTTCACAGATGTTGTTATAGCCCCTTATGGCGATGCTATTTTAATCTGTTTCAGTTTGTTGTTGTTGTAATTAGTTCTAGGGGCGTTCGGAAACCAAACACGGAACACTCAGTTGCCTTCAGATATTATACAGAGTAGTGGTTAACCTACTCTGTCCAACTGATAGAGAGCGGTTGGAAATTGGGTGTCGCAAAATACTTGAGAAAGTGAATTCAGTACTTATTAAAGATTATTCATTCATAAATAATAAAGTTCATTCTAAGTCTTACATAAAGTGCTGCTAGATAGAAGTTGCGTCATTCCGTTTTAGCTAAGGCTTTTAAGGCTTTAGTTGAGAGCCAAGAGTCTATAAAGTACAAAAGGGAACTAAAGCTGCGACACACGTGAAATGTTAATGCATACGAAATACTCTTTGAAAAACGAAAATCATTAACTTCTTTTCCATGAAATTAGCTCCCATTGAACGAAACAATACCGGATTTTCTGTATCATTGTTCGGAGACTGACCAACAAAAGGGTGTCGTGTATTTCATTTACCGTAATCTAGGAAGAATTTTTACTACTTTACAGATAAATCAAAAAGATTGATGCTATATTTAAAAAAGTCATAACAAAAATAAATTAATATTTTGCCACATTTTAAAGGTGATTTCGTTACGAGCGGCTCGCAGGTAAATATCTGACGAGTTCGTGCGTGTATGTACAAGGAGCAAGACAAAACGATTTGACAATGAAATATACACAATCCATACATTTCCATATATATCCGGTAAAATATTTCATTAATTAAACCTTTTATGGTAACGTTTCCATCCATTTATCTGGAAGATCAATAGGAAATCCGAAGGAATTTACACGCTAATTCATTATTTGACGTTATCTTGTGGGTTGATCATGTTTTTTTAACAGAAGTTTGTGTTTTTGTTAGTTTGACACAATTAAAGTAAAACCAAGACACAGGAAACCCTTTAGTTTAACGAATAACCAAACACCCACTAATGAGACTAAAGTTTTTGTTTTCTAAATACGAGTAATTCAACGAGCTTTACTTTCAGTAATTGCATTATCTTTTCAATGGATCTACTTCAACAGTTTGCCATGTTTGTACTTTGCTAATTGACCAAACGCGTTCAATTACTTGAAGTTTCTGTTAAACACAAAATTCAATATACAAAAACAAGATGGAACTTGTAGTAGCAACATTATGTTGATCTAAAGCAAAGACAGATAGTAACCGCATGACAAGATAATTAAAAAAAAACGAAAAAAGAAAACGTAAATATCCATTTTTTTTTACAATAATCACTTAGACAGTTAAAACACGGCATTGCACTAGACTGAATCCGTCGCATCCACTTTGTGAAGTTTATCGTCCAAAAAAAGATACTTAATAAGCGGACATTTTAGTTAAACCAAAACAAACGGAAACAATCGATCAAAGTAGTGTTCTCTCTCACTAGAAAATAGTTATTAATAATTTAAGAAAAGCCTGTATCACAAATAACGTGGTACAAGCGCGCCTTAAACAAGACTTTCAGGATACAGATGCGGTAGTAACACTGTTTCATGGTACGATGGTTTCCTGCGAAGGTAAGTGGACTCGGACAAATGGCTAGTTCTGGCAAACAGAGAGAGTTTGCTTGACTGACGACTGTTAAGGAATTAATGTTACGTTCTTAGTTTAGCTTGTTATTCTTAAAAACTCATTGTGTTCTTGTTGCTGGGGTGCGTTGTTTTTGAAATTCGCGGTTGTCAGTTGAGGTTCGAAGCAAGACTATTCCTACAATGTAAGAAAG
>OMLO01005414.1_pt1 | contig 10727 bp, 5 predicted proteins | sample 1674811 | NCBI WGS metagenome assembly OMLO01 (sample SAMN06265003, study PRJEB25207) | coral metagenome | isolation source: Coral host | place: Mexico:La Bocana,Puerto Morelos, Mexico | collected 2008-11-13
CAATCCATGGGGCGATGGTACATCCACCTACATTTTCTTGATCTTTATGGTAAATGGAATAGGTAAATATAACACGATCCCATGGATCCTATGGGGCATGATCGTGAAATTTGCCTTTTGCCGTCTACATTGGAAATCTCTGTTGAACGCAAGAATCGTTTGAAATTGAGAATCATGGGCGAGAATAAATGTAAACATCAAGGGTAAGCATACACTCGCGACAAGTAACAGCTGCACCCTAAAATTGATGGGACGTGGTTCAAAGGAGTTCCCCTTCAACTACTGAGGATTTTTTTGGTGTCCATGTGAGTTTTCAGGGGTGTAGAAACAATGATAGTAAGACATCACAACATGTTTTAATTAGTCCTTGAGAAGAGGTGGACCAATCTGACGATGACATGAATCAGTCATCTCTAATTTCATGGCTCGACTCAACTTCCAAAACCCCCGGTTCGTTGGACGGCGAAAAAAGGTGGCGCGCGCGCGGACGTTTTAGAAGATAAACCACAGCCCCCTAACAAGCTCAAGAAGCAAAGTTTGCCATATGGGTGTTTCCAAAAAAAAGGATACCCCAAAATGGATGGTTTATAATGGAAAACCCTATTAAAATGGATGATTTGGGGGTACCCCTGTTTTGGAAACACCCATATCATGTGACCCAGGGGTTGGGGATGCTCAAACCCACTAAAGGAATTCCAATGGGAAAAAATGAACGTCTATTTAATTCGGGATCCCCGAGCCCTACAAAAATGTAGGCTACTCCTGGTGGCCCGTCGGTGTTACTGGGTTGAAAAAGCATCCCAGAGCCCGGTCCAACATAAGGATACCGGATACCAGTTTGGGAGCAGACAAACTGGGTCACTTCACTACCCTCCCGAAAAGACTAACAGAGAGTTTACACCTGAAAATGTTGGAATACTAACTCGTTTCCTTTTGGGGCCCGGCCTATTTTCAAGATGTAAGTTTTTAGAGAGTGTAATTGAAATCATCCATTGCTTGAATTTGCTTAGACAAATACCTGGAATTACAAACAAAAAAATCTTCCAAATGGTGTTTTTTTTAATGGTGATTTACCATGGTACAAAGTAAAATATCATCTTAAAACAAATCTAATTCATCCATATTTGGGGCGTCAATAAGTTTGACCCACAGCCATTTGCCACCCCCTTAAACATGACGAAAATTATCATCAACTCATTCATGGCATGTTTAACCGCTAAAAAATCAGCTCCCCATGCAAAGGCTGAACCACGGGGGGAATGAAGTTGACAGGTTGCTCCTGTGAAAAAAGGCAACATGCATACCAAAAAATAATGGCTTGTAAAAAGTATAACATAGTCAGTAGTTGAAAAGGAAAAAGGTATCACAAGTGATGCTTCTGGCCACTATTCCTCGGAAACTGGACAACCCAATTTATACAACCAAAGACTGAAAACTGAGAAAATACGACTAAAAATCTGATGGAAATGCCCAAACCTCTCTATGCCCGCCTGGATGTCTAAGGTCTGTCCAAAATTTGGATGATCACAGAAAAATTGAGCGAGGATCCCTACTTCGATGTCCCGTTAGAAGTTAGGATAAATGTCTAGTAAATGATTTATAACCTCCTTATAAGTGGGAAATGTATTGGGTTGAAAAAACCCACTGATCCTAACCTTTTATCCTAAGTTCCGTCCCGGGACATCCAAGTATCATCTCTGAAATTATCTAAGGCTCCATACCCAAACGATGGTAGAACAGGCTAAGCAGGCGAGCTTACAATCGGAGGCCAGCTGGAAAAGATGCATGGAAAAAAGTTCCCCAACATGGATGTATTATGAGCATTTGATTGCATTTGGATAAGGGCTCAAAGGAACATCGGTTCGCCGGATTGCCTTTCAACCCCAGAGTCCATAAGTGACTCGCATCGCAACCGTGACTGCTAAGCCATATTCTCCTACGTGGCATCGGCGACTACGGGCTCAACGGTCTAAGGCGAGGCATCTCATCGCTTCGTCACGGCTGAAACTACCTGCTATCTCCAAGGGCAGGTCACAACGTCTTCTCAGGGCGTTTTCTTTGCTGGAAAGTCATCACAGTCGACCTGGTTACGACTCGATTCGGCTAATGACATGGAAGCAAAGCAAGGGATGGTACGGTGCACCGAAATGGGATGCCCGCTCACCTCAGCAACCTCTCCCCAAGAAGAAAGGTGCCGACAAGGACAAGGACAAAGACAAATCCAAAGAGTCCATTGCCATGGCCTACGATGCTGGACCGTGGTTGGGCTCTGGTTCATCGGCGTCGTCTTCGGCTACAATTGGTGGAGATGTACAAGCGAGAGCCTTCATGGAAGCTTTCATGGAGTATGCCAAGGAGAAGGAACAGGATTTGCCGCCAGCCTTGCAAGCCTTCGTGCAGCCGAATGTCAAGGACCACCTCCGCTCGCAGCAGAAGAGGCTCAACAAGCACCGTGGCCTTTTGCAGAAGATCGAGGCGAAGAAACGGGCAATCCAACGAGATCAGGAGCAATGGAACAAGTGGACTTCGGATATGAAGGAGCATATCGCTTGTCAGAAGAAGCGGCACCAAGAACAGGAAGAGAAGCTCCAGAGCGAACTTCGGGAGTTGGAGAAGGAGGAAGAGGCCATCCGCAACATGAAAGACCCAGAGGAAGAGGAAGTCGTGACGATCCCGGAGGGCGACGAGGATATCGAAGACATGCTCGACGAGGTCATGGACGATTCCGATACAAAGAAGATGGCAGACATGGAGAAGACCCTGGAGAAGAAGCAGATGGAGCTAGAAGCGGAATACCAAAGGAGGTACAAGATGGCGTGCACCCAAATGGAGCAGCAGTATCAAGCGCAAGTCTTGAACATGATCAGCAACGTATCTCCTCCTCCTGGCTTTGGCGAATTACCCAAGGAAGTGCAGGAGGCGGCCAATACTCCAGTGAAGACAGGTGTTGGCCCTTTTCAACGGGCGCCAAAGGATTCAGGAAGGAAGCAGAACTCGCCCTATGCCAGAAACGTGGAGACCGAAGAGACCATGCAGAAGAAGTTGCAGGAGACGCATGGAGATGGAGGGCGCAATGGCCAAGGATGACAAGTGATGTTGGTAGAGAGGACTGGTTTGGTGCTGGTAAGGGCACCCGTGGACTCTCTATGGACAAACTTTGCACGTTTGGCCTTTTCGTTGTGGGCGACATCATTGCCTTCATCGTCAGTTTTGGTTTCTTTTGGCTTCTCAGGAGGGAAAGATCGAGGAGATTTGTTCGAGTTCAACGTGAAAGGAAGTGCAGACCAGGACGCAAAGTTCGCTGTGAGTACAGCCTTCGAAAACTTATCCTGGTACGTTTATATGTCCAAGGGACTTGTGAGATTCAGAGAGGCACAGGGCATGGAACGTCTTGGTATGACGGTCCTGACAGTATGACAACTGCTGGCACAGAAGAGTTTTCTCTTATGGCGGTTGGTGGTGATGGGACTCACCACAATGACAATGTCTTTGCCCCGCCATCTGAATCTATAATGGACAATGGGGATGCTGTCCAACAAGAAGAAGATCTACAAGCTATAGAGACGGATGATGATGTGGGAACACCATCTACCAGTTCAGATGAAGCTGTAGAGGATCATGCACAAGAAGGACTACAAGTTATGAGTGACGATGAGAATGATCTTGAAAGTGATCATGCTGGTAGGGACCGTCCCCAACTCAGCATTGAAGAGGTTAGTGAGATCATTCAGGATGAATCGCCTGACTGGGTACATCTTTACCAGTTCAGGCGCAACAGAGACATGCGGCACTGTTTCACACGCATGAGGGACTATGCGAGGGAAGTTGGAGCAGTTGCACATACTTGGGACGTTAGCCGGGATGATGTGCTACAGATTCATCTCATGCGGGTTAGTCCGAGAGGAATCCCTGCAAGAGCGCAGGCGGTGATCGTTCAACTTTGGGGAGACGACTTCAGGTACGATACCAGAGAGTCCATACTTCTGGATCTGATCTTCCATGTCCCTCTCTCCTTCAGGGATGGACCTGCTGTTTCCAGGAATGTTATCAAAGTACCACCGAGGCTTACAAGACAACAGCTTTTGGATGAAGCACGAGTCGCTGGACAATGCCATGTCCGGCAGGACAGATGCTTGGTGGAGCATAATCTTGCACTATTACCTCTACAGGATGTTTCGACGAGCTATGTCTTTGACAGTGGAGACTATGTGGTCATTGAGATACCACCTCTTGAAGTCTGTCTCGAGGATGAAGGAAGCAGAGGATTGAGTATGATACAAATGAGAGCTACCTCTATTACGACGGCTGGTGGGTCCCTATAGTAGAGGATGAGGCACCGGGCTCCGCGGAGGAGGCGACCTGGGATCTCTATTCTACTAGGGATCCTGATGACCTTCTCCTGTACCACAATTTTGATTTGCGTTCCCTGGAAGGCCGACGATCTGAGCGGAGCTCGATTTGGACATTTCACTGCGCGGCTGTTTCAGTGAATGCTGAGGCCAGGAATGCCGCTATTGGTAGGAGTCAGGTTCAAACTTTTCAGCCAGATCCGATGGAGGGGTTACCGGACCCAGGCAATCCTGCAATCCTTCAACTTGACACTTTACTGCCGGAGGAGGAAACAAGTAAAGTCAATATGCAACTTCAAATTGAACCGGAATGGGCGGAGCTATGGAAACTCTTCAAGCCATGGCATTTTGAGCTCATTATAGACATCCCGAGGGAAGCAATGCCGGTCCCTCTAGCCCTCCAATATCTGAGTGGATGCAAGATTGGGATTCAAAACTGTCAAAAGCTTCATCTCTTCACGGATGGGAGTTTCAATCCTGGCGCAGAGGTTGCCTCCTTTGCCATTGTCATCGTCGGGTCAAATCCTGACTCAAAAAATCGATACTTTGGCGGTTGGTTTGGAGGTATTCTGCAATTGGATGCAACCAATCCCAACTACACAGGAGCCCGACAAGCCTCGGCCAGTGAGGCTGAGATTTCAGCCCTATTATGGGCACATTTGTGGCTCATACAGCAGAACTTCCAAGGACACGTTGACATCTGCTACGACTCACTTGTGGCTGGGCATGGAGCAGCTGGTAGATGGAAGTGTGATGCCAGCTGGACACAGCTCTGTAAGCTAAGAGAGGTCTCGCAGCTCTACAACAAGATGAAGGTCAAGGGTACCACTGACTATCTACACGTGAAAGCACATAGTGGCCAACCGCAAAATGAGTTAGCAGATGCGCTGGCCAAGTATCTTGCAACATCTGCGAAGGCACACCAAGGAGATTTCCTCCCGAAGATTGACTGGAGACCACTTTTCCACCAAGATCACAAACTTTTGGAATGGGCATGGTGGATCTATGAAGGGCTGAGTGGAAGCTGTACTCAACCTCGTTTTGCAGAAGGCAACTGTCAATGGGACTTTTTTGCTACGAAGCCGCAGATCAAGAATCTTGAAAGAGATATCTCTCAAGCTGGGGCGTCTGTGACCTTCAGTATTCGAGTTGGAACTTTCAATGTACTGTCGCTCTTGCGCAAGCATTCTGATGGTGAGGATGTGGAGACTAGCAGGGCAGCACTACTACGAAGTCAACTCCTTGATGGTGGATATCATGCTATAGGTTTACAGGAGACAAGAAGTAACTGCAACACCATCTTTCAATCTGCTGACTTTCTTCGCATTGTGAGTGGCGATGTCCAAGGACACCATGGCGTTGAGCTATGGCTAAATCGACGACTCCCCTTTGCCAAGGATGCTGAATCAGCACACTATGTCGAGCTATCTCGCGTTACGGTTCTACACTATGATACCCGACAACTCTTCGTGAAACTACAGGTTGGAGGAACGCATCTGGTGTTCGCAGTACTACATGCACCTCACGAGAAAACGGCCCTGGACATCAAGAAAGAATGGTGGCAAGACATGGAGAAGAAGCTTGCGCGCTTTCGTAAACAGGGCAAGTGTATTCTTATGGGAGATTTCAACGCTCGTATCAGTGGACAAGATGGAATCCATGTTGGAGATCTGGTCGAAGACTTTGGAAATGAGAATGGAGACTTCCTGGAGGCTACCCTCACGGATCATGCGTTGTGGCTTCCCTCAACATTTAGCACCTTGCACTCTGGAAGAAGCAGAACTTGGATACACCCAAAAGGGCCCACGGCTCGCTTGGACTATGTGGCTCTTGATCTTTGCTTCCAAGGGTGTGCATCTGACAGCTTGGTCGACGAGACGATCCAAGTGCCGAACAACGCGAGGGACCATCTCCTTGTTGGCTTGTTTCTGGGATGGACCGAAGAGCAGTTTCACAGCAAGACACTGCAAAAGCCGACATACGATTGGGCAGCCATGAGAACGGAAGAAGGCAGGAGGAAACTGGACAACCTCATCCAAAGCCTTCCTGATGTTGGTTGGGATGTTGACGCCCATACTCACTGGCAGGTCTTGGAAGATAGCCTACATGATAAGCTTGCTGCAGCTTTTCCTGTGAAAAAACGACCTTCGAGGTCGGATATCTTTTCAAGTACGACGTGGACCCTTTTGGAGCATCGGCGACGACTACGTGGACATTTAGACTACTGCGACCTTCTCTGCCAACAAACATCCATTCTTGCTGCACTTCGAGCCTGGGCTGATGGTACTGCGCTTGTTGAAGTGTGGAACGTGGAGCGTCTTCGCACTCTAGGTCTTCTCTGTCTACAGCGAGCTTTGCTATGCAGTTTCAGATCAGTCTCAAAAAAGGTGCGAAAGAGTGCAGCAGAGGACAAAGCTACCTACGTTGCTGGGATCGGGGACTACATGAACGGAGCCAGTAATGCTGATCTCTTCAAAGCACTCAGGCAGCTTAGGATTGGCAGTACCTTTAGAAAGCGTTCGCTTCTCCCACTACCACACCTGCAAGATGAAAACAACGGAGTTGCTCTATCGTGGGAAGACAGGGATGAACGCTGGAGACAGCACTGCTCCAAGATGGAGGCAGGTATTGATACCAACACTTCGGACCTTGTAGACAGAGCTATCCAGGGAGCACTCAAGCGGGCCAGTGCACATCCGGTGCATACTCTGCAAGATGTCCCAACGCTACGGGAGCTCGAAGATGCCTTCAGAAGGGTAAAACCCAACAAGGCTGCTGGCCTCGATAATCTCCGGTCTGATCTGTGTGGGTTAGCACCCGCCGCTTTGGCGGAGAAGTTCTTTTCGCTGCTTGCTAAGCTCACGCTCAACTACAGCGAGCCTATCCAAATGAAAGGAGGGGTATTGGTTGCCGCGTTCAAGTCCGGCTCTCCGTACAGCATTGAGCAGTACAGATCGTTGTTGTTGTCGAGCCACATTGGCAAGTCATTGAGAAGGACTCTGAGGCAAAGATTGACTGGGCTATATTCCACCACTGCCCCTTCTCTGCATGTCTCAGTCAAGGCTGGCGGCAATGTATCTCATGCATCCCAAGCCCTGAGAAGCTACATTGAAGCATGCAGGGCACAGAAAAGATCTGTCGCCATCCTTTTTCTGGATATCAAAAGTGCCTACTATCGGGTGGTGAGGCAGCTAGCAGCCAAAGCCACCAATTGTGCCCAAGATGTTGAAAGGATTCTGGCCACGTTCGATCTTGGTCCTACTGACCTTGCTGCATTGAAGGAAGAGCTCAGCCAGTCCTCAGCGCTTCAACAAGCAGGTTCTGATGCCCACACCGAGCTCTACGTGGAGGAACTTTTACAGAGCACATGGTTTGTCACCAGTGAAAGAAGGACTCTGACAGAGTCTTTAGCCGGAACCCGTCCGGGCGACGGCCTTGCTGACGTTATTTTTAGTTTCGTCTTCAAGAAGGTGATGGAGCAAGTAACCACAAGGCTGAAAGAACACTTTGGTTGGAGTGACTTCGAGCCCATCACGAACTTCGACATCACTAATCGCCCTGAACGAGTGCCCTCTCTTCCGCCAATGGTGGAAGTCGTCTGGGCAGACGACCTGGCCCTGGCGGTTTCAGATCCTGACGCAAATCGAGTGGTTGGTATCATGCAGGAGGCGGCCCGTCAGACCTTTGTGGCATGCATCAGGCATGGGATGCAACCGAACCTGTCAAAGAACAAAACTGAAATAATGCTCATCTTGCGTGGCGAGAAGTCAAGGCAGTTGAAGAGAGATCTTTTCAGTTGCGATCCTCCAGTCCTCACTCTAAGTGGCCTTCCTGATGATTTCGCCACCGTCCGACTTACGGGTGGCTACAAGCATTTGGGTCATCGCCTGCTTTTGGGGGACAGTATTTTTGCTGAAGTTCGCTCAAGAACTGGTCAAGCTGCAGCAGTTTTTCGGCAATATCGGCGTCAGGTTTTTCAGAACGGCAGGGTGCCTTTGGAGAAGAGAAAATACCTTTTCGGTTCTCTTGTTTTGTCCATCCTGAGATTCAACCTCGGTACATGGCCCTCTTTGACGGATCGTTGCTATGCCTATTTTCGGAAGAAGGTCTTTGCGCTATATCGTGGACTTGCTCGAGCTACAGTGCCGGAGCCAGAACTGAGACTTTGGAACAACAATAAGGTCTTGGAGTTCCTAGCTATGCCTGATCCTCAAATTATCCTCTATGAGGCCCAGCTCCGATACAGTGTGTCGCTGTTGAAGCATGGCCCAGAAGTGCTAGTGCATCTCCTTCTTGCTGAAGAAGGCTGGCTGGATACGCTACGCACAGCTGTGGAGTGGATGAATCAACAGCTTCGTGGATATGGACCAAATTTTTACCCAGACTGGAACTATATCTTCAGGATGCAACCATCTGCGGCCAAGAGCTGGATCAGCAAGGCAGTACGACATGATACCATCCAGAGATCAATCCACACCCAGTGGACGGAGTGGCATCACGATTTCTTGAGTGAATGTCAAGCGACTGGCCTTGAGATCAGTTTTCCGTGGACGCAGCTGAGCAGTTTGGACAGACCCAATCCTCACGGAGCTGCCGAGGCTTGCTTGGCTTGTGGTAAGCTATTCCGCTCTAAAGCAGCATGGGCTGTCCATGCTTTTCGCAAACACAACAGAGTAAATTGGAGGAGACACTATATCAGTGGGTCACGCTGCGAAGCTTGTTTGAAGGATTATGGGACTACAGAACGTTTGCTTAATCATCTGACGTACAGTACATCATGTGCAAACCGCCTGAAGACCAACCTGGACCAGGTTCCTTTGAGACCTGGGAAGAAGAGGAGCCAGCTTCGCCAGACGACTTCATCGACATGGAGCTGATGGAGAAGCTACTGGATGTGATGGAAAGAAAGACAGGTTTTGAAGAACAAGACCTGGACCACATCGCTGTCGACTACCTGGTGGGCGTCTACAAGCTGGCCATACAGTCCTCCTGGGCGGACTGGAACACAATCAAACTCACCGTTGATCGTTTCTGTGAAGTGGCTATTCCTGATGCAGACAACGTGGATGTACGTGCTATGGGATTAGTACGGGAGCTACTTCGATTGAAATGGTTCTTCACGGAAGAGGAGATCGAGGCAAGTGGGGCCACCATACCTGATGAAGCTCTACGAGAAAACGCGTGGGAATTCTTCAAGACGGCTACCAGATACCCGCCATGGAGACAGAGCTCGCAAATCCCAGACATCAGATTCAGAGATTTTGTGGTGGTTCACCTATTCTCAGGTGAACGAAGACCGAATGACATCGAATCATACCTGGACAACATAGAGGCACCACGCAACTCCATCAAGGTCATTCTGTCGGTTGATATCATTTACGATCATCAACGAGCAAATCTGGCCAATGGAGCTGTCCAAAAGCAATGGCTTCAGTTCATCCGATTGGGACTGATAGCGGTCCTATTTTCAGGACCGCCCTGTGAATCATGGAGTGCTGCCAGAGCACTCGGAGGTATTGCAGGCTATTCCACGGGTGATGGCGGGCCGCGTGCTCTACGGACGACAGAGTTCCCTATGGGGCTACCAGGTTTGAAAGTGCCAGAGGCGACGCAGGTTTACGTTGCGAACGTGCTCCTCACATTTACATTACTGGCGATGCTACTTATGGCAAGAGCTGGACGTATGGGGGTCATGGAGCACCCTGCTCCTTCCGAAGAACCATGGATTGCTTCCACCTGGAAGCTCGCAGCTACAGCAATCCTCAGTGAACATCCTGCATTTCGCCAGTACTTGATCTATCAAGGCCTTTTTGGGGGACATAGTCCCAAACCTACAACGCTTTTGATCTGTACTGATGATCATGAGGAGGTTGAGAAGCTTTTGCAATCCTACGCCCAAACTTCGATGCCGGAAGCGCTACGGATGGGGAAGGATGAACGTACAGGCTGTTTTAATACAGCAAAGCTAAAGAGCTATCCTCCCCTCTTGTGCCAGGCCCTTGCCAAAATGGCTGAAGGTTGGGGCTTGCGCAACTTCGAAATGGGAGTGCACGGAGTGTCTCATGAACCATTTCTCTCTTACGTAGCACGCTTAAGGTGTGGCTACAATGAATCTGCAGCCATGGGGCCAGATTTCGCTGCATGAGAATTTAGGCTGTGTCTTTAACGACTCGATCTGCCGCAAAGTCAAAAAAAAAGCATTTGGATATGGTATATTTACCTGGCATCTGGGGTTGGGAAAAATGAACGATTATTATCCCAAATGGTGGGTTTTTTCATGGTGATTTACCAGGGGTAAAAAAAGTAACACATCACCTCAAACACAAATCTACCCTCCGGTAAACAAACATAGCAATGGAAAATCCCCATCTTGAATAG
>OMLO01005415.1_pt1 | contig 10726 bp, 8 predicted proteins | sample 1674811 | NCBI WGS metagenome assembly OMLO01 (sample SAMN06265003, study PRJEB25207) | coral metagenome | isolation source: Coral host | place: Mexico:La Bocana,Puerto Morelos, Mexico | collected 2008-11-13
TAAGTGTGAAAGAGATGAAAAAGAAAGCAGTCGTTGAAATAGGAAAAGTCTCTTGAGAAAGTCCTGGCTGTTGCCTGTTGTCAGTCGGGTGACGGCTATCACCCTGTGAAGTATAACTTGACTCAACCGCGATATAAATGTTTAACACGTGTTATGATGATAAATGCCCAAAGCACTTAAATTAAAGAATACTACAACTGGCATGGCTGCGAAGAGTTAAGGACACCGAAATAGATATGGAAATTCGTTTTTAACGACTAGTCGACCTATTCTCCAGGCATATTATTTCAGACCGTGACAAACAAGCATTTTTTGTTAGATATGAATCTGATTTGGTGCTTCTGTTTTAATAGGTGTCATCATGCTATTTAGGCGGCTTTTTCTATCAAAGTATGATTCTCCTGTATTTGAAATTAAGATTTTGGTGTGTTTATTAAGAAATTTATTGCCAACTTTTCCATACGTCTGTTCGGATCATTAATTTTTAAAATGCGCAGCAAATTGCAGTTTAAGTATGTGTGTCCTCTTCAGTCCAATATGCCAAGCGAGAGTTGACTATATATCGCTAACTTTATCTGAAGACGTTTTTTATCACATCAGCAATCAACTGAAATGTTATATGCCATCAACATATCTCTCTGTTGAGAGAAGGAATTTGATGCAAGTTAAGATTCATATTCAATGGGCAATGGGAAGGGGTTTGCAAACACGTGTTTGCAAAGCGGCCTGTTTGAAGTACCGACTGACCTCAGTAGGACAGATACTCAAGTTTTCTTTTTCATTTTAGAGAAAAAAGTTTCTCAAACACCAATTCAAATTATTGCAAAGTACCCTGTTGTGCTACGAAAAATTATAGTTGTTCTCTCTTATCTGATTAAAATTAATAGTTTCCCATTCGCGGTTTGGATTTGTGTTCATCACCTGTCGAATAGTGGAAAGTAATATCGCAAAAGCGGCAAAATGGCCAAATATTTATTCCAAAAGCACTTTCATTTTAGACCGCTCACGGAGGAAAAACAAGTTTTCAGTACTTTCTTTTCAGTAATGTTGGTTGTGAAAACGAAAATTTCACAGAGTATATGTTAAAATTTCACACATCTTACCTGAGGGAATTCAGCCACAAAGTCTTTGTTTGTTGAATGTGTTCTCCAATCCTTAGTCGAATTTAACTGCTCTATTTTTACTTTACACACGCTATACACGAATTTAAACAAATATGAACGGTATTGTAGATTTTCCTGGTTTGATTTCTTCAGATATATTTGCAAGCAGTGGTGATGTGTGACGTTTGAATTCTTGGTTTCCCCAGGAGTCTATTTTTTCTCTTGCGAATATAATTTGACTGCTATTTGACGAGAATGGCGAAAGCCCAATCACGTTGGGAACAAGCAAACAGGCTTCCGAACGTGATGCTTTATTATTAAAGCGACCTCCACAGAGCCTGCCAAATGACAACTCGAAATATCCGGACTTCCTCAAAAAATAATTAACAATTGCTTGACAACAGCTTTTTGAAAACTGCAATGTATTCGTCAGCGGAAGCTTGGCATTGAAATACAAATACGCTGAAGTGGGTTTGGAGCGCTCTTTTTGTAATTTTAACTAATTTTGCTTTCACTCGGGGGTAAACATGAAATATTGTACATTTTAACATATACTATGGGCAAGAGTTACCTTTCCATGCTTATATTTCAGCAATAAATTCGTGACTAGTTTACCAGTTTCATTAGCACACTAAAATCACTAAAAGAATTGTATTCATTGTTTTTTAAACTCAAAAGAAATTGCGTTTTAAGTAAAACTATTACTTATTAAGCATTTTGTTTCGCATCCTCTTGACTTAGTTAACACTTTTGTTCTCTTTACGTACTTACGTACATTGAGGTGTTAATCTTTAAAATTTTACTTGAGATGAAAAATTTTACTTGAGATGAAAAATATATTTGAGTTCAAACTTTGCGTTAACTCATCATCATCACTCCCAGCATCTGTGGTGAGTACAAGTCTGTATTTTTTGATTAAAGAGCTTTTCTTCGGCCACAGGAAATCAAGCTTCAGTAGGCTTGGATCCCATATGTTAATTGCTCTTCATGGCCAAGTTGTGCTATATCGCCCGCGCAATCTTAATTTGATCATTTGTTTTTATACTAAAAGGAAATAAACGGAAAAGTAAAAATATGAACATAAAAGTTTTTCGGTATTTGACCGTAAAATCAATTTTGTGTAAATAGTTTTGGGTGTATTTCTTGTTTAATTTACATAAACACATTTTTATTGTATTCCTTTAGTTACAAGAAATCCTTAAAATCATATCCAAAACTCCTGGAGAAAAGTACGACAAAAACATAATTTAGAGCTTCTTATTTTAAAAACACTGGAACATATGTCAGGATCATACCTTCGAAACGGTGGATTTCCTTCCACTCAAAAGAGAAGGAAAATGCGACAATAAATTGAAACGGCGGCTTTTCGGTGGAGTTGATTATTTCTTAATATATTAATTAAGCACTAATTCGTCGGAATATGAGTTTAGAAGACGCTAGCTAAATGCCGCAGTGTTGACGTGTGTAGTGATATTAGTCCATTGCTAAGTACTGGGACTGATTGCTGTGGCCGACAATTTACTCTTTTTTAATTCACGTGTTTGCTTTGTATAAATGGTCCTTGACGTAAAAATTCTTATATTTTTCTTAAATATCAACTATTGCAACGTTCGTTGATGCTTAATATAGCCGAAAAACTGATGTTTATTGTTGTAAGTAAACGTTATTCCTAACTGAACTGCTTAATACACAAACTGGGCTGTTCTACCCAGCAATTTTCTATTTTACAATCCCACTATTCAACTTTTCAATTCAAAAAAAATAGAATTAAAATCCAATTTTCACACCACATTTCAATCCTTACTAAAGATGGCCGGGAAATTTCTTGGCTGACTCATCTCCGTCACTTGCTGACAAACTGACGAAACGTATGGCTTTGAATGTGTGAATAGTTTCCGATAACAAATATGTGGAAAGATTACCAACCTGCATGAGACGAATTCGCTTGCCATTTGTGCCTCAATTTATGAATTTGGAAGCATTTCTAATAATTCTTTCTGCTAAAAGAACATCATTTAATAAAAAAAAAAGACTGTGATTTCTTTTTATAAATTACACTTAATAAGTTGTCGGTTTTCTTAGTCAAATATTAGTTTCTCGCTGCACCATTTATGGCTGGTCAAGATCTCTATCGACGGTATCTGAACTGGATTTGCAGTTTCGACTAACTCTGGAGATGTTTTTATGGCCGGTTAGCTGTGGATCCTAGAATACAAATGGACAACGTTCGCCGAACCCGCGGTTGAAATCAAACGACTGGCACGAAAAACTGCAAAACGCGATTCATTATCACTGCAAGGAGAAGCGTTCTTAAGGGTTTTAACAAAGGGCTTATTGATTCAATTGTTCAATTTTCGCAATCCCAAAACGCCATGTTCTATTTCAAGATGGTTCAATCAAACGCTCATTCAGTTTAAATCGAAAAAGTCCTCTTTCAATTTCTTGATCTTAATTTTAGATATCGCGATAAATCGTCGAAACACAAGAAGACATCAAGTTAAACTCGTTAACAAGAAAATCATGTAACGGAAGACGAATATTGCTCAAGAATCTTATATATTTCGACATTATCTTCACTTAAAAAAATGCACCTTTTGCGGCCTTTTAGTTTGAAAATAAAGACGCTATAACAAAAAAGTTCTGAAGACCGCAAGATATTTCCTTTCCCTGTTTTAATAATAAGTTAAATTATCTTTTCAAGCAATAGCTTGGCCTTAATTAAAGGCTTGAAAGTTTTTAATTTCTTCCGTAAATGTTTCATAATTTATGCGTACTATAGTGTATTCTGTAGTGTAAATTTCTTCCCTGGAGGTTCAAAATAATAACAAGAACTAAACATACCTTGGTAATCCGTGATGAGAAAAAATAACAGCCGCAAACTCATCGAGCTAAGTTTGCGAAATGAATAATGCTAGGTGTTGATTCCTTCTTGTTCCGCCAACGTTTTTCCTTTATAATAATATTACTCATTGTAGCAAGCGAAAAAACACAATCTCGCTGCTGATTATTTTTACAATCATTTGAGTTCGAAATTTAGTAAACCGCCAACGGATTAAACTAAACGCTTATAAATATTAGTGAGATAAGAACTTACCTTAAGTACAAATGGCGACCAAACCCACAATCACGTCCCGACCCGACCATTGTAACAAATTGACCGTCGAAACCAAAGCTGTCCCGCATAAACTAAACCAGTGACTGGTTGACAAAACTCACGTGTTGTTCGTCCGTTTGGCAAATATGAACTGAGAAGAAATACTCCACACAACATACAAGCACGAAGAACTTAAATATATTCTAAGTATTTTACCAGAAACAATTCACGTGTCTGCTATTTACATACGAATTGCTTTTGGAAGATTACTTCTGTTTTTGTTGATATCACCAGTGAGACAATGAGCCTAAATCTATTCAACAATGCTAATGTAATTAATACCTGTAAATGCATCATATGAAGAATATTTCAGAAAGTTATTGTTAGCTTTAGTTTTGCAATTTGCTAATGAGCTTTCTAATTTAGAACACGAAGAAGCTCAAATAAGATAATTGTCTCCTCCAGTAGCTTCAGCTTGATGAATAAGGCTGGCGATGATTGAAAACGTCAAGTTCCAAAGAGAATCAAGACAATGTTAATGCTTTGTACATGAGTAAACGCAAACGATTCACCTCGATTTACAGGGATTAGAGTTATAGATCTACCACTTATCTCTAGAATAGAACTTGTGGTCAAGATGGTCGGCGTCGCAGCTTTCTCAGGAATATCATCGCTGTTTTTGCGGCTCTCTATTTATTAAGTTTGCTTGTTATATGGATGGGTTTATCACAGTAGTTTATCAATAAAACGTTGCACGCTACGTTGAGAATTCGACATCAAAATACTTTGTGTCTAAAACAGAAACAACATTTAAATTGATGTATATTCATGGTTGACAAGCTGTGCTTTGTTGCAGTTCGTCAACGCATACGCATAAAAGTGCTTGCTATTGTTTTTGCGGTTTCCTTTTGTTCAAAGCGGCTGACTTCTTTTTACTTCGAAATCAAGTATTGGTAAAGGATAAAGTACTGCAGCTTAAGATATTAAGCTTATAAATATTTCAAAGAGACAGTTTCCCTCGAAGTCTACACTTCAAGTGCCAACTACGTGGATTCTAATTTTCGACCTCGTAGTAGTCTATTTTAACATCACTATGTGACTGATCTACGTGTAAGAACTTTTAAAAATTCTCAAACAGTTCTTTAGTGAGATAAGTCAAGCTAAAAGTAATCAACATTTACGATTTAAAATGTTTCTTCAAAGCAAGTTACTACGACATTTTTCCTTGTCATCTTCATTCATATCCTAATAACCAAAGCTCGAAGTCGTGCCCTCTGAAAATTTGCCAGTATGATGTATCATTCTTAGGCAAACGTGTTTTCATAATTGAAACCGGCTTGGCTTTTTAAAAGGTAATGAAATTATGTAACACGAGGCGATTGATAAGGCATTGATACTAACTTGCTGCAAAATAACTTCGTCATTATTTTGACAAATATTCAGGTGCGAGATGCTTCAATTTTCTTGACACCAGCTCGCCATGAATTAATGAAGAATGACTTTCTTTACTTTTATATCCCTTCTACACAAAAGAAAAAAAACTCACGATTTATGTTTCTGAGATGCCTCATTAACGACGGGAAGAAAATAAAAGATAACAATCAAAATACTTCACATATATCTGTGCGCTCATGATGCTTTTTTTAAGTTTCAAACAGTAACACTCTTAAAAGCCGGATATTAAGCAGATCGAACCAAAATCAGACTGCGCCACTCAGACTGCCAAGTTTGAAGTGATCCGATCGAAAATGAAGGAATGTCTAAAAATGCCTTAAACTTGACGGTTTTCAGTTGCGTGTCGAAGATTTACTAATCATTACATAAGAAAAGTAGCGCCATTTTTTTTTTTAAGACAATCGTGTAACGTGAAACCATTCTAATTTTTGTAAACGAGGCCTGAAATAATACCCTGGTGCCCGTGCTCTCATTGTGCAAAATGGATGACTGCTTTAGTAACTTGACTCCCAAGGTTTTCGTTTGGAACTCTAGAAATCAGAAAGAGGAACTTTAATTTCTGAAAAACTAAGCTCTCGTATTAAAACATTCAAGCCGTTCATCAAAATAGACTCTGGTCTTACATTGTAAGCTATTTACGGCGACAGTAAGTGAACCTGAGGTGAACGAACGAGGCAGCAGATCTAATCGGTAAAAAATATATATTTTCGTTGTGATCGGCGGTAACGTAAAAGACGCAAGGAATTGTGGTTATGCGCGAATGGAAGAATTAAGATGCGCTGTTTTCCGCGCGCTCCGGGCTCTTCTATCGATTAATGTAAGGATGACAGCTATCAGGAAAAACAGAAGCAAAAAAAAAACTGGATATTAAGGACTCTCGTGGAGTCTCAATTCATGTTAACAGAAGTCATCTGGAAAAATACAGACTGAAACGAAGAAGTTAGTCAAAGGCGCTCTCCGTGCTAGAGAACCAAGTCAGTTTTCAAACTTTTATCGTTTGACTATTAAAGCTCTTAAAACCAGATGCGTTGAAATAAACCAGTTTCAATCACTCGTGAACAAGGTTTCGTGAACAATAATGCTATTGATGATGTTTATGAGGTATTATGGTATTATGCTATTGAAGTATGTTTATCTCAACAGCAAGCAACTTTTGATTTCCAAATAATCATGTCTTCATATCTTTCTCCGCAGCTTAAATAAACGATCTTTCATATATTTACTTGCGTTCTTTGTCCTCTACGGGTATATTACGAACTCGCAACGTGACCAGCTCCCAGATGGCTTGATAGCTCGGTTGGTAGAGGACTGCACCGGTATCGCAGAGGTCATGGGTTAGAATACCATTCAGGCCTGAATTGTTTCAGGCTTTAATTTTACAACTGCTTCAGTCTTGTATAATTTGTGTAGTGGTCTTTTTATAATATTTACTTTCAGATTTTTTTCTATGTTGGCAATCGAGTGGTCCAACCTTCTCTCTGTCTCGCATCGCTTAACGAGACCGCGTTCTCGTGAAAAGTAAAATTATGTCAAGTTTGCTACTTCAACTTATTGTGTTCGAAGAATGCATTCCTAATTTCGTCTTGTTGCCTTGCACATACAGGGTGTCCTGCGTATATCAGAAAAAAAGAGAAATTATTTTCCATGGGCCAGGACCCCCAAATATAACATTTCGGTACCACTCAGGGGGAGTAATTCTACCAATTTATTCTAGTTTCATATTATGTATGTGAGTACCTTAATAGGATTTATTACGTGACAAATTGACGTCACTGATTTCTACAGAATCTACTAAAAGCTACCAAAAGTAGTCTTTCCTCTCCATCTTGGATACACCATCTTGAATCCGCCATCTTGGATCTGCCATCTTGAATGTTAAAACGCTATTATTCTAAAGCAAAATAAGGCAAAAGTGTTTGAAAAAAGCCGTTGTACCTTTGAATACAAAGCAATTATTATGTAATTAAAATAACTTGAAAAGCTCCCTTATGTTTAAGAAGCACAAACATTTACAGGTTATAGTCAGTGAGAAATATTACCTTAAAATGAGAGCATAATCCACGAGATGGAGTACATGTAATGATTTCATAACGGATTCTTTCTGTTGATATTTAAAATGCCATAATTTTCCTCATATTTAAAATGCCATAATTTTCCTCATCACCAAGAATCTCCACCTCTAGGTTTGTAGCATGCAAGATCTCGCACAAGAACAGGAGAGAAACTTGAGAACTGCAGGGGCTGGTTCTCAACTCATCCATTTGATGGATAACTGACTTGACTTGCTCCTCAACCCATCCATGAACAACTGGTGAAGGGACATGAAGGCATATCTGTAGACCTCTTCTATAAATAGCTCTTTGGTATTTAGTACTCAAGGAGTGCAGCTTAAACAATCTGCACAGGGAGGTAGCGGGTCCGGTCACCTTTGCCTTGTTTGGTACAGAATAACAACTGAGCCTAATGCCAGTTAACAACATAAGACAATCAATCAATAAATCAATAAAAGCATGTATTCACCATACCGATAGCGTAGTTCGTTTACATCATGGATATGAGATGAAGCCTTTCAAAGACAAACATAGGACAAATATATCAGCATAAATAAGATTCACATACAGCATCTTCTAACGTAATAACCACAGTTCAGTATCATGCGGCTGTTGCATGTGCAATACTTTGGTATCTACCTCCTCTTGCGCTGACCTTAGCCCTTCCTTCAAAATATTCGCTGACTGTCTGTTACTTTATGTAAAACCATTGACCTCATACTGTCAGCCACTTCAGCAATGTTTTCTGGTCGCCTTTTACCCTCTGAACCACTGCCATTAGGTTAATAATTCGCGTGGCTGTGAAATCATGTCTGCTGCTGTCATATTCTTCCGGCGCTACTTGGCAATTGATGATTTGTTAGTTTTCCTCAGCGATCAGACCATCAACCGAGGCAAGGGCTCAAGGTCCGAGAGGGCGGCACAGTATATTATTCATCTTCAACGTCCAGTTCTCAGCAATGAGCATTTGAACAAACTTCACATGATCCGATTTAATGACTACTTCCTTGCTTGTCCTTGCTTGCTTTCATCATTTTGTCATTGAATTTCACCTTTGGTGGGTCAGACTCAAGCGTGTCATTACATAACGTCGAATAATGCCGATGACCTCTGCCTGAAGTAGATTTGTCTGTCGCCGGCAGGAATTGCGAGGTTGCTGGTAGATAGACAAAATAGATCTTGCTCTTTGCCCTTGAAGGAACTGATCCAGGTTCCTTCGAGCAACGACATGAACAATTTCACGTCTTCTATGCCCCGTGCTATTTGATTTGCTTCAGGTAGACTGAAAAGTTTCTGGGGTGTCCAGGTGAAGCATTTCATTTGCATGGGGCCGCACTAGAATTCTAGGAAAATTCTTCTTTCTTGCCTCTGCTAACATCCCTTCCAAGGACTGCAATGTCAATGTTTCTTTTTCTTGTCCTAGCTTGCTCAATTCCAGGGTGGAAGTAGGTTCGGAACAAAATGCCTGGCGTCGACAGCAATACCGTTTACTCGACGAGTTACCCGTTTACTCAAAGTTTCTGCGGCAAGTCTATAAGTATTGTCCCACACAAGCGTCGTGATAACGTATGCCTGAACATTTCCAGGCAAAGCGACCTCATTATTGAGGGCGTTAAGGCCATATTTTGTAGGCGAAGTGTAGTGTTTATTTCCTCGTTGGCCAAGTTTTTATTGCGCATCAGGTAATATCATTTGCCTGGGATGTTTCTGTCTTCCTCCAAGGCAAACTTCAAAGGTCTTGTTTTCATTCGGAGAAATACAAATCAATGTTTAGGAGGCCTCAGAATGGACGATCAATGAGTACAGAGTCCTCAAACCGTTCTGGTGAATATATTCTTTTTTCTTCCACCACCGCGAAAACATGACGATCGGTTGTACGCTTTCAAGTAAGTTTTCAATATCGATCGCGGATTTAAAGTAGTTTCTCGGACTTTAGAAAACAAAAATACTATTACGTCGAAGTTGAATTCAACTTTTGTAACGAATGGTAATGCCACGGCCGATAAAAAGCCATAAAATGGCTTCAAAAAGTCGTCAGTGTTCTGACGACTGATAAGAAACATTGTTTAAATATTAGCTGATTTGCCAAGATTTTGTGCTAGGACATAAGATTTCAGTTTTTGCTGTAGGGCAATGTGATGTGTTAGTATTTGCTGAATTTGCCACGGAGTTTCACGAAATTTGCTTCCATGCCTGAACGAATTCCGATGTTAAAGGAAGACGTGCTTGGACAGAGGTAAGTTGACTATTCCGCCGTATTTTCTTTCCATTTTCGATCTAATTTGTGTCTCAAACACCCAAATTTATTGAACGTCCTGTTGCATTTCTTTCATTTGGTTTCCTTTATTTAGGAATTATTATTTATAGTCAGTGGTCTTTTTATTTGACCATAGAATAATGCACTAAACTCGATTTTCTTAGTTCGAACTTAAGTTACAATCTGTATTTAACTGTACTCGTGATACGAGTTGAAGTGGGCGGTTACCTAAAACTTTTCTGTCAGTAGGTAATTAACTATAGCGTAGCAAGGAAAGTTCAGGTTATGCTAATGGACATGACTTTCTTTTGCAGGCTGAGACTCCGAATTCCCTAATCGGCCTGACTCCTAGGCTCGATTACCAGCCGCTGTTCGGAACTGGACTCGATAGAGCAGCAGATCGAGCCTACCTTACTCCCTGTAACACTGAACGTAGCTAAAACTAAAAAAGGGTGTTTTTAGCAGGTCATTCTGTGATTATGTTAATACATAGAGTCACAGAAATGATAATAATGTATTCACGAGTGATTCATCAGTTTTGATACCATGATTGTAGCATCAACTGATAAAGAGTGCGGTAACAATGGCCCATCGAAATCTACGTCTTGGTCCTAATCAGTTCATCTCAGTACAGCCATTATAATAATAATAATAATAATAATAATAATAATAGACTTGTATAGCGCTAAAACTATACAAAAATACTCAAAAGCGCTTTACATTAAGTTAAAATAAATGAATAAATGGAAATCACTAAACTTTAAGA
>OMLO01005416.1_pt1 | contig 10725 bp, 5 predicted proteins | sample 1674811 | NCBI WGS metagenome assembly OMLO01 (sample SAMN06265003, study PRJEB25207) | coral metagenome | isolation source: Coral host | place: Mexico:La Bocana,Puerto Morelos, Mexico | collected 2008-11-13
AGTAAACCCGTGTTGTTTACTGAAGTATTTAAAAGAAGAGATTCAGTTTTCGCTGATTTTAAAACTGAGCAATAAATTATTTACATTTCATGGGGATTTTTAGTGTAACAAAAAAGCTGCTAAAATAGCTGCAATGTTGGAAAACTCGGAGAGGTCCGTACGCGGGGTCCGTATGGGAAAATCCGGACCGCTCGAGCGCGTGGAATTAGCCAATCAGATTCAAGGATTTAGGATTCCGGACCGCTGAGATGCTTCAGAAAAAAATAAAGTTAAATATCTATTACCATCTACCACAGTTTTACAAAACGTTACACGACGTTTTAAAGTCAATCGCGAGAAAATAGATATCTGTTGAATTACAATTTACCAACAGTTGCGTACTCGTATCAAAGTGCTCACAACATTTATTTACTTTCCGTTTACCAATAAGTACCTGTTCTCTTAGTTTATCTAACGTCTTCATCTGTTCCTGTCTTTGTTCTTCGGTGGTTGAAAATTGATAATAACCCACACCATGATTTCGAATTTCTGTTAGGAAAAGAAAGACGAAAAATGTTTACATGCTGGAAAGTTTTCTAGCGCTTAACATAATCAGTATTGTAGTAGCTCTAGTAAGCTGCTATTGTTTTGTTATTGTAGCAGCTGTTACTTTGTTGGGGCAAGGGCATTGTTGTTTGTTCTCTCGTTCCCTTGAAGGGTATCAAGCAATTCATGTGAGATCTTACGAGAGATCGAGAGCTGCTACATGACCAAAAATAATAGGGGGAAAATACCATTGAAACAATTTTATTAATTTACTTAAAACCCCAATTAACTTGAAACTAAACATTGCTGGTAAAAGCGAATAACGTGTTGACCGCACTTTGGTCCTTACAATGTTCAGTGTTCGAGAAATGTAATAGTAGAAGTGATATTTACCACTAAAGCGTTTGTCTTGATAATGAACAGGTCCAACCGGTTTATTCATGGCTTCTTCTTCTTCTTGCTCCCACTTTTGCCTCATCAGTTCTCTCTTCATGTCTTCAGATAAATGAGTTGGTGGACTGCAAGTACAGGCGATGTTAGCAATGGCAGAGAAATTTATTCTCTTGGCTTTTAAGCAGTGTAAAAAAGAAGGCAGAGGAGGAGGAAACGAAGAAGCCTGAAACATGAGTTATTGACCGAGCTTATTCGGTGCTTATTTGCAAGTGTATGGTCCGAGACAGAGGTCAATACCCAGCCATATTGGCCGAACGATCCTGGCCATTTTCGTGCGGGACACGGAGGGTGATCCCGAAAGGGCAAAATAGTCACATCTAAGCCAGTCACAGTACAAGATTTGTTTCATCTTGCCTGCTGACAAAGCTACAATTGTGGCCACCTAGTTAGAAGAGTTATCATACACGAGGAGATAACATGCAAGACGTTTTTGATTCTAACTGTACACGTGCCATAACCAGTGAATGACACTGTAAAGAAGGCAAGAAGGGCTACAAAAGGTGTCATAGTGTAATGTGGTCACCTCTTCCTCGCGCTCATATCCTTGTCCATATCTTGCAGACGTTTAAGATCCTTACGCAAGCACCTTCTCTCTCTACCCAGTGAGTCCACATAGTCAATCCTGAGATCCATTCAAAAGACATTCGTTGAAATAACACATTAGCAAGGCAGTCTTATATACGTACAGTTGCATCTTAGCATCTCAAACTCAGTTGTCTCGAGCTTTTTCTTTCCTTTTTCGAAGGGAAAATGGTTTCCTTTATAGAAATTATTAATTTACTCCAGGTCAAAACTTAAGCAAGTTTTCATTTCCCCAAAGGGATTGGAACAGCAGGGTTCCACTGGATCATATATGAGTCATGGTGGCAACACAGACTAATGTTTAATGTTGGGTCTTGATGCAGGCTTGAGACGATGAGTATGACACAGACAACCCTAGCTGGATGTTGGCCGCGTGTTGTCAGCAACATAGAGGTCTCTTACTGTGCCCACCCAGATTTCATAAATTTCTTTAGAGCGCAGCGCAGCGCTGTTTAAACCCGATTTAGCTAACCCAGGGTTAGAAAGAATTTTGATTTCAGTTTTGTAATTTTGCGGTGAGGTTTTCTGTTTGTATTGTGTTTCCTAAACTTTTGAGTTTGAATGATCTAAAACTTAACATAACATAAGCAGCGAAAAAAACTTAATCCAAGAAAAAATAATACTTCAAGAAACTTTTAATCTCGTGTTAGCGTTAGCGACTTTCCAACAAACCCAGCCCTGAACTTATCTTTGTCTTGCAGGCTTAATTTACAGAATGAAAAATTGCAAGGTGCGCATTACATTAGTGTGTGGTAGGTCATTAAATCAAATCTTAATTTAAAAAAAATAACGATTCCTCACCATTCGTCCTCAGGTCCAGATGGAGGTGGAATGTCGTCATCTTTCAATTCATCCGAGTCTTGGCGAGGCTCTTCTTCCTATTAATAAAAACAGTATCACCAACACAACTATAGCAAATATAGATTATTCAATGCAAGAGCACGACATGTATTCCGCTGTAGAGAAGTGTACTGATGGCACCCAGTCTTCTAGATCAGCCAGCTTTGGTGTCTTGTCGCATAGAATTTCAAAACTTATTCATTGGTGTTCTACAGTTTGCAGTAATTAAAACGTTCTCTAAGAAGCTCATTTTGTGTACCAATTCAAGAGGACTGTGTGGTTGTCAAAGGTGATTTTATATTTTCCTGTTTACAAACTGGGGAGAAGAGTGTTTAAAGAACAGCTGCAGATGACACTGGATGAGGAGAGAGAGAAACGTTGAATTTTCCACAGTCGAACTGTGTGTGTTTGACCCAAAATTTAGTTAGAAATTGAAGTTATCTCAATGCACCTCTAAATACCCTGCGAACTCTGCTCAAACAAAAGTTACATCTTTTGCCGACGTCAATCGTCTTAGCAGGCCTAATGAAATAACCGCTTGCGTCAGTGTTGCGAACTTCGATATAAAGACATAGGGAAACAATTTTTTCCTTTATGTCATTCATTTCATTTTATTTATTTATTCTATTCTAAAATTACAAAGATAAATATAAAGTAGACAAGTAAGAGGAGAAATGGAAAAGGTCAAAAATAAAGTTGTTAAGTTACTATTGTTATTACCTTTGTATAAATTTTCTTGTGGAAGTCCACCAAGAATCTCCCTCCTTCTTCATCTTCCTCTTCATCTACAATGACAGAAACTTTAGTCAATGGACACAGCCTACACATGCACATATTGGCAGACAGACAGACAGCCAGACAATTTCTAATTAAAATTAAAGCTCAGTAGCTTGTGAGATCATGCAAAAATATAATAAAACTAAAATTAAATTAAACTTTTTTGAATGTTTAAACATGATACTCATGCATGATGGACAATGACAATGACAGCATTGCACCATTTTGAGAGTTCCTTTATTACCTTTAATTTCTCCCTTTGCCATCTTCTCATACAATACTGCCTTGGCTTCCAAAGCTTGCCTAGAGTCAAGAATGGAATAATAACATTAAGTTCTATTTAGATATAGCATACAACATGATATAATAAGATAAGAGCCTAAAAGATGATGGTAAAATCATCCATATACTGAATTATGATACCTCAAAATGAAGTTTTGTATTGGAAGAAAATACATTACATGACATGCTTGAAAACTATTAAACTCTTAACTTAACCTCTCTACAACAGCCACCTCTACACAATGACAACAAAGCACATGTTAACTCTGAAAATGAACCTCTTGACACTTGCCAGTTGATTGTCGACTTATGAATGGTTTGTTAAAAACCTTATTCTTTATTGTAAAGAGTCACAAAACCTGATCCACAACACACATTGATGGTGTCTGTTCTTGTTTGGTTTGTACTTGAGTTTTCATAATTTATTAGTGCATTTAGGAAAACACACCAAACTAGTGTACATTGTACTTATACACTCATTTGTTTTTTCCTCTGTTTGTAATCTACCATGTATGGTTGCAGAAAATATCACAGGACAAGGAGGATACCTGCAATTTCCAAGGAAGCTGTAAAGACAACCAAAACTGGAATGGCCAGAGGGATGGGGTAGGGGAGGAGGGTATCAAACAAAAATGTCTCCATGGGAGGGGTATAGATTTCCACCCAGATCATAGTTAATGGAGGGGGAAGGTTATTAAGCCTGTCAAACATCAAAGGAGCAAAAAAGATGCCACAATTTACAGTGGAAGGTTGACAACCATGCGCAATATTTTGTTTCATACATGTATTTACATGTATATGGTAAAGACTTGTGTATAAGCTACACTCATGTATAAGCCACACCCCCAACTTTCAGGCATGATTTTGGAAAAATTGTTTGCAGATGATCACAATAAACTTGTCAAAATCTAATGTTGGTTATTTACAGTGACATTAATAAGTTAATCATCTCGGAAAATAGCCTCTCTTTAATCAATTTCCCTATTCCCTCTGGCTGATAAAAGTTGTCTTCATTGCTAGTTAGAGTTTAACTGCTCAAACAAACTGCAAATGAAACGGCTCCTTTAGGAGCCACCGCTTGTACTGAAAGCAATGATCAGCAACAGGTTTCAATAGGTTTTCAGTTCAATTAATGACCCCTACAAGCCATTTTACTTCCTCTGAAAGCAATGGTCTCGATTTTTGGCCCAAACCTTAAGCAAAAAGGTGTGGCTTATACTCGAGTCCTTATGGTACACTATACATGGGTTATTGACCAAGTGTGAGGTCAAGATGGCTGGATATTGGCCTTGTTCTTTTTTTTTTTGCGTGTGTGTGGACCAAGACGAAGTTGAGGTCCATAAACATGCAAAAAAACAAAAAAAGAACAAAGCCAATTGGACTGAACAAGCTCGGTCAATAAAGGATTTATTATATGGGATAGAACACCAAAACATAAATAAATTTTCTTTGTGGAACAAAGCCTGTATCCTGAGTGGGCAAGATTAGATAGCTCCATCTTGCCTGCTTGGGTAGCCAATCACAGCGTCAGTTTTGGTTCATCTTGGCCACTTATGGAGCTAGTCATGTGATAAGGGTGAATAACAAAACAAACATATTTCTAATGGTGCACATAAATAATTTAGTTTTTTATGCAAAGGAATAATCAATTTAGCATATTTGTTTCAGTAAACTTTGGATTGCTTTCATACCTTGACTTCTGCAGTGCTTGTTGTTCTTCAAATGACAAATCATCTTGTTTATTGGATGTAATACCTGAGTTTGTTACCTTTTTCTCCTTTTTAACTTTAGCCCAGACTGGAGGTTTCTGAAAATCATTAATGGCGAAAACTGTTAGTGTTACTTTACTGAATGCAGTGCTTAGATTGCTTTCAAATATATATGCCACTCTATTTAAATAGTGGAGGATTGGCATGGTGTTAGTTTTTTGTTAGTTTTGTCTGTGGACAAAGACGCATGTACGACAGATCCATCTTAGTAGTGACCATTTTAAAAAATCATAATGCTCAGGGAACCATAGACCAGAGTGCCACATAACAACTATAATTGGTAGTAAGTGTCATGTGTCAATTTTAAGAGCACTATTATAAAACATCTATTCCTCTTTTTAAATGTAAATATATGTATAGTATACCTTGGGCTGTCGGTTAGTTTTCGGTTCAGCTCCAAGTTTCTCTCGTTTGAACTGTGATTCCTTTCGAATGAGTTCCGCTTTCAAGTCTACAATCTAACAGTAGTGTGCAAGATATTTCTTAATAATACATCAATGGCGTTCTGATTTGTAAAAGTAAGAGCAAGAAGGAGAATCTTCATACCGAAGCTTCATTAACTTCAAAGACTCGCTTGGCCGCCATGTTGTTTTTATCGCATAACCGCTGTACTGAATGTCGTTATAGTGGTCTCAACCACTATAATTCTTTCGCTCCAGTCCCCCACAAAACAAAGGATTAGGGATGAGTACTGAACACAATTCGGGACATGTTGCGCGGACATGAATGGATCATGTTGCGGCTCTCGTAAAGTCTCACATGAATGGCTTGCAAACCTTTGAGAGGACTATAGAATAAACAATAGAAACAATAACACCTAGCTCCAAGACAATAACAGCTGCTGCAATGACGACAAATAGAATTACAAGCTTACGAGAGCTGTTACCGACATGAAGCCGGGACCAGCTTTTTGCGTGCACACTTGCATTTACAGTAGGGCATATGTTGGAGGGACAGTACGCAAGCTATTGCACACGAAGGGGATATTTTTTCTTACACTTTTCTCTTTCTTTTTCTTCTTCGTGGAAAACTTAATTAGGGTAGGGAAAATCACAGATTTTGGTCTTATATAGGGTAAGGGTTTTGGGAAGCGGGCCGCACACCCCTACCTGAATTTTCTGTAAGTACCCCACGGGCTTCACATAATCAAGATCGAATTCGGGATTTTAGTCATACGATGCTGCCGCTGCCTCAATTGCACTTTTAGAATAGGCAGTGCAGACCTGGAAGAGCCGAAGCCCAGACCAGCCATCAAGAGGACCAAACCAAAATGTGTCAACAATAACGGTTTATCTGTCTGCGGAAGGAGTCAATTCAATTAGAGTTGCTCTAGTCTTATCCCGTCACGTCTAACTGGAGTCTCATGACTCAGATTGATCTATTAATAAATTATTCTGTAACACCAGGGCTGAGACATGAATGAATAGAAACTTGCATTCCTGTGAGGGTCATACGAAGTCCATGGCTCATTCTTTTCCTTGTCAGTTGTATTTGGCATAACGGACATGTAAAAAAATAAACTTCAGCCTGTAGCCAGTACAGTAGCTTCCCAGTACAGTAGTCCCCCCGGGGGACCTACCCTTTGAAGTCTTATCCGGAGAGGTTCCCCCAGGGTTCAACCTTTTGTATATCATTTTGACTAAAAGGGTACCCCTTTCGGTACTCCATTCACATGCTCTCACAATTGGCCCGGATTATGAAAGAAAGGAAGTCTTCTCGTCATTTTCATATAGTGCTTAATTTAAATCAAACAATGCAGCCATAAGGTGCGACTGTTCCCAATATTTTAATCAAAATCCCTTTTAAATAAACAGATAAATAAAGAAAAGATTTCCCTATTATACCCTTTCACATACATCAACTTGTGAAACCCTCCCCTTTCATATACCTAGTGACTGAAAAAGGAACCTCTTCGATCGGAGCCTTCTCGTATAGGCTATTACGCGGAGTACTCCCCTCGGGGGAGGGGTTGGAAGGTGAAGATGTCACAGTTGTCACAGTTAAAACCCGACTGAAATTTTAGGAAAACAGTTGAGAAAAATATAATGTATGAACTAAACCAGATTAAATAAAACTAAGTAAAATAAGGAAACTGATTGCTTTCTGGAGTTCTCGATCTGCTGCAGCTGTTTATTTGTGATGGAAAGTAAATATCATTAGATTTTCCTGCGTAAACAGGGGAATATATCTTGATGAAATCAATCTGATTAGATTAATTAAATATACTTTTAATTTAGTTTTTGTAGCATTAACAGTTTGGATGTGGGTACTTCATATGCCTTCTAAGTGTTTTAAAAATATTTGAAAAAATCGATAAATCTTTAAAGCAGGGCGCCGAGTAAGCTAAAATGTGTGTACCGTGCAAGGCTAAAAACTTTCATGCTTCTTTTTGAATGAACACCTTGTCTAGCTTTTTCATCTTGATGTTTCACCAGTGCTCACAGTAGATTTTTTTACCCTTTTCACTTCTTTCGTTCTTTTAACATCGCTTCATCACTGAGCTACGGAAGCAGAAGTAAAGCAATACTAGGGTATCATTTGTTTCACTTTCTTTTGTGCGCTTTTTTCCGCTCTCTACAGGAAATCATTAAGATAAGCTTTATTAAACACAAGCATGCTTTTCGCTAAAATTAAATATCTAACTATAAACAAAATAACTCAAACTAATATTATGAACTTAAATTTGCAATTTTGTGATCAAATAAGCTAGAGTCTACCTCTCTATATATTATTTCACGCGACAAAAATGCCAACCTATGAAAAATAACGATCAAACATCTAGATTAATTACTTTCTCAACGAAATCAGCGTGATGAAGAAAATACCTGGTAGATTTTGAGTTCAAATTACGATTAACGTTACTCGAAAGTGGAGAAAACGCTCTTCAGTTTCTAAACTATAAACATCGCCTAAAAAAATCGCAAAAACAGCCTCACGTTATCTAACTTGAAACCTCTTGATTTACACAGCATACATACCTAATTTAATATATAAAACTTAAGTAAATTCAGTTGACAAGTACATCGTGAAAAATTGCAATGATAATTAAGGTCTGCCAAAAGAACGATCATTTAAACAAACTTCATTCACTTCTATGGTCAAAACTCTTCAGGTCTCGTAAGGGTCATCAAAAGTGAAAGAGAAGCTTCACAAGATCGCTAAACTTGCTGCTTTTTCTCTATTTAATTTAGGTAACCGAGAAGATTTCACTGGCGTTAGGCCGGGACACTCGTGTATATGGCTTCCTATAAAACTGAATCGGTCAATAGGAGCAGTGAAAACACCGGCTTTCAATTTAAGAGCTTGTGGGAACTTAAACTGACTGTATATTTTATCGTCTTTTGTATTTCTCTGGTTGGAAATACTCTGGTCATCGCCGTGCATGCGATTGTTAAAAACAATAACAACAACATTAACAACAGACTAAAGGCTGCAAGTAATTACTTTTTGGTGAACATGGCAGTCGCTGACTTTATAGTCACTGTTTTCAACTTGCCGGTAGAGTTCATGGCTGTTTTTGTCGGGCCTGCCTGGCTAGTATCTGGTTCGTTGGGACTTGCACTCTGCAGATGTTACGCTTTTTGCTGGTTCCACGCTGTAAATGTTTCCACAGGCAGCTTGTCAGCGATTGCGATGGATCGCTTCCTTCTTGTGTTTTACCCGTACAAGCGGATCATCACTCGACGCGGTGCAAAAGTCATTATTGCCTCATTATGGCTCGCTGCTTTTGTCTTCACCCTTCCACTCTTTGTAGCTTACCATATCAAAATCGAAAACAAAGTCCAAATCTGTTATCCAAAATTTGACGGCAGTCACTCCACTAACGTGTACTTAATTGTCAACTTTGCAGCTTTTGTGGCCACGCCCTTAGTTATGATGACTATTCTATACCCTGCTTTGAGCGTGAAGCTTTGGTTGAAGAAACCAGTCGTGAACCAAATGAGCCAATCACATCACCAGAATGTCAAGATGAACAGAAAGATAACTTTCATGTTGATTATGATTGTTTTGACATTTGCACTGTGTTGGCTTCCTTACTGGATCAGCACCTTTTACTGCTATGCTATCATCAAGTCCGACCCAGTTTGCCTCGGTTACCGGCTTCACTTTGTCACAAAGTTCCTGGGCCTTAGTAACTCTGCTTTCAACCCCTGCATTTACTTCTTCTTTAGCGAAAGTTTTCGTCAAGGCGCCAGGGAGTTATGTAAGAGATGTCTCTGCGCAGTCCCTTGCAGAGGCGCTGAAGTTTCTCCAGCTAACGTTGACTCGTTGCCAGTGAATGAGACAGCAACAACACCGAACTAAAGTGCCTAGATCCTAGTCCTCGATACTTCGCCGCGGTCAATCCGTTTTGGGTCACGTGGCCCCAACGTCTTGGTTACGTCACAGAATGACTGGAAGTTTGTTGTACTGTCCCCGCCATACAATGGAGTCCAAAACTGGAGTAATGCTCCATCGAAGGTTCCTTCGTAGTGCTATATTTTTGGTACTCATTTCTGTTATCAAATTAGTAGGAACCAGTCGTCCGAAAGCCGACAACTGCAAGCAATTATCCAACATCAATACAACTGGTTTTCTTGCTTAAAACAGTCTTCTAGGTTTACTTCAGTGCAATATAACTATATGTATAACTGATCGCACTCGTTCTGAGTTCCTAAAGAAAACCTCGTGGGTCGAGTAGCCTGTAGTGTTCCAAAAAGAGCACGGGGACCCTCGTCTTTTCTTGATTACATGATTACGAAGTGGCCAAAGTTTTAGAAATGTTTTATAACTCCTTTTTCCATTTAATCATATGTATATATGTAGCGTTGCAATTGTACTCTTTGAATTGTTAGCTATGTAAAAAAGACATAGAGAGTTGGGAAGCTACTACAACCAACCCCGTTGGTAAATATATCAGCCAGTCAAGCTCTTGAATTTGTTAAAGAGATAGATATTATACATACATATCCCATCGACTGGTTGAATTCAAATAGATTTATTTCATATTTCCTACCTACTTTTAACCACCAAAGACATTTACCCAGTAGTTTAGACCAACTTATAACCTCGTTCCCTGTTCTCCTCATGAATCTAAGCGAAGCAAAGAATCGTCCGTTAAATTGCAATGTTTGAAAAGATCGATTAATATCACTGAGTAAAGACTGGAAACAAGTAACAACGCTCATTTTTTTGACATTTTTTCTTGCTTGCGGTAAACTATTTTCTACCGAGTTTCTGCAATTTTCGACACGTGTTGTGCTGAGTGTTGTAAATAAGGTATTTAGCCAAGTATTGTAAAGCAAATCGACAAAGATTGTTTTAGCAATGACACGATTAGCTCATCATCGAGAGGGCATTAAGTACATACGCATTTTAACTTCAATGACCCGTTCAAATGCAATGTAGCGTTCAGTAACATTATTTTTTAGTTTTTTTTAATCTGCTTCTTATATTGACATTAAAGCTGTATGAGGTTTGTTAAGAAGGAATGTAGGCCAGTTGTACGTGAGTTAAT